>ERZ825137.3504-NODE-3504-length-16721-cov-5.473299_pt1 | contig 16721 bp, 15 predicted proteins | sample MGYA00519873_ERZ825137 | MGnify/ENA primary metagenome ERZ825137 (study PRJEB31778, sample SAMEA3449190) | human gut metagenome | biome: human gut; feature: human-associated habitat; material: faeces | place: United Kingdom | collected 2010/2012 ...
ATCCCTCCTACGTGCAGGACATCATGGGCCCGATGTTCTTCGACTACGGCTTCGGTCCCTTCCGCTGGGTCTGCACGTCGGGCAAGCCCGAGGACCTCGAGATGACCGACCGTCTGGCCGCCGAGGTGCTGGAGGAGATCCGCAGCACGGCACCCGCGGAGATCTGCGGACAGCTCGACGACAACATCCACTGGATCCGCGAGGCGGGGCGCAACCACCTGGTCGTGGGTTCGCAGGCCCGCATCCTCTATGCCGACTGCGAGGGCCGCACGAAGATCGCGCTGGCCTTCAACCGGGCGATCGCCGACGGGCGCCTCTCGGCCCCCGTGGTGCTGGGACGCGACCACCACGACGTCTCGGGCACCGACTCGCCCTACCGCGAGACGTCGAACATCTACGACGGCTCGAACCGCACGGCGGACATGGCCGTGCAGAACGTCATCGGCGACTCGTTCCGCGGCGCGACGTGGGTCTCGATTCACAACGGCGGCGGCGTGGGCTGGGGCGAGGTCATCAACGGCGGCTTCGGCATGCTGATCGACGGTTCGGAGGACTCCGAGCGGCACATCCGCGAGATGCTCTTCTGGGACGTGAACAACGGCATCGCACGCCGCAGCTGGGCCCGCAACGAAGGGGCCATGTCGGCCATCCGCCGCGAGATGGAGCGCACGCCCGGCCTGCAGGTCACGATGCCCAATCTGGCCGACGAGGAGCTGATCCGCAAGGCACTCAACGAATAACCTTATAAAATACAAAGTTTCCCATGGAATACCACCATATCAGTTCGGAGCACCTCTCCATGGAGCGTGTCCGCGAAATCATCGAACGCCGCCTCCCGCTCGCATTGAGCGACGACGCCCGGCAGCGCATCGTCCGCTGCCGCGAGTACCTCGACCGCAAGATGGAGCACTCCGACCGGCCGATCTACGGCATCACCACGGGCTTCGGCTCGCTCTGCAACATCTCGATCGACCACGACTCGCTGGCGCAGCTGCAGCGCAACCTGGTCATGTCGCACGCCTGCGGCACGGGCGAGCGTGTCCCCTCGGAGGTCGTGCGGCTGATCCTGCTGCTGAAGATCCAGTCGCTCGCCTACGGCCATTCGGGCGTGCAGCTGGCGACGGTCGAGCGGCTCGTGGAGTTCTACAACCACGACATCCTGCCCGTCGTCTACCAGCAGGGATCGCTCGGCGCATCGGGTGACCTGGCACCGCTGGCCCACATGAGCCTGCCGCTGCTGGGACTGGGCGAGGTCGAGTTCCGCGGCGAGGTGCGCCCGGCGGCCGACGTGCTGCGCGAGATGGGCTGGGAGCCCATCGAGCTCAAGTCGAAGGAGGGGCTGGCGCTGTTGAACGGCACGCAGGTGATGAGCGCCTTCGGCGTGTGGTCCGTGATCCGGGTGCGGCAGTTGAGCGAGTGGGCCGACTGCATCGGCGCGCTGTCGCTCGACGCCTTCGACGGGCGCATCGAACCCTTCTGCGACGAGGTGCACCTGATCCGTCCCCACAAGGGCCAGCTCACGACGGCGCGCAACTTCCGCCGCCTGCTCGAGGGCAGCGAGCTCATCACGCGCGAGAAGACCCACGTGCAGGATCCCTATTCGTTCCGTTGCATTCCGCAGGTGCACGGCGCCTCGAAGGATACGATCGACTACGTCGAGAGCGTGCTGACGACCGAGATCAACAGCGCCACGGACAACCCGACGGTCTTCCCCGACGAGGACATGGTTGTCTCGGCCGGCAACTTCCACGGGCAGCCCATCGCGCTGGCGATGGATTTCCTGGCCATTGCGCTGGCCGAGCTGGGCAACATCTCCGAGCGGCGCATCTACAAGCTGATCTCCGGGACGCGCGGCCTGCCGTCGTTCCTGGTGGCGAAGCCGGGCCTGAACAGCGGTTTCATGATCCCGCAGTACACCGCGGCGTCGATCGTCAGCCAGACCAAGGGGCTCTGCATGCCCGCGTCGGTCGACTCGATCCCCTCGTCGCAGGGGCAGGAGGACCACGTCAGCATGGGCTCGAACGCCGCGACGAAGCTCTACCGCGTGGTCTGCAACACGGAGCGCGTGCTGGCCATCGAGCTCTTCAACGCCGCGCAGGCGATCGAGTTCCGCCGTCCGGCCCGCACCTCGCCGCCGCTCGAGGGGCTGGTTGCCGACTACCGCCGCCACGTTCCGTTCATCGACAACGATACGGTGATGTATCCGTATATTGCCGCCTCGATCCGCTTCCTGCAAGATGAGACTGCGCGTTGACAACATCGCCCGCATCGTCGGGATGGAGAGCCGGGGCCGGCTGCGGCTCTGCGGTGAGGAGATGGACCGCATGGAGTCGCTCGACGACGCCTGGCTGCTGGCCGTCGACGGGCGCATCGCCGCCTTCGGACGCATGACGGAGGAGCGGCCTGCGGCCGACCGCGTGGTGGACGCCGTGGGCGGGATGCTCTTCCCGTCGTTCTGCGACTCGCATACGCACCTGGTCTATGCCGGGAGCCGCGAGCAGGAGTTTCTGGACAAGATTCACGGCTTGAGCTACGAAGAGATCGCGCGGCGCGGCGGCGGCATCCTCAATTCGGCCGACCGCCTGCACGCCGCCTCCGAGGAGGAGCTCTACGACGCGGCGATGCGGCGCGTGCGCGAGATCGCCGCGATGGGCACGGGCTGCGTCGAGATCAAGAGCGGCTACGGCCTCTCGACGGAGGACGAGCTGAAGATGCTGCGCGTCATCCGCCGCATCCGCGAGACGGTGCCGCTCGAGGTGCGCGCGACGTTCCTCGGGGCGCATGCCGTGGCCCGCGCCTATGCGGGGCGGCAGGCGGAGTATGTCGACCTGGTCTGCCGCGAGATGCTGCCCGCCGTGGCACGCGAGGGGCTGGCCGACTTCGTCGACGTCTTCTGCGACGAGGGCTTCTTCACGGTGGAGGAGACGGCCCGCATCCTCGGGGAGGCTGCCCGCTACGGGCTGCGCCCGAAGATCCATGCCAACGAGCTGGCCGTCTCGGGCGGCGTGCAGCTCGGCGTGCGCTGCGGCGCCCTCTCGGTCGACCACCTCGAACGCATCGGAGCCGCCGAGATCGAGGCGCTGCGCGGCAGCGACACCGTGCCGACGATGCTGCCCGGTGCGGCCTTCTTCCTCGGCATGAGCTACCCGCCGGCCCGCGAGATGATCCGCGCGGGGCTGGGTGTGGCCCTCGCCTCGGACTACAACCCCGGCTCGTCGCCCTCGGGCAACATGCGCATGGTGATGGCGCTCGCCTCGATCCGCATGCGCATGACCCCGACCGAGGCGCTCCATGCCGCGACGCTCAACAGTGCCTGCGCCTTGGATTTGAGCCGCGACTTCGGGTCAATCACCGTGGGCAAGGTCGCCAACTTCTTCCTCACGGAGCCAATGCCGTCGTTCGAGTTCTTCACCTACGCCTACCAGACGCCGCTCATCGCGCGGACCTTCCTGCGTGGCGAGGAGTTTGTGGCATAACGCACCTGCGTGCGGCTCTGTGCGGGCCGATTGTGTTCATGCGGGTCTCCGGTTGCCGGGGACCCGCTTTTTTGTGTGCAGCGGTGTCGGTGGGACGGGCGGCGGAAGAAGCTCCGGGCGTGGCGGCAGGGTAGAGACGGTGCGGGGTCGTGCAGCCCCGGTTGTCGCCGGAAGGGGCCTTGGCACGGAGCCGGGCGGGGCCGTGCGACCCCGGCTGTTGGCGGAGGGAACGTCGGGCCGGAAAAGGGAAAAACCGCCGGGCGGCAGGGTGGTGCGGGTCCGGCTGTTGCCGGAGGGGGCGTTGGACCGGAAAAGGGAAAAACCGCCGGGCGGCAGGGTGGTGCGGACACGACCGTTGCCGGAGGGGGCTTTGGCACGGAGCCGGGCGGGCCGCGGGCGGCAAAGCGGTGTCGGCGCGGGAGGTCAGACCTTCACCGTGAGGATGTCGTCGAGGTCGGTGGTGTAGTTCTTCGAGAGGTGCCCGCGGTTCATCTTCAGCGGCGCAAGGCCCTGCGACGCCACGACGATGCGTCCGCGGCCGAACTGCCGGTTGGCGGCGTCGACGGCCGCCATCAGCCGGCTGTGGCGCGCCCGGTCCACCGGGTCGAACAGGTCGGTCTGGGTGCCGACGCGGTCGCTCAACTCCGAAAAGATCACGCCGGCCTTCTTGTAGCCGTAGCCGCGGCGGAAGATCTGCCGCAGGGCCCCGGTGGCCAGCGGCACGAGCTCCAGCGTGTCGTCCGTGGCGACGGCCGGGCACACGGTGCGGCTCTCGAAGTACTGAGGCAGCTCCTCCCGGTGGCGGTTCGTGTAGATGTAGACGGTGACTTCGCCGCAGAGGCTGCCCTGCCGCCGCAGCTTCTCGGCACACATCGCCGCGAAGGTCGCCACCGAGCTGTGCAGGTCGTCGTATTCGGTCAGCTCGTGGGCGAAGCTGCGCGAGACGGAGATCTGCTGCCGCTGCCGCGGGGCGTTCTCGAAGTCGATGCACGCCTCGCCCTGCAGCTCGCGCCACGTGCGCACGCCCGGGAGGTTCATCCGTGCGCGCACCCACCCCTCGGGCCGCTGCACGAAGTCGTAGGCCGTGGCGATGCCCGCCTGCTCGAGCATGCGCAGCTGCCGCCGTCCGACGCCCCAGATGTCGCCGATCGGAAAGCGGCGCAGCACCTTCTCGATGTCCGCCGGGCGGTACATCAGGCAGCTGCCCTCGAGCCGCGGGTAGCGCTTGCAGAGCTTCGAGGCGATCTTGGCCAGTGTCTTGGTCGGGGCGATGCCGATGCTCACGGGGATGCCCGTGTTGCGCTGGACGGTGCGGCTGATGCGATGGCCAAGTGCGTCGAGCTCCTCCGTGGCGATGCCCCGCAGGTCAAGAAACGCCTCGTCGATGGAGTAGACCTCGGCGGCGGGCACCAGCTGCCGCAGCGTCCAGATCACACGGCGCGACATGTCGCCGTAGAGCACGAAGTTTGTCGAGAAGGTCGCTACGTCGTACCGCCGGACAAGCTCCCGCAGCTGGTAGTAGGGCTGGCCCATGCGGATGCCGAGCGCCTTGGCCTCGTTCGAGCGGGCGATGACGCAGCCGTCGTTGTTCGAGAGCACGATCACGGGGCGTCCGTTCAGTTCGGGACGGAAGACCCTTTCGCACGAGGCGAAGAAGTTGTTGCAGTCGCAGAGTCCGTACATGGCCGTGGCCCGCATCGGGCGTTCAGATTTTCTTGATGGCGTAGGTCACCACGCCCCAGATGGCGAAGTGGTTGTCGCGGCTCACCTCGATGGGGCGGTAGCGGGGGTTGGCCGGCATGAGCGTCAGGCGGTCGCGGCCCATGCGCACGCGCTTGAGCGTGAACTCCCCGTCGAGGAAGCAGACGGCCACGCAGCCGTCGTAGGGCTCGAGCGACTTGTCGACGACCAGCAGGTCGCCGTCGTCGATGCGGTCGTCCTTCATCGAGTCGCCGCTCACGCGCACGAAAAAGGTCGACGCCGCATTGCGGATGAGCGTGCGGTTCAGGTCGATCGACGGCTCGAGAAAATCCTCGGCCGGCGAGGGAAAGCCCGCCGAGACACCGCTCGCGGCGAGCGGCACGTCCGCCTGCGTCGAGGTGTCGGGCGTGATGATTTCGAGACGGAGTTCCTCCTGCTGCATGTCTTCCTCCTGCATGGCTTTTGTTCGTTGGACTGACGGCCGTGATGCTGCAAAATGCGGGCCCCGGCGCCTCGTTCCCGCTAAAACGGGACCGGACGGCGGGACCGGCTGCGGGTCAGATGCCGGTGATCTTCTTGATTTCGTTGAGCTTGTTGAGCGCCTCGATCGGCGTCAGCGTGTTGATGTCGATGCCCTTGATCTGGTCGCGGATCTGCACCAGCACGGGGTCGTCCAGCTGGAACATCGACAGCTGCATGTTCTGCGGCGCGGCGCTCTCGGCCGCCTCGCGCACGGCGTGTGCCGTGTGGCGCTTCCCGCGCTCGCGGGGGCTGCGGCTCGGGACGATCTCGTTGTTGCCGTAGACCTGCTCGAGGTTGCGCAGGATCTCCTCGGCCCGCGCCACGACCGAGGCCGGCATGCCCGCCATGCGCGCGACGTGGATACCGAACGAGTGCTCCGTGCCGCCGCGCTCGAGCTTGCGCAGGAAGACGATCTGGTTGCCCACCTCGCGGACCGTGACGTGGTAGTTCTTCACGCGCGGACACATCTGCTCCATCTCGTTGAGCTCGTGGTAGTGCGTGGCGAAGAGCGTCTTGGCATGGGCCGTGGGGTGGTTGTGCAGGTATTCGACCATGGCCCAGGCGATCGAGATGCCGTCGTAGGTCGACGTGCCGCGCCCGATCTCGTCGAGCAGCACGATGCTGCGGTCCGAGATGTTGTTCAGGATGCTGGCCGACTCGAGCATCTCGACCATGAAGGTCGACTCGCCCTGCGAGATGTTGTCCGAAGCCCCGACGCGCGTGAAAATCTTGTCCACGACGCCGATGTGCGCCGATTTGGCCGGGACGAACGAGCCCATCTGCGCCATGAGGACGATGAGGGCCGTCTGCCGCAGCAGGGCCGATTTACCCGACATGTTGGGACCCGTGATCATCATGATCTGCTGCTGCTTGTCGTCGAGCATCACGTCGTTGAGGATGTACTCCTCGCCGACGGGCATCAGCGTCTCGATGACCGGGTGCCGCCCGGCGCGGATGTCGATGAGGCTGCCCTCGTCGAGCTCCGGGCGCACGTAGCGCCGCTCGCAGGCGATGCGCGCGAAGGATTGCAGGCAGTCGATGCGCGCCACGGCAGCGGCGTCGCGCAGCAGCACGGTGAGCGACCCGCAGATGTGGGCCATCAGCTCGGCGTAGATGCGCTGCTCGATGACGAGCATCTTCTCCTCGGCGCCCAGAATCTTCTCCTCGTACTCCTTGAGCTCCTCGGTGATGTAGCGCTCGGCGTTGGTGAGCGTCTGCTTGCGGATCCACGTGGCGGGCACCTTCTCCTTGTGGGCGTTGCGCACCTCGATGTAGTAGCCGAAGACGTTGTTGTAGCTGATTTTCAGCGACGGGATGCCCGTCGCCTCGCTCTCGCGCTGCTGGATGCGCGCGAGGTAGTCCTTGCCGTGCAGGGCGATGCGGCGCAGGTCGTCCAGCTCGGGATCGACGCCGTCGGCGATGACGCCGCCCTTCTGTATCTGGTTGTTCTGCGGGTCGGGGTAGATCTCGCGGGCAATGCGCTCGCGCACCTCCTCCAGGGGGTCGATCCCGTCGGCCAGCTCGTGCAGCCGCTCGCAATCGGTGGATTCCATCGCCGCCTTGAGCAGCTCGAGCGCCGCGAGCGAGTTCTTGAGCTGCACCAGCTCGCGGGGCGTCACGCGCGAGGCCGCGATGCGCGAGGAGATGCGCTCCAGGTCGCCGATCATCGCCACCTGCTCGCGCAGCGTGTCGGCCAGCTCCGCATCGCCGACAAGCCGCTCGACGACATCCAGCCGCCGGTTGATCCGCGCCGTATCCATGATCGGCATGGCGATCCAGCGCTTGAGCAACCGCCCGCCCATCGGCGTGAGCGTGCGGTCGATCACCTCGGCGAAGCTGCTCTTCTCCTGCGCGCCGTTCGAGGCGAAGAGCTCCAGGTTGCGGATCGTGAACTTGTCGACCCAGACGTAGTCGTTCTGGTCGAGGCGTGCGATCGAGCGGATGTGGCCCGTGTCGCGGTGCTCGGTAAATTCGAGGTAGTGGAGGATGGCGCCGGCGGCCGAGATGCCGCTCGTCATGTGGTCGACGCCGAATCCCTTGAGCGATGAGGTGTCGAACTGCTTGCAGAGCTTCTCGCGGTTGACCTCTTCCGAGAAGACCCATTCGTCGAGCCGGTAGGTGTAGTGCTTCGATCCGAAGGCTTCGGTGAAGCGCTCCTCGCAGCCGCGCTGGTAGATGATCTCCTTGGGCGCGAGGTTCGAGATGAGCTTGTCGACGTAGGCGTCCGACCCTTCGGCCACGTAGAACTCGCCCGTGGAGATGTCCAGAAAGGCCACGCCCGTCGACCTGCGGCCGAAGTAGACCGAGCCGAGGTAGGTGTTCTCCTTGTTGGCGAGGATGTTGTCACCCAGGACGATGCCCGGGGTCACCAGCTCGATGATGCCGCGCTTGACGAGCCCCTTGACGAGCTTCGGGTCCTCAAGCTGCTCGCAGATGGCCACGCGCTCACCCGCACGCACCAGCTTGGGCAGGTAGGTGTCGATGGCATGATAGGGGAATCCCGCCAGCTCGACGAAGGAGGCGGCGCCGTTGGCGCGGCGCGTGAGCGTGATGCCCAGGATGCCGCTGGCCTTGATCGCGTCGTCGCCGAACGTCTCGTAGAAGTCGCCCACGCGGAAGAGCAGGATGGCGTCGGGATGCACCGCCTTGATGGCGTAATACTGCTTCATGAGCGGCGTCTCGACATATTTTTTGGTGTCGGTCTTCTTTTCCGGAGTCACCGTCTGATCGTGTTGTTTCATCCCTACAAAGATAGCGGAATATTTCGCAAGTCGTGCCGTCCCCAATCAAAAAAATCGGAGGCCGGGGCTTCCCCTCCTCCGAAAAGCAAGGCGGGCCATGTGCAAACATGGCCCGCCTGTGATGCCGGCGTCGTGTTAGGCTACTTCGCCAGCGCGCAGAGCGCTTTCACGCGGGGATTCACCCGCTCGGGACCTGGACCGAAGGCCGCGGCGGTGTGCTGCGACAGCTTCAGTGCCCCGACCTTCGCTGCGGGAGCTACAGGCGACAGGGAGGCTCCGGCCGACGAGGCGGAGAACATCATGCCCGTGTAGTCGACCTTGACCGAGTAGTCGCCCGATTTGGCATCGACCGTCACGCTGTAGAACATCGACATGTCGTCGCCCATGATCGTGATCGTGCCCGATTCGAGCAGGGCGTACTGCTCGAACTCCAGCGTCTCCGCGTTCAGCACGGCATAGAACGAGGGGTTGAGCGTCGAGGTGATGCGTCCGGCGATGGCCGTGCGGGCCTCGTTCGAGTTGTTGATCTCGTAGGTTCCGGAGATGGCCTCCCCGTGGGGGTACCAGACGTCGATGTAGAGCTGCTTCATCGATTCGTAGTCGCTGAGCATCACCGTGGCCTGATCGAGACCCGATCCCTCGGGCGTCTCGCCCCAGTTGGAGTAGAAGGCCGAGGTCATGGCGCCCAGCGTCGTCTCGACATCCTCGGTGATCGTGGCCGAAGGATTGCCTGCGAACTCGAATCGGTATTCCGCCACGCTGGTCGTGATGCCGTCCTCGTATCCGGCAGCCACGACGACATTCTCGCCGACCGTAGCCTGGAGGATCATGCTTGCCGAAACGGTTCCCGTGTGGAGATTCGCCTCCAGCACGCCGCCCTCGACATAGGTGTCCACGAGGTCCTTGATGCACTCCTCGGCCGAGTTGTTGTAGTACTGCTGGTAGTCCTCGGCCGAAAGAAGCCCCCAGACGTAGTTTTCGTCACCCGACGGCGTAAGCGTGAGCTGGTAGGTGTCGGGATCGTAGGCGATGTCGAACGTCATGCCCGAGTGCTCCACGTCGAGTGTCGTGAACTCCTTGATGACCGAGATGTCGGACGTGACCTTGCCCTGCAGGTCGACGCCGCAGGCCCATACGCAGTAATCCGTCAGCGGATTGAGCGTCTGATACTCGTAGTCGGCGATGCCCTGGCTGGCAATGGCGCTCTCCATCAGCTCTTCGATCGAGGAGACCTGTCCCGCCTCGATGTAGCGGTCGGCCGTCTCCTGAACCATGGCCTCGAAGCGGTCGGCGAGCACCTGCAGGTTGTCGGCGTACTGCGTCTCGAATTCCGTCTTTTCCATGACGTCGAAGTAGTAGTAGCCGGTGTAGCCGTCGGTCGGCGAAACGATGATCCTGGCCGACGACGCCGTGATGTCCGTCACGTCGCAGGCGAACGAAAGTTCGGTTTCGGGCTCCGGATCGGGTCCCGGGCCGGGCTTCTCCGTCTCCTCGTCGTTGTCGCACGCCGCGAATAGGAGCGATGCCGCGATGACCGCCGCTGCGGGCCGGCACATCGCACGTAATTTGTCCGTGTACTTCATAGCTGTTGTTTTTTGATGGTGGTAATATCGGAGAACATGGCCACGGACGCCATGCCAGCCTGCCGGCAGGCATACGGCTCCTTCACCTGTCTCATTCCTAACAAACTAACCCATCGCAAAGTTGATAAATGTGTTCCAAAATAGCAACAGCCATGTGCTTTTTTCTGAAAAATGTTCAGACAAGTGGATTCGCGCGTGTGGTGTTGGCTGATCTGTCAGATGATTCCCGCTTCGGTGAAGACCTGCCGGTAGTATGCGGCCTTCCACTCCACCGAACGCGGATAGGCGCGCGAGGAGGAGGGCATGCGCCACAGGGTCAGCTCGCGTCCGGCAAGGCGGAACGTCACGCGGCCCCCGACGGGCAGCTCGTCGCAGCCCGTCGTGCGGCACAGCGTATCGGTGGCCTTCTGTCCCGTGGTGACGATCGTCCGGCACGCCGGAATGGCGCGGAGCAGAGCCCCGAGGTCCACCTCGCGCACGACCTGAAGAAAATTGTCCGAGGCGTTGTCCTTCAGCCGGATGACCTCCTCGGCCGTGTCGTAGAGCGCGATGCCCCGTTCGCGGCAGAAGGCCTCGATGCGCGGCCGGTCGAAGCGGCGGCCGTCCGCCGTGAGGAAATGGGTCTTGTCGCCCGTGGCCAGCAGCCCCACGATGCGCCACATGTCGTTCTGGAGGTTGGGGTAGAAGAACTCCATCGACCAGCGCTTGCGCTGCGGCGGGAAGCTGCCCAGCATCAGCAGCCGGGCGTTCTCCGGCAGAAAGGGCCGGAGCGGGTGTCGTTCGCTCTCCATATTTTAATACTATTCGTAAAAGGCCTTGTCGAAATTGACCAGATAGAGCCGCTCGGTGGCGCGCGTCAGCGCCGTATAGAGCCAGCGGAGCATGTCGCGCGTCATCGGCTCGTCGCCGAACAGGCAGCGGTCCACGAAGACCGCCTTCCACTGTCCGCCCTGCGCCTTGTGGCACGTGACGGCGTAGGAGAACTTCACCTGCACGGCGTTGAAATGGGGGTTCTCGCGGATCTCCTTGTAGCGCTTGATGCGGCTCCGGATGTCGAGGTAGTCCTTCTCGACCTCGTAGAAGAGCCGCGAGGACTCCTCGCGCGTGAGCGACGGCGATTCCGATGCGATCGTGTCGAGCAGGATCCTGCATTCGAGCTCCGCATCGTCGTAGTCCGGAAACTCCAGCACGGCATTGGCGAAGCGGAAGCCGTAGAACTCCTCGAAGCGCCGCAGCCGCTTCAGGCGGGCGATGTCGCCGTTGGCGATGAAGTTCATCGGGCACCCTTCGGTGTGCTCCGGGTAGTAGTAGTTGTTCTTTACGACCATGAGCATGTCGCCGCTTTCGATCTCCTCCTCGGCGCAGAGCACGTTGCGGCGGATGCCCTCGTTGTAGCGGTTGGCGCGCTTGTTCGAGCGCGTGATGACGATCGTCTCGTCGCGTCCGTAGCGGTCGTAGCACTCCTGGAGCTTCTCGAGAAAGTCGCCGCCCTCGACCGCCTCGAAGTCCGCGAACCCCATCTCGAAGTGCGGAATCTCGTGGATGCCCCGTTCGAGCATGCAGCGCACGAGCGTGGCGTTGAACAGAATGCCCGACTGCGCCTCCTGCCGCACGACCTCGTCCATCGTGCCGTAGACCACGTCGCCATACGTGCGCATGGTCGCTTCGTCGAGCGCCGGGCTGAAATCCGCCCCCACGGGCGGCAGCTGGGCGCTGTCGCCGACCAGGATGAGGCGACAGGCACGGCCGCTGCGGACATACTGCACGAGGTCCTGCAGCAGCGATCCGCTGCCGAAGAGCGCGCCGTCGGAGGCCCCGTCGGAGAGCATCGAGGCCTCGTCGACGATGAAGACCGCATCGCGCTCGGGGTTGATATTGAGCGAGAACTTCGACTCGTAGTCGGCATTCGTGCGCTGGCGGTAAATGCGCTTGTGGATCGTGAGAGCCTTCTCGTGGGCGTATTGCGCCAGCACCTTGGCCGCACGACCCGTCGGGGCCAGCAGCACGGGTTTGATCCCCAGCTCCTTGAGCGCTCCGACCAGCGCCGCGATCAGGGTCGTTTTGCCCGTTCCGGCGTATCCGTTCAGGACGAAAATCCGGGAAAAATCGTCGTCGGCGATGTATTCGGACAATTTTTCTATGATTTTTTTTTGCCCAGGGGTTGTTTCAAAACAAATTTTGGCGTAAATTTGGGTCGCAATACGTGTACTAAACATCGTGTCGGATTTAGTCAGCACAAAAATAACAACAAATATTAATTAATAAAATGAAAAAACTCATCCAAATCATTCTTGCTGTAGTCATCGTAGGATTGGTCTACATCATCTACGATCAGATCTCGACTCCTATCCGTTTTGAACAGGAGCTGAAGGACAAAAAGGCGCTGGTTATCGATCGGATCAAGGACATCCGTACCGCCGAGCGCGCCTTCAGAACCAAGTATCAGCGCTTTACCGGCAGCTTCGATACCCTGGTTTCGTTCGTGCTGAATGATTCGCTGGTACTCGAGCGCAAGATCGTCGACGAGGACGATTCGGTGGCCATGGCCATGCTGAAGAAGTCGGGTAGAAAGAATGTCGAGCAGTTCACCGTGGCGGTCATCGATACGATCTTCTCGCCCAAGAAGCTCACGGCAGCCGATGTCGAGCAGTTCCGCTTCATCCCCGGAACCGATGACAAGGCGCAGTTCATCCTGGAGGCCGGCTTCACGACGGCTTCGGGTGTGACGGTGCCCATCGTCGAGTGCCGCGCTCCCTACAAGCTCTTCCTCGACACGGTTGCTTTCCGTCAGGACATCATCAACCTGATCGACGACGAGGTGAACAACTTTAACCGCTACCCCGGCGTGAAGTTCGGTTCGATGGATGCTGCCAACAATGAAGCAGGCAACTGGGAGTAAGACTCCGAATCCGATCCATAAGGTGTCCATTCAGCTCTCGTTGGATGGACACTCTTTTTCCACCCCGCTCCCTGCGGCGGCGGGGGAGGAGCCCGTGGAGGTCGAGCTGCTGACTCCCAAAACGATGCTGGTGCCGGCGGAGCTCTTCGACGAGGAGCGCGGAGCCGAACTGCTTGCGGCAAACGGCATGGCTCCCTCGGGTGACGAGTGCGTCGTATGCAGCGATCCGGCACAGGAGACCGTCGCCCTGATGGCCGTTCCGGCAGCGGCGCTGCAGCCCGTGACGGAGCGCTTCGGCGAGCGGCTCTTCTATACGTCGCCGCTGCTGCATGCCGTGGCGACGACAACGCCCGTCGTGTGGCTCTGCCTCCGCTCCGGACTTCTCTATGTCCGGGTCTGCGATCCGGCGTTGCAGCTCGCCGAGGTGATTCCCGCACCCGACGAGGCCGACATCCTCTATTTCATCGAACGGCTCTCCGGCAGCTTTGAGCTCACGCACTACGCGCTGCGGGCCGCGGGTGACGATCCCCGGGCCCTCATGAAGCTGCTGGGACCTCTTTTCAGCGAGGCGACATGCGAATAGTCAGCGGCAAATACAAGGGCCGGGCGATCAATCCGCCCCGCAACCTGCGGGCCCGTCCGACGACGGACTTCGCCAAGGAGAACCTCTTCAACGTGTTGGGCAACCTGGTCGATTTCGAGGAGTGCGACGTGCTGGACCTCTTTGCCGGGACGGGTTCGATCAGCTACGAGTTCGCCTCGCGGGGGGCCCGGAGCGTCACGTCGGTGGAGATCAACCCGGTGCACTACAATTTCATCCGGCAGACCGCGGCGCAGCTCGGCATCGAACAGCTCCATGCGGTCAAGGCGAATGTCTTTCTCTACCTGAAGAACTGCACCAAACAGTTCGACATTGTCTTTTCGGATGCACCCTACGATCTGGAGGGCAGCGAGGTGGTCGTCGACCTGGTGCTGAAGGGCGATCTGCTGCGCCCGGGCGGCATGCTCATCTTCGAGCACTCGAAGAAGATGGATTTTTCCTCCTGCGCGGAGTTTTGGCAATTAAGGAGTTACGGCAGCGTACAATTTTCTTTCTTCAAAAAAGGGTGAAAAGCCTTGCTGTTTCAAAAATTTATACTATCTTTGCACTCGCAATACCGAAAAACGGTGCGTTAGTTCAGCTGGTTAGAATACGTGCCTGTCACGCACGGGGTCAGGGGTTCGAGTCCCCTACGCACCGCCAGCCGACCGGGGTCGGCAAATGAAAAACCTGCAACTCCAAGTTGCAGGTTTTTTCGTATGCAGGGGTGCCGGGCGGAAGATAGGGCGGATTTTTGCGGGCAGCTCCCGTATGCGGGGATGTTGCCGATTTTTCCGTTGTCCCGCCGGCGGGGCGTATGAAATCGCTTGTCTGCAAGTATGTTGGGACGTGTCGGCCGCCGGGGAGCCGGATTTTTCCGCTAAAAGGGGCGATGCCCGATACCTGTTTTGCCCGATACCTGTTTTGCCCGTGCCGCCAAGAGGGCCGGACTGCCGCGGGGGCTGGTGCCGGGGCTCTTTCCCGACGATTATCACTGTCTCCGGAAGAACGAGAACTGCACGCTTCCGTAGCTCCTTTGCTGCCAGAATTCCGGATATGCGGAGAAGTTCATCTTCTTCGAATGTTCGAAAATCAGCACGCCTTCGGGACGCAGCAGGTCGTTTTCGAGCACCAGCCTTACGACCTGCTCGCTGCCCGCCAGATCGTAGGGGGCGTCCGAGAAAATCACGTCGAACTGTTTCGGACAGCTTTTGAGGTAGAGGAAGACGTTGGCTTTGACCGCATAGAGGTTCCCGATGCCCAGCTGCGCCGCCGTCTGGCGGATGAAGTTGTAGTGTACCGGATTGATTTCCACCGAGGTTACGCTCCGCGCTCCGCGCGATGCGAACTCATAGCTGATCGAGCCGGTTCCCGCGAAGAGGTCCAGCACGTCGCACTCCTCGAAATCCAGCAGATTGCCGAGGACGTTGAAGAGGTTCTCCTTGGCGAAATCGGTCGTCGGCCGCGCCCGCAGGTTGCGGGGCGGGTTGATGGCCCGGCCCTTGTATTTTCCGCTTACTATTCGCATACGATCTGTCTGAAATATCCGCCGAGCTTCCGTTTCAACGCCCGGCCGTCGCCGCTTCCGATGCGAAGCGTGTAATCCCTGAGCCGGAATTCGCTTCCGAGCCGTTCGAGCATGTATAGCAGGTCGGCCTCGTCGGGGGCGGGTACGACCTCCGCAAAACGCAGTTTGCCGTCGTATACCTTTATATATAACAGTCCCGCGGCGTAATACATCCACACGGTCGGAACGCTTGTCTGCGGTACACAGAGCAGCGGGGTGGTGTAGCGCGCACGGCCGCCGAGGCGTTCATGCACCGCAGCCAGCGCATTTTCCGCCGCGGCCATGACGGCGACGGCATTCTGCTGCGGCGCGCTCCATACGGGGCACTCTCCGGGCAGTGCGGCCATGCCGGCGGCGGCCAGCACTTCTCCGGCGTGCTCTTTGTCGAAAAGCTCCTCCGGCACGAGCATCGTCCGGGGCGTCAGCAGTTCGACCTCCACGGGGCCGTCGCCCGGAAACTCTCCGGACAGCGCAGGCGCCGAAAAAGAGTGTCCATCCAACGTTAGCTGAATGGACACCTTGTTTATGGATTGCGGAGTGTTACTCCCAGTTGCCTGCTTCATTGTTGGCTGCCTCCATTGAACCGAACTTGACACCGGCATAGCGGTTGAAGTTGTTCTCCTCGTCGTCGATCAGGTTGATGATCTCCTGACGGTAAGCCACCGTGTCGAGGAACATTTTGTACGGCGCGCGGCACTCCACGATGGGCACCGTCACGTTCGATGCGACGGCAGAGCCGGCCTCCATGATGAACTGAGCCTGCTTGTCGGTGGTGGGGATATACCGCAGGTCCTCTACATCCTGACGCGAAAGGCGTTTGGGCGAGAAGATGGTGTCGATAACGGCGACCGTGAATTTCTCGACGTTCTTTTTGTTCATCTTCTTCAGCAAATATATCTTCAAGGAAAGGTAAGAAAATAAATCTTTCGACCTTTACCTGTGCAAGTTGATAAAGCATTTTAAAGGCTTCACCATCATCATAGAGCGTTTGAGCTGAATTTCGCATCGACCGTCCAAGTTTGATAAGAACTTCATTGACTTGCCTGGAATAATAATCAGCAAAAAAGTATTCTTGGAAGGAACGATGAAGAAAATGATAGCTTTGTGCTTCCTCATACATTAAGCACGTACTGTTGCATACATCAAAAATGAAATTTTGTAGTTTCATCAGCTCTGGATCAAGCTTTTCGGTACTGTGAAGCAGGTTAAAGTATTTTTCAAATTTTGGATGGTCAAATTCATAATCACCTTTGCGATATGACTTTGCACAGAACTCTCGAAAAACATCTGTAAAATCAGAAGGGTCTTTTACACTATGAAAGTCCCTCTTTAATGTGAGTTTATCTCCATCGTGAAGTTGAAGAAGAGTATCGTAAGCTTGCTGATAAAAAATATATTGTTTTTCCGGAACATCAGCAAAACGTTTGAAATTCATGAACATCAGTGTTAATAACAAAGGATTTGATGCAAACTCTGGCTGTGTTTTAAAGAATTCAGCCTTTAAGCGTTCGAGAAATTTCTCTTTTAAACGCGGCTCTTCCTCATAGTATTTTAACTTTTCAACCAGTTCAACAGCTTGCTCCAAAGAGAAAGGTTCCATCCAAAGAACCCTGAAGCGGGACAAAGAAACAAAAGAATGAAATCTCCGAGTA
>ERZ825137.3509-NODE-3509-length-16703-cov-5.589981_pt1 | contig 16703 bp, 10 predicted proteins | sample MGYA00519873_ERZ825137 | MGnify/ENA primary metagenome ERZ825137 (study PRJEB31778, sample SAMEA3449190) | human gut metagenome | biome: human gut; feature: human-associated habitat; material: faeces | place: United Kingdom | collected 2010/2012 ...
CTATCCCTGTCGCTTTCAGCACAAGACATCGTGGTGAAAGGGCATGTGAAGGATGCTACCGGTGAATCGGTTATCGGAGCTAACATTCTTATTAAAGGTACTTCTATAGGTACTATTTCTGATGTGGACGGCAATTTTACACTGAAGGCGGCTACCGGAAATGTACTTACCGTCACCTGTATCGGTTATAAAGGACAGGAAATCACCGTGACAGACAAACCTCTCATTGTAGTTACCATGCAGGAAGACAGCGAGTTGCTGGACGAAGTAGTAGTTATCGGCTACGGACAGGTGAAGAAAGGCGATGTGACCGGATCTTTGCTGATTGTGAAACCGGATGAGCTGAACAAAGGTAAGCAATTGACTGCTGAAGATGCTCTGGTGGGTAAAGTTGCTGGTGTGAATATCGTGCCGGGCAATGGTGCACCGGGTAGCGGCGGTACCATCCGTATCCGTATGGGAGCCTCTTTGTCGGCAGATAATGATCCGCTGATTGTTATCGATGGAGTACCCGTAAGCAATACTTCTATCAGTGCCATCAATCCGAACGACATTGCTTCCTTTACAGTATTGAAGGATGCTTCTGCCACAGCTATTTACGGTTCGCGTGCTTCCAATGGTGTCATCATCATCACTACCAAGAAGGGAAGTGCTGACGGTACCTCCCGTCCCTCCTTCAACTATAACGGAAACATGACAGTAAGCAATGTATATCAGTATATGGATGTACTGTCTACTGAAGAATTCCGTCAGGCTTTTGCCGAGCATGCCAATGCTCCGGAGACTTTCAAGCTGGGCAATGCAGATGTAGACTGGCAGAAAGAAATCTATCGCGTGGCACTGGGTACGGATCATAACTTGTCCATGACCGGAGCTTTGAAGAATATGCCTTACCGCGTGTCCGTGGGCTATACCAACCAGAACGGTACGTTGAAAAACAACGACTACCAGCGCCTCAATGCCAGTATCGGTTTGTCGCCCAAGTTCTTCGACAAGCATCTCTCTGTTGACATCAATATCAAGGGTAGCATCGAGGACGAAAAGCCGGTTTCCACCAGTGTCATCGGAAGTGCCGTAGGTTTCGACCCTACACGCCCTGTATATCAGAACTATGACGGTAATGTAGGTTTGGGGTACTATATGTGGATGGGTGTAAGTAATACCCCCATCACGCTAGCTGCCTCAAACCCCGTCTCCGACTTGGAACTTGCCGACAAGCAGAACAAGACCAAACGCTCCATCGGTAATATTGCCCTCGATTATAAAATACACGGTTTTGAAGACTTTCGACTGAACCTGAACATGGGGTATGATTTCCTGACGGAAGACAAACACGATAACATGCCTGACTTGGCCCCCGCCATGTACACCGGCAACGAACAGGATGGTACCGGAAAGCGTTATACATATCATAACGACAAACGCAATACACTACTCGACTTCTACGCCAACTATGCCAAAGACTTCAACGACCATAACCTCAATGCCATGGCTGGTTACGGCTGGCAACGTTTCTGGTACAAGAACCATGATACCACTACCGACACCAAGGGTGAGGATCTTACCTCTCCCAAGCACGAGGAAGCTGAACTCTACCTGCTCTCCTTCTACGGTCGATTGAACTACTCTTGGAAACAGCGTTATATGCTGACTGCTACGTTACGTGCCGATGCTTCTTCTCGCTTCTCGCCCGAGACCCGTTGGGGCTACTTCCCTTCCGTAGCCGCTGCATGGCGTGTGAACGATGAGGCTTTCTTGGCAGACAACAAAGTAGTGTCCGACCTAAAACTCCGTTTGAGCTACGGTCAGACCGGCCAGCAGTCCATCGGTTCCTACTACCAGCATTTGTCCACCTATACTGCATCTTACGATGAGTCCAGATACTTGTTCGGTAACAAGTGGTACACCACCTACCGCCCCAACGGCTACGATCCCAACATTAAATGGGAGACTACGGAAACTTACAACATCGGTATCGACTACGGTTTCTTGAACAACCGCATCTCGGGTACGATTGACTACTACTGGCGTAACACGAAAGACCTGCTGAACGACATTTTTGTACCTGCCGGCAGTAACTTCACCAACCGTATCGAAACCAACATCGGTGATATGGAAAGCAAAGGTCTTGAAATCGGTGTGAACTTGGTTCCCATCCAGACCAAAGATTGGGAATGGAACATCAGCGGTAACTTCACTTGGAATGCCTCAAAGATTACCAAGCTGAACACCATCGACAACGAGAGCAACTACGTAAAGACAGGTAACGCCGGAGGTACAGGCCGCTATCTGCAAGTACACATGGTAGGAGAGACTCCGAATACCTACTATCTACTGAAGCAAGCTTATGACGAAAACGGACAGCCGCTGGACGGTAAATACATTGCCAAAGACGGCTCCATCACTTCTAGCGAAGAAGACTCTAACAAGTACGTCACTGGTAAGAGTTCCAAGGCCCCTTACTATTGCGGTCTGTCCACCCGTCTGTCCTACAAGAATTGGGATTTGGGCATCAACGGACACGGTAGCTTCGGTTTCTATGTCTATAACTATGTGGCTGCTTCCAACTCCTTGGATGCACTCTATGGCAGCAACGGCGTTTCCAGCAACATCCTGCGTTCTACGCTCGAAAACAAGTTTACGCAAGACCGCCAGTTCACCGACCATTTCCTGGAGAGAGGCAACTTCTTCCGTATAGACAATATCACCATCGGTCATACGTTCAATAAACTGTGGAACGACGGGACATCGCTCCGTCTCTCCTTCGCCGTACAGAATGTATGCACTTTGAGCGGATACTCCGGTCTTGATCCGGAGCTTTATGACGGAATCGATAAAAACATCTATCAGCGTCCGCGTACGTTCATGCTGGGAGTTAACCTTAATTTTTAATGACTAAAAACAGATACATGATTATGAAAACTAGATATTTCAAATTAGTAACAGTATGTTTGCTGGCTGTGTCACTTTTTGCTTCTTGCCTGGGCGACCTGGATACATTGCCGCTGGATGATAACGAACTGACCGGTGAGATGGTGTACTCTACTCCCGAGGGCTATATCGGCATGATTGCCAAGTGTTATGCTGCCCTGATACAGACAGGGCAGAAGGGTGGTGACGGAGGAGACGGCGATGTGTCGGGCATCGATGAAGGATATTCTGGTTATACTCGTGCCTTGTTCTACTTGCAGGAAGCTTGTACGGATGAAATCGTATTCCAGTCCGGTGGCAGCAAGGGTGTACGTGCCATGCTTTACTTGAATTGGGATGCTTCTACTGAGATTGTGGGTTATCCTTATTACCGTCTTTTCATGACCATTAACTATTGCAACGAGTTCCTACGTGAATGTACAGAGAGCAAATTGCAGGAGAGAGGTGTGTATGAAGCCTTGAAAGACGAGTATCAATACTATTGTGCCGAAGCCCGCTTCATCCGTGCTTATAGTTACAGTATGCTCTGCGACCTTTACGGTTCTACACCCTTCGTGGACGAAACGATGGAAGTAGGTGACATGCCCGAGCAAGCCACTCGCGAGGAAATCTACAACTTTGTGGTGTCCGAACTGGAAGAATTGACCACCCTGCTGAAAGAACCCAAAAAGAACGAATATGCCCGTGTGGACCGTGTAGCAGCCTGGTTCTTGCTGTCACGTGTTTACTTGAATGCCGAAACTTGGGTAGGAAAGAATGAATACACAAACGCATACAAATATGCCAAAAAGGTAATTACGGAAGGTAATTATCCGCTGGCTTCCGATTATCGCCACATCTTCTTGGCAGACAATGAAACTTGTTCCGAAATCATCTGGCCGCTGGTGCAGGATGCAGACTATGCGCAAGGCAGCGCAGGTACTAACTTCCTGATTAAGGCGTTGATGAATGGAGATATGGGCAACTATATCCGGATAGGTGTGAACGGCACCTGGGGCAATGCCCGCGTAAAGACACAGCTGGTGGATATGTTCGAAGAAGAAGACCAGACTTTTGTGGCAGACGACATCTGGGGGAACGGCAAGAAAGACAAGCGTGCCCAATTCTTCTCTATTGGCCACACCAAAGAAACTTGGGTAGAAGGCAAGGAGTTCCAGAGCGATTTCAATAACGGCTACGCCTGCATCAAGTGGAGAAACGTGCGCAAAGACGGCAGTGAACTGGAACCAGGCGGCACGAAGTACTCCTCTGTAGATTATCCGATGTTCCGTACGGCAGATGCCTACTTGATGGCGGCTGAGGCTATTCTGCGTGGCGCCGAAGGTGGTTCGCGTACCGAAGCGTTGGAGTATGTGAATGAAATCAGAGACCGTGCTTACATGTCCGGCAAATATGGTAATGGCGTATCGGGACGCATCAGCGACAGTCGGTTGAATCTTGATTTCCTTTTGGATGAACGTGCCCGCGAGTTGCACATGGAGTTGGTTCGCCGTACAGACCTGATTCGTTTTGGTAAGTTCACCAAGGGATATAACTGGGACTGGAAAGGTAGTGACAATGGCGTGGCAGGTTCTTACATAGGTAAGGATGTGGACGACAAATACAACCTCTTCCCTATTCCGCAGGACGAGTTTACCACCAATCCTAATTTGACACAAAATCCTGATTTCTTGAACTGAAAAGCTTTATTATCCTATGAATTTTAGATTGAAACGAATCGTTTTTTCTACCATTCTTTTTGCCGCATCGGCTGTGAATACATCGTCGTATGCACAAGCCACGCGCGAAGAAATCTTCGATAACATTGCCGTTACCGGAGGAGTGTATTATGCCTATCCGGCACCGGGTGTACAGACCAAGGCACCGAAGGGTTACGAGCCTTTCTATATCAGTCACTTCGGACGTCATGGCTCGCGCTGGCTGATTTCTGACGAGGAGTATATCCGTGTGATGGAAGTGTTTGAAAAGGCACATCAGGCAGGTAAACTTACTCCGCTGGGCGAAGATGTGCGCAAGCGGTTGGCTATTGTCTGGGCAGATGCCGAAGGACGCGGTGGAGACTTGAGCCCAGTGGGCGTGGATCAGCAGCGCGGTATTGCCGAACGTATGTATCAGGCATTTCCCGAAGTCTTTAAAGGTGCGCCGGAGATGTCGGCATGTGCTACACTCGTAATACGTTGCGTACTCAGTATGGATGCCTTCTGCGAACGTCTGAAGGAATTCAATCCCCAACTGAAGATTGAGCGTGAATCCAGCAACAAATACATGCCTTACTTGAACTTTCATACGCAGGAAGCCATGAAGTTCACTTCGCACAAGGGCCCTTGGTACGAGGAGTTCCGCAAATTCGAGAAGAGCCATGTTCGTCCCGAACGTCTGATGAACTCACTTTTCTCCGATAAAGAGTTTGTCCATAAACGTGTGAATCCGGAGGAACTGATGCGCGGTCTTTATGCGATAGCCTCGGACATGCAGGACGTGGAGCAGGAAGTATCGTTCTATGATATTTTTGAGAAGCAAGAGTTATTCGACATTTGGCAGATACACAACTACAAGAACTACGTGTGCGACGGTCCCTCGCCCATGACCAACGGACTGATGGTGGCAAACGCCAAACCGACACTGGAGAACATCATTGCCGCTGCCGACGAGGCTATTGCTTCGGGTAGAAACTCGGCTACTTTCCGCTTTGCACATGATGGAAACATTATCCCCCTGGCAGGATTGATGAAGTTGGAGAACTGCTATAACGAGGAGGCCGACCCCGATAAGTTCTATCAGGCGTGGTGCAACTACAAGGTTGCGCCGATGGCAGGAAATATACAGCTGGTGTTCTTCCGCAAGAAAGGCTCGCCGGAAGATGTGATTGTAAAACTGTTGCTGCACGAGCATGAAGTAAGTATCCCGGTGAAGACGGATATGGCTCCTTTCTATCACTGGCAAGATGTGAGAGCTTTTTATAAAGGAATTGTAGACAGTCTGCCCGACAGACCGTAACATATTCTTCATACTCCATACCGATTGCACGGTTTACGTTCGATTTTCTTTCCACAAGGGGAGCAAAAAACGGCGTAATCCGTGCAATTTGTGTCTTGTTCCTTCTCTTGTTCCTATTTTTTCCGTACTTTCGTATCAACTTAAAGAAGTAACGATATGAAGATACGTGTAGGTTTCGGCTTTGATGTCCACCAACTGGTGGCAGGGCGCGAGCTTTGGCTGGGCGGTATCCGCCTGGAACATGAAAAGGGATTGTTGGGGCACTCGGATGCAGACGTGCTCATCCATACTATCTGTGACGCATTGCTGGGAGCGGCGAATATGCGCGACATCGGCTATCATTTTCCCGATACTGCCGGTGAGTTCAAGAATATAGACAGCAAGATTCTGTTAAAGAAAACAATAGAACTGATAGCTGCTAAAGGCTATTTGGTGGGTAATATTGATGCTACCATCTGCGCTGAGCGGCCTAAGTTGAAGTCCTATATTCCCGAAATGCAACGTACGCTTGCCGCGGTGATGGGAATAGACGAGGATGACATCTCCATCAAGGCCACCACCACGGAGAAACTCGGCTTTACGGGCAGGGAGGAAGGTATATCCGCCTATGCCACTGTATTGATAGTGAAGGAATGACATGAAATAATATCAACTCAATTTAATCATCCACTTATATGAAGAAAATCTCCTTGACCTTTTGTCTGGCACTTTTATCCTCCTTGTTCTGCCCGGCACAAGTATCGCCTTTACAGTTCAACAAGAATGGAGAGTTTAAAATCGTCCAGTTTACAGACATCCACTTTAAGTATGGTAATCCGGCTTCAGACATTGCTTTGAAGCGTATTGGCGAGGTGCTCGATGCTGAGCGCCCCGATTTAGTAGTCTTTACCGGCGATGTGGTCTATGCCGCACCTGCCGATACAGCCATGCGCAAGGTGCTTTCCTATGCTACGGACCGTAAGATTCCTTTTGTCGTAACCTTTGGTAACCACGACAACGAGCAGGGAAAAACACGTGCCGAACTTTATGATGTTATCCGTTCCATGCCTTTCAATATCCAACCCGACCGTGGCGGAGTTGAATCCCCCGACTATGTCCTCACACTGAAATCCTCGGACGGCAAGAAGGATGCAGCCCTGCTTTACTGTCTGGATTCCCATTCCTACTCCAAACTGCCCGATGTAAAAGGGTACGACTGGCTCACTTTCGACCAGGTGAACTGGTACCGCCAGCAGAGTGCCGCTTATAAAGCAAAAAACGGTGGGCAACCTTTGCCTGCACTGGCATTCTTTCATATCCCTCTGCCGGAATATAATGAAGCCGCTTCTGACGAGAACGCCATACTGATAGGTACCCGCATGGAAAAGGCTTGCGCTCCGGAACTGAATACGGGCATGTTCACTGCCATGAAAGAGGCCGGTGATGTGATGGGTATGTTTGTCGGGCACGACCATGACAACGACTATGCCGTGATGTGGAAAGGAATCCTTCTGGCCTACGGCCGTTTCACAGGTGGCAATACTGAGTACAACCACCTTCCCAACGGTGCACGTGTCATTGTGATGAAGGAAGGCGCCCGTACTTTCACCACCTGGATTCGTCTGAAAGGTGGTGAAATCATTGATAAGACGGTCTACCCCGACAGCTATGTGAAGGACGATTGGCGTAAGCGTCCGTTGGTGACGGAATAAGGGTGAACTTAAAAAGAACGATATGGACAAAATAAGAACTGGATTAGCCGCTTACGGAATGTCGGGACGTGTTTTCCATGCTCCCTTCATCTCCACCAACCCTCATTTTGAATTGACTGCCGTTACGGAGCGCAGTAAGGAACTCTCCCGGGAAAAGTATCCCGACGCTTGTATTGTGCGGAGTTTTGGGGAACTTATCGGACTGGAAGGGTTGGATTTGGTTGTCATCAACACACCGGACAGCACTCATTATGAGTATGCCCGCCGCGCCCTCGAAGCAGGTAAGCATGTGGTTGTGGAGAAGCCTTTCACTACCACCGTGGCAGAAGCTGAGGAGCTTGTGGCACTTGCCGCAAGCCGGGGGCTGACCTTGAGCGTTTACCAGAATCGCCGGTGGGACGGCGATTTTCTGACGGTCAAGGAAATACTGTCCAAAGGCCTGCTGGGACATCTGGTGGAGTTTGAATCCACCTTCCCCCGTTATCGTAATTTTATCAAGCCGAATACTTGGAAGGAAACCGGACAAGATGGCGGTGGCTTGACCTATAACCTGGGCGCCCACGTCATAGACCAGGCTGTGCAGCTGTTCGGTATGCCCGAAGCCGTCTTTGCAGATATTGCCACGTTGCGCAAGGACAGCAAGGTAGACGACTACTTCATCATTCATTTGCTACGCCCCTCAAAGGCAACCGAAGTAAAGATAACGCTGAAATCCAGCTATCTGATGTGTGCGAGCGAACCCCGTTTCGTCCTCCACGGCAGGGAAGGTTCTTACGTGAAATATGGTTTCGACCCGCAGGAAGCCGCCTTGAACGAAGGCGTATTGCCCGTCACTCCGCACTGGGGCGAGGAGGACAAATCCTCTTGGGGGATACTTCATACGGAAAAGGGCGGTAGAATCGTGCATGAACCTTATCCAAGCCTTCCCGGTGATTATGCAGCTTTTTACGAGAATATCTATCGGCATATTTGTCACGGCGAACCTTTGCAGAGCGATGCCCGCGAGGTGGTCGGAGTCATCCGCTTGATAGAGGCAGGCTGGGAAAGCAGCCGTATGCAGCGTGTGGTTCGTATCTGATAGAAAATCTTTTACCCGGTAGGGATGTGCAGCTTCACATGTGTCAACCGGGTGTATTTCGTACTTCCTATTATATAGGTACGCGCGATGCGTGCCGATGCTATCTCCATCAGTTCCCCTACCTGGTAGGTATGTTCCACGGCGGGCAGCTGGCATGATTTCCGGCTTGCCGTGCGTGCATTCAGCCGGATGCTGACGAAGTTGCCGATGGAGTCTTTCAGCTTCAGCACCTGGCGCACATAGAAATAAGGAGTGGTCCCTTTGAGCTGCGTCTTGTAGGGGTTGTCCTCCAGTCGCACGCTGAGCACCGTCAGCGTCAGGTTCTCCACTTTTTCGCCTTCCTTCCCCAGAAAACGTCCGCCGGTGGTCTGGTACGTTTTTCTCCGTTGTATGTCGAGATGGACCGAATGGTAAATCTTGGCAATCTGTACAAAACGTTCCTGCTTGGGGATGCGTGGTTGGAATTTGAAAGCTATCCACGTAAGATAGGCAGGGTCTATACGGAGGATTTCGTGCAGGAAGTGTCCGTGGTATTTGCCTACGGAGATAATGTCGTCCCCTTTGCTCTGCATTCTTTTGGCATTGTACTCCACAAGCAACAGGCTGCGCGGTGAGTAGAAGCATAGCGTGCTTGCCATCCGCAGCGTTTCGTGAATGTCGGTGGAAAGGTCGCAAATGTAGAAGATGGACTGTCTTCCGGGCAGTGGAGAGTAAATCCATAAAGTATATTGGAGATGCTCCGGTCGGGGCAGTACGACAAGATAGGCGCCCACTTCCTTATAAGAGGCTCTCCCTTGATTGTATGCATTCAGCTTACTATACAATAAGTCTTGTTCAGTCTGCAGTATGCCGGGTATGATTGGATTTGCCATAACTCGGAATAATTTATTCCAAATATACCTTTTTGGAATGAAAAAAGCAAGGGGAAGTCAGGAAATATCAGAAGCGTACCATCAATTCCAATACCACCTTGTCTTGTTCCGACTCTTTCGCTATGCTGTTTTTGGCATAGAAGTATTTCTCGTAGTTCAGCCGGAGGTCTGTGCGGAATGCCTTGCTGAGGCTGAAGGTGATGCCGCCCGTCAGGCGTTGGCGTTTGTAGTCGGTCACTGTCAATCTGCCGGTTTCCTCATCGGCGGTTTTGGCGTCGCTCTGGTCGGTCATCATGTCGTAGCGTAGCAGGAAAGACATCTTGTTGAATACTTTTCGTAGAGGCAGGTCGTAGTTGATGAAGGTGTTGACGGCGTGTACATCTTTGAAAGCGTTGCCGGAATATTGCTTGTACAAGTATTCGCCTTCGATATGGAAACGGCCGGTTTCGTAGTAAGCGCCGATGTCATAGGACTGCATGCGTACTTCTTCCGGTTGGATACTCTGCACGCTCAGTGTCAGGTTCAGTCCTTTGGTGAAGAGAAACTGGGCTTTGGCGGAGTAGTTCACTTCCTTGTGCCATTCTTTCTGGTTGGTCAGTCCGGAACCGTTGAAAAGTCCTCCTTCCACGGTGATAGGTACATCGGTAGGCAGGGTATATCCTACTGTGAATCCCACGTCCCGTACATTGCCCACTTGCTTGGCGATGAACGAGCGGTTGGGGAAGTATTGCTGGTGCGGCGAGCGGTGGGCGTCGATGGTGAAGGGGACCCGCATTTGTCCGGCGGTGACTGTCAGTCCTTTTGTCGGGAAAAGCCGGGCGTAGGCATCCAGCATCTTGATTTGGCCTTCGTCGGAGAGGTCTATCTCGGCTTTGTAGGCTACGCTGGGCAATACGTTGCCCGTCACGCTGACGCGGGCATTGCGTACTTCGAAACGTCCTGCACCCATGGTGGTCTGATATTCGTATTTGGCGCGGATGGTTCCGTGGACTTCCGGCAGGTAGTCTTTGGTTTCCATCTTCTCCTTTTCAATCTTTTTTCCGTCCTCGTTGATGGAGGGCGTTTGGGCAATTGCGCCCAACGGTAGCAGGGCAATCAGTACTGTCAATGCACTTTTTTTCATAATCTGTTGTTGTCGAATGATTTGTCGGCGACAAAGTTCGGACATACGTGTTGTGTTTTTGTGTCATATATGTTGCATTGTTGTTACAAAAAACTGTTGGAGGGAAGAACTGCGATGGGTGTCGTTTTAATCTTTTTATGGCTTGATTTAGTTTCTTGTTTTTATTAAAACGTTGGTTGTTAGGATTGTATGTGCACTGCCACAAATGTTTCAGTCTGAAATATCAATGAAATATTCTTATCTTTGAAGGAAATATCAAGAACGTTTGTTTTAGAACCCTGATGCTTATGAAAAGACAGTTGTTTTTAGCAGGAATAAGTTTGATACTGGGCGGCATGCCGATGCTTGCTCAAGATATACCTCCGGTGAATTCCGTTTCTTACGAATGGAAGAGCGTACCGATAGTGGGAGGAGGCTTTGTGGACGGTATCGTTTTTCACCCAGAAGCTCCTGGTGTCCGTTATTGCCGCACCGATATGGGAGGAGCCTACCGGTGGGACGCTGCTTCCAACCAGTGGACGTCCTTGCTGGACTGGATAAGTCTGGATGAAAGTAATCTGCAGGGGGTGGAGAGCATTGCCATCGACCCGCAGAATCCGCAGAACGTGTATATTGCCTGCGGTACGTATACCAGTAGCTCCAATGGGGCCATACTTTGTTCTTATGATGGCGGCAGAACCTTTGCCCGTGTCGATGTGCCCTTTACGATGGGCGGCAACGAGAACGGGCGTGGTAATGGGGAACGGATGATGGTGGACCCGCAGAATGGGAATATCATTTATATGGGAACCCGTTTGCATGGTTTGTGGCGCAGTATGGATAAGGGGCAGAGCTGGGCACGGGTGGTGTCTTTCCCGGATGTCTCCGAGAAGTTCAATCCTGCCGACCGTGCTGCATGGGGGAATCGCGGTAGTGGCATTGTCTGCATAGTCTACGATGTACAAGGTACTCAAGATGGGCGTGGTACCCGTGACATTTATGTGGCGGCTTCATTGATGGGAAGGGAAAATCTGTTCGTGAGCCACGACTATGGTGAAAGCTGGCAGCTGGTTGAGGGGCAGCCGGTGCAGTATCGTCCCACACATATGGTTTTGACCGGTGACGGCCAATTAGTATTGACGTACGGAGATACTCCCGGTCCGAGTCAGATGGAGGACGGTGGAGTTTGGAAGTACGATATACGTAAAGACAAATGGACGGACATTTCGCCCGTCCGACTGTCCGATGGCGGAAAAGCGGGATTTGGCTATGCAGCTGTATCAGTGGATGCCCGTAATCCGAAACATCTGATTGCCAGTACACACAGCTTGGGAGGCAAACACGGTTATAAGAGTGATGAGATGTTCCGTACGACCGACGGTGGCAAAAGCTGGAAACCGATTTTCAAGACGGGATATGAGTATGATTATTCTAAAGCTCCCTATACAGAGGTGGCGCCCCTGCACTGGATGTTCGACATTGAGATAGACCCTGCCGACGCCGAACATGCCATGTTTACCACTGGTTTCGGTGGTTGGGAAACTTTCAATCTATCGGCCGTGGAACGCGGGGAACCGGTGAAATGGAACATCATGTCTGCCGGTATTGAAGAGACCGTGCCCCTCGAACTTTATGCTCCCGAAAAAGGCGCGCGCCTGATTTCCGGTATCGGTGACTATGGTGGCTTTACGCATTTCGACCTCAATCGGCCCGATCCGTTGGGCAGTCATGCCAATCCTCATTTCGGTAATACGAATGGAGTGACGGGTGCCTGGTTGAAGCAGGATTTGATAGTCAGAGTGGGAACTTTGTTCGGCCACCAGCCGGGTGCACGCACCATCTCCTATTCAGAAGACGGAGGCAGGAGTTGGAACATGTGTGCTACTGTTCCCGTAGAGAAGGCGCGCAACGGGCATATTGCCGTTTCGGCCGACGGCTCTTCCTGGATTTGGACACCCGACCGTTCCACCGCTTTTCTGACCCGCGACAAAGGGAATTCGTGGATGTCTTGTCAAGGCCTGCCGGAGAATATCCGTGTCATAGCCGACAAAGTGAATCCCAAACGTTTTTATGCCGTGGATGCTGTTGCCGGACTTCTATACAGCAGCGAAGATGGCGGGGCGACCTTCCATACCGATACTCTGCAACTGGCTGTAAAAACACTCCGGCGGGGCAATGCCTCTCTGACGAATCGCAGGGGTGACCCGCGCGGAGGGCAAGACCGTATTTATTCGACTCCCGGTCGTGAGGGAGATTTGTGGATTGCCGCTTACGATGGCCTGTACCATTCCACTACCCGTACGGGATTTGATTTTCGTGCGCTGGACAAAGTCCGTACTATCTATGCCTTCGGGTTTGGCAAGGCAAAGCCGGGCAGTAACTATCCGGCCCTTTATCTGATTGGCGTTGTCAACGGTCAGTACGGCTTTTTCCGCTCAGACGATGCTGCCGTTTCCTGGGTGCGTATTAACGATGATGCTCATCAATACGGGTTGGTTCTGCATATCTGTGGGGATATGCAGGAGTATGGCAGGGTCTATATAGGGACACATGGACGGGGGATTGTGACGGGAGTGCCCTCTTCCGATTGACAAGTTCTTTATGTGAAGGCATGCTAAAAAGGCATGCCTTTTCTCTATCTTCTGCTCGAAATCATGTATTTTTGCAGACTAATTCATTGGTTTCTGATATGAGTACACCTGAAAAGCGAGTATTGGTCGGTATGAGCGGTGGTATAGACAGTACTGCCACTTGCCTGATGTTGAAGGAGCAGGGCTATGAGATAGTCGGTCTCACCATGTGGGTGTGGGGAGACGAACCGGTAGAAGCCCGCCAACTGGCAGACAGCATGGGGATTGAACATCATGTGGCAGATGAGCGCGAAGCCTTCCGACAGATAATCGTACAGAATTTTATAGATGAATATTGTCAGGGTCGGACTCCGAACCCTTGTGTGATGTGTAATCCGCTGTTCAAGTTCCGTATTCTTGCGGAGTGGGCAGACAAGCTGGGGTGTGCCTATATTGCTACCGGACATTACACCCGTCTGGAGGAACGGAACGGTAAGGTTTATATCATAGCCGGGGATGATGACAAGAAAGACCAGTCCTACTTTTTGTGGAGACTGGGGCAGGAGTTGCTGAAGCGTTGTATCTTCCCCTTAGGCACCTATACCAAGCAGCAAGTCCGCGAATACCTCCGCGACAAAGGTTATACCGTCAAGGCGGAAGAAGGCGAGAGCATGGAGGTCTGCTTCATTAAAGGTGATTACCGTGATTTCCTGCGCGAACACTCTCCGGAGATAGACCGCGAGGTGGGACCGGGATGGTTTGTCAATTCGGAAGGCGTTAAGCTGGGTGAACACAAAGGCTTTCCCTATTACACCATCGGGCAGCGCAAGGGACTCGAAATAGCCTTGGGCAAACCTGCCTACGTCTTGAAAATCAATCCTCAGAAGAATACGGTGATGCTGGGAGACGCCGAACAGCTGAAGACGGGATATATGCTTGCCGAACATGAGAATTTGGTGGATGAGGGAGAGTTTTTTGAAAGCAAGGAGCTAACCGTACGTATCCGTTACCGCAGTAAACCGATTCCTTGCGACGTGAAGCGCCTGGAGGACGGTCGTCTGCTGGTACACTTCCAGACGGAAGCCTCTGCCATAGCTCCGGGACAGTCTGCCGTATTCTATATAGGCCGAAGGGTAGTGGGCGGTTCCTTTATCGCTTCCCAAAGAGGCATCGGGATGTTCCTTTAATTTTTAATTTTTAGTTTATAATTGTGAAAAGACTTCTACTCCTTTCCGCCTTTGTCCTGCTTGCGGCAGGAGCATCGGCACAACAAGATACATTGAAGTATCGCATCAGCCTGAAGGATAAGGCTGCCACCACGTATTCCTTGGAACACCCGGAAGCGTTTCTTTCTGAAAAGGCGATTGCTCGTCGGCATAAGCAGAACCTGCCGATAGATTCTACCGACTTGCCGGTGTGCCGCAAGTACGTGGACGAAATTCGCCATCAGGGCGTAAATGTTGTAGTTACCGGTAAATGGGAGAACTTCGTCACGGTATCTTGCAATGACTCTACCTTGATAGACCGTATTGCCGCACTACCTTTTGTCTGCGCTACGGAAAAAGTCTGGATAGCTCCCAAAGGTGACAGTCCGATGATGTCTACCGGACGCGATTCTTTGATTAACCAGCCGAGTGTACATCCTGACAGTATCTATGGACTTGCCGTTAGCCAGATACAGATGAGTAATGGTGATAAATTGCACCAGGAAGGGTTCAAGGGGCAGGGCATGACGATTGCAGTTATCGATGCCGGTTTTCATAATGCCGATAAGATAACCGCCATGCAGAACATCCGGGTGTTGGGAACCAAAGATTTTGTAAATCAGCAGGCAGACATCTTTGCAGAGAGCAGTCATGGCATGATGGTACTGTCCTGCATCGGCATGAACCAGCCCGGCATTATGACCGGTACGGCGCCTGAGGCTTCTTTCTGGTTGCTGCGTAGCGAAGACGAGTATTCCGAGCATTTGGTCGAGCAGGACTATTGGTCTGCAGCGGTGGAGTTTGCCGATAGTGTAGGGGTGGATGTACTCAATACTTCATTGGGATATTACACTTTTGACGACAAGTCGAAAGATTATAGGTTCCGTGATTTGGACGGACGCCATGCACTGATGTCCCGTCAGGCTTCACACGTTGCGGACAAAGGAATGGTGCTGGTGTGCAGTGCCGGCAATTCTGGTATGGGTTCGTGGAAGAAAATCACACCTCCGGGAGATGCGGAGAACGTGCTGACCGTGGGCGCTATTGACAAGGAAGCCGTACTGGCTCCTTTCTCATCTATCGGGAATACGGCGGACCACCGGATAAAACCGGATGTGGTGGCTGTCGGCTTGGGGGCTGATGTCATACGTACGGATGGTAACCAGGGTAAGGCAAACGGTACGTCGTTTTCTTCTCCTATCATGTGTGGCATGGTGACTTGCTTGTGGCAGGCTTGCCCTGAACTTACGGCTAAAGAGGTGATAGAACTGGTACGCCGCTCCGGTGACCGTAAAGATTATCCCGATAATATATACGGTTATGGTGTGCCCGATATGTGGAAAGCATATCAGGATTATCTGCTCAAAAGATAGCCATATGGAATCGTTGTCTTTGTATGAGCTCAACGCCCTTGTGCGCCGCAGTCTGGAACAATGCCTTCCTGACGAGTGTTGGGTGCAGGCGGAGTTGAGTGATGTGCGTACCAATAGCACGGGGCATTGCTATCTGGAATTTGTGCAGAAAGACCCTCGCAGCAACAGCCTGATAGCTAAGGCGAGAGGAACAATCTGGGCAAATGTGTTCCGCCTGCTGAAGCCCTATTTTGAGGAAGCCACGGGGCAGGCGTTTGTTGCGGGCATCAAAGTGCTGGTGCAGGTCACCGTCAGCTTCCACGAACTTTACGGCTATAGCGGCAACCTTAAACAACATCGGTCCGGGACTTTCCAAAGTCGGCCCGACCTGCAACTTCGGTATTTTCAGCCCCATCAGCAAATATATCCTGATGTTTGACATGCTGGCAGGCCGCCTGGAGATCTTCCCCATGCTGGTGCTGTTCCTGCCCGACACCTGGCGCAAATTCTGATCGTACAACGAAATCTAAAAGGGGCCACCCGCTGCGGGCGGCCCCTTTGCCATGCTTGCATTCTGCAGGCAAAAAGGGTACAATACAACTGCTGGAAAACCAACGCTTTTGGCAGAAAGGACTGCTATGGAATACGATTTTTATACGCTGGGCGTCCTTTACCTGGTCTACTCGTTTGCGGGCTGGGTAGGGGAGACGGTAGTAGCTACGGTGCGGGGCAAGCATTTTGCCAACCGCGGCGCAGCAGCCGGGCCCTTCTGCTTTGTGTACGGCTCCACGGCGGTACTGCTGGCCGTGGGCTTCACGGACCTGCGCAGCGACCCGGTGTACCTCTTCTTTGCCTGTACGCTGGCCTCCACGGTCATGGAGTGGCTGACGGCTAAGCTGCTGGAA
>ERZ825137.3511-NODE-3511-length-16698-cov-28.111699_pt1 | contig 16698 bp, 15 predicted proteins | sample MGYA00519873_ERZ825137 | MGnify/ENA primary metagenome ERZ825137 (study PRJEB31778, sample SAMEA3449190) | human gut metagenome | biome: human gut; feature: human-associated habitat; material: faeces | place: United Kingdom | collected 2010/2012 ...
GTCAAGCGATCCTTGTTATCACTCATAAAATGCCTTCTTTCTCGCTAAGACGCCGCCGAAAAGCCTGTATTCATCGGCTTTTCACGGATGTTAGACGCCAATCGTACAAAAAATCTTCCGAATAGACGCCACAACCGACTACGTTGAACCCCCGTCAACTGCCCGCACTGCGGGCAGAAGTGACCGGGCGGAGCGTCGGTTCCGACGCCAGTCCTTTATCCTGCCTCTGTTTTCGTCCTCCGCAGAGCCGGAGAAGCCCCCGAAAATCTGCCCGAAAGCGGCTCGAAATCCTTCTCCGGGGTAGGGACGCCGCCCGCCCCGAAGGAGGTCACACAGCGGCTCACAGAGGCGAACACGGGGATTCCCCGGTCTGTACTGCCAACTGTCGCTGTACCCGCCGGCGCTCCACTTCGGCAAGCTGCCGTTGATGGCGTTGTTCCATGACTTCATACATGGGAATGATGGTATAACGCAGGCTGCCATTTTTCCTGATGCCGTTTCGCATCTGTATCTGCGTTCGCTCCGTAACAATGAGTCCGCGTTCCTCCAGCAGGCGCACATACTTGGCCACGGTATTGCGAGCAAGGTGCAGGCCTCTTGCCATAGCTGCCTCGCTGGGATAGCACTGATTCGTCCTGCGGTCAGCGTGCCGCAGCAGGTAGATGTACACCGCCACCGCACCGGCAGGCAGGTCGAAGCACAACAGTTCGTTTGGCACGGGAAAGCAATTCTTCGCCCGCTCCCAACCAACAGGCGGCTTTGCTTTTCTCACCGGTCATCGCCGCCCTTCGTGCCGCGCATAACCCACTCGATGAATTTTTCCTTCGGTACGACAATGCGGCTGCCCACACACAGAGTGGGGAAGCTCGCTTCGTGCATCAGCTCGTAGGCACTGGAGATGGACACGCCCAGCACCTTTGCCACCAGTTCCGCATTGAGGAATAACGACAGCTCGTCGTAGTTTGTATAGACGGATCGTTTCATGAGATACTCCTTGTTTCAAATTCAGAGAAAAAGAACTTGCGTTTCGGAGGTCTCTCTGTTAGACTTGTTACAGATGGCGTCTGCGTTTTCCGAAGCGCGGCGCGCCGCCAAACTGTTGCAGCAGTTTGGCGGCTTTCATTTTGTAGGGACGATATACGGTTCTCACCTCTTTCCTGTTCAGGTTTGCCATGCACCACGGGCCGTTCCTGCCGCGCTTTGCTTGCGCGGCGTTTGTCTCTGCCTTGGTACGCTCGACTGCTCTGCGCAGCGTCGTGGCATACTTCCCCGGCGAGTATCCTCTCTGGTGATGGGTATGTAGTTGTGAAGATGCAGCGGAAGGTCTTTCCTTCTTCGTGCCCCCATGGTACAATAAACCTAACGCAGAATACATCATGAAGTGATCTTTTTTGCCGGGAGGTGTCGATGTGACTTCTGCAATTCCACACTTTGATCTGTGTACGACAGCCGACAGCGGCTTCATGCCGGTTTTGATCTGCGATGACGGAACGCAGATCGAGCTGCCGCCCCACTCGGCGGCAGAGCTTCTTCTGGCTGCTGCTGAGATCGATCTCACGGCATATACCGATGCAGTCCGCCATTTGCGGGAGACACATCCGCTGTTTGAAGAGAAATTGGACATCAGTGTTTTGGAGTACCGCGACTTTCTTTCACAGGCACTGGAGTTGCCCGAACAGCTCCGCCGCACAGATCCCGTAGGCTGGTTAGACGCCTGTGTGCATCTGCGAGCTGCCCTTCAGCAGCCTGACGACGGCTCCGCTTCGTTCCTGCTCTACTCAGGCCAACGCATCTTGCAGGCAATAGAACGTCATGTTCTTTTGCAGGTTCGGCTCCGCGATATCTTTGAGATGATCTTCGACAACATGGATATTTCAACGCCGCACCGCCAGTGGGAATATCTGCGCACTGTATACCCTGATGTCGCGCAGCAATGTGACCCAATTCATCTGAAAGAGGTGACGGAACCTTTCCGGTTTAGCGCAGTGAACGGCTGGAACTACTATCTGACGATCCTGTCACTGTATTTTGCGCAGGAGGCCCAGCGCATCACGCGATGCGTACACTGTTGGGAATATTTCATCCCGCCCACGAGGAAGCGAACACTGTACTGTGACCGCAGGTACGATGGGCAGACCTGTAAGCGTCGGGGTGCTAACCTCATGCGGCATGAACGGGATGAGCAGGGTGAAGCGCTTTTCATCTACCGGCAGCTTCGGGATCGAATGTATGCGCGAATGCAGCGATACGATACGGCTATACCGGAAAAACGAGGTCGGCTGCTGGTCTTCAGCGCGTCGGACTTTAAGGCTTGGATGGACAATGCCAGCAAAGCCCATCGTGAATACACCGGCGGCAAGATCGATTCCTCAGAATTTTTAAGGCGTATCGATACTTGGCAGGAATTGTGCAGCTACGATGTGAAAGCCATGCCCCTTGTTGTGGATACGACCGTTTGGCAGCAGCGTGTAGCGGCAGATATGGATCACGCGCCCGCCGACAGCTTTCCGGAACAGGTCATGTTTCTTAATCTTCCCACAGATGGCAGCCCTGCTCAGTGGGAGATGAAAACGCGAGACCAACTGTGGCGTGAGGCACAAAAGGGGCATCAGTCCTTGCGGGACAAGTATACACAGAAAGAAAAGCAGAACTGACGGATGTCAGTTCTGCTTTTCTTTGTCTACACCGGCGCAGGTTTTGCACCGCTTAACCGTCGTAGAGGACGTAGATCAGCAGACTGCCGCCATCCTCCACGATGTAGACATTGCAGCGGAAACCGGCGTCCGCGATGGTATCCACGCCCGCCTGCATCATGAGTTGGCGGAAGGTGAAGTCTACCATGTCTCGCGCCTTGGCTTCCAGTGTTTCCTGCGAGGCATCCAACGATAGGATAAAGTATTCGCCCACCTCTGCAAACGTGCGGGAGAAGCCTTGAAACTGGCGGTTATCAGCCCCGAAAGGCGTAGGTTACAGTCATTATTAGCCCCCCGAAACAGGTACAGACGCGCAGCGGGTGTATCTGTTTCGGGGGTGTGCAGGTGATAGCCGCAAAGCGGCGTAAGAGGGTGCAGCCCTCTTGATCGTTATTCTTGTTCCAGCGGGAAGCTCGGCAACGCTTCCAGCAGCTTTAAGGAAATGTGCTGCCGCATATCCTCGTCAATGACTTTTTTCACTTTGCCGCCCGGCTGCCTGATCTCCACCGTGGAAAGCTCGTCGATGTAGTCCGCATAGTGGGCCAGCACCTTTTCTGTGGCCCACTTCTCACCGGCAACGGCGGCTTTGATTGTTTCATAGTCCAGCAGCTTTTCTTGTCCGTCCATCCTGATACCCCCGTCAGATTGATTTTTTCCATGATACCATATCTGGGAGTATGGAGCCAGAGAAACCGGCGATTTTCTGCTGGTAAATTCTACGCATTTAGAGCGGCACTATGGCGGGGATAGGATAAAACACTCACATACCCCGCCGACTATGCGGGAAAAACCTTGAAATATAGGGCTTTTTAAGGCCCTAAATGCGTAGGTTGGTGCTTTGTTGCGATATGCTCCACGGTTACGGTGTATTGTTCATATTCTGTTTTCGGGAATCTTTATGAAATCTTCAAAATTGCCCGGTATGCTATCCGTAAAATCAAAGAAAGGACTTGATTATATGGATATGATTTTGAAAACGACTGACCTCTGCAAAAATTTCAAGGGGCAAATGGCGGTAAACAATGTGTCACTGAACATCCGGCGCAACTCGGTTTATGGTCTGCTGGGGCCGAATGGGGCTGGCAAATCCACGATCTTAAAAATGCTCACCGGCATTTTGCGCCCCACATCGGGAAGCATCGAGTTTGACGGCCACCCGTGGAAGCGGAATGATCTGGAGCATATCGGTGCTTTGATTGAGATGCCCCCGCTTTACGAAAATCTGACTGCATACGAAAATCTCAAAGTCAGAACTACATTGCTCGGCCTGGACGATGCACGAATTAACGAGGTATTGCAAATTGTCCAGCTCACGAATACCGGCAAGAAACGGGCCGGGCAGTTTTCTCTTGGTATGAAGCAGCGGCTTGGTATTGCTATTGCATTGCTGAACAGTCCCCAGCTTTTGATTCTGGATGAACCGACTAACGGCCTTGACCCTTTAGGGATTGAGGAACTTCGAGAGTTAATTCGCTCTTTTCCCTGCAAAGGGATTACAGTTATTTTGTCCAGCCATATTCTGTCAGAAGTCCAGCAGATTGCAGATCATGTGGGTATCATTGCTGGCGGCGTCCTTGGATATGAGGGAGAGCTTCGCGCCGGTGAAGATTTGGAACAACTCTTTATGGATGTTATTCGCAGAAATGGTAAGGAGGGATATTAAATGGAGATGGCATATATTCAGGCAGAGAACCTAAAGCATAAGAGAACTTTCACAAAAACGCTGATCGTTCTGGCCCCGTTTGTAACTGCGCTTATGAACTTTTTTGCCCCTCTTTGGTTCCAGCTCAATTCTTATAATTGGTGGTATATCCTGCTTTATCCTGGATTCCTTACGCTCACCTGTGCCTTGATTGAACAGCGGGATAATGGCAAACTAAAATATCGTGCCGTTGCTTCATTGCCTGTTTCGCAGAACAAAGTCTGGAAAGCAAAAATTGGAGTGGCCGGTATTTACTCCTGTGTGGGGAATTTCATTTTCCTGGCGCTAAATCTGTTGGGCGGTTTTGCAATATTAGTTATCAACGAAATTCCCCTGACAATCGGAATTTGGCAGGCTGCGGCCGGAACAGCTTGTATTGTCATTGCAAGCCTATGGGAAGTTCCGCTGTGCTTATGGTTATCAAAAAAAGTTGGTATCTTTGTCACGGTTATTCTTAATGCCGGACTTGGAAGCGTTTTAGGGATTTTCACGGCTACAACCTCTTTGTGGATGATCTGCCCGTATAGCTGGGTGCCGCATCTTATGATTTCCGTGTTAGGTATTTTGCCTAATGGTGAGCCGGTTGCAGATCAGAGTACGGCAATGGCATTTTGGATGATTATACTTGTATTGGTCATTTCGCTGGCCTGGTTTGCGGCGCTGTCATTTTTAACTGCAAGATGGTTTGAGAAAAAGGAGGTGGGGTAACTATGGTATCTGTGGTTCGCTGCTGGAAAGCAGAATATCAGAAGTGTAAACATAGCATTTTGCTCTATATGCACAGCATGATTCCGATTATATGTGCGGCGATTTTTGCGGGTTACTATCATATATCCAGATGGGAACTGGCAACCAAAATCAGTGCCTATCTGGAAGTGCTGGCCGTTGCGTTCCCGTTTCTGATCGGCATTATTGTGGGCCTGGTTGTTCAGATCGAAAATCAGGCCGGGCATTATCAGCTTTTGTTGGGAACAATCCCATCTCGCATGGCAACGTATATTGGTAAACTTGGTTTTCTGATGATCTGTGCTTTTGGCGCAACATTTTTAGCGTTAGGAACATTCGCTGCACTATATAGGGATGCTCCGGCAAGCCTTTACCTGAAAGCAGGGATTCTATTGTTGATTACCATGCTTCCCATTTACCTGATTCATTTGTTTGTGGGAATGAGCTTCGGAAAAGGTGCATCTATGGGATTGGGAATTGCAGGGAGTTTAATAGCTGCCCTTATGATAACAGGGCTTGGTGACGCTACATGGAAATATATTCCCTGGGCCTGGGGCGTTCGTGCTATGGATTACACTGTGCTTGCATGGGATAGCCCCCAACTGTATGCACAGGTAAAAACCGATTTTTTCAGCGGTATGATTATTTCTGTATGCTGCACTGTTTGTCTGCTGATTGCCAGTTTGGTTTGGTTTCATGGTTGGGAGGGAGGTAAAAACAGTGAATAAAAAGTGCCTGTTTGCCGTGGTAATTGTGCTTGTAAGTCTTATATGCTTATCGGCCTGCGGTGCGCTCCGCGATACCGCCGATAAAAATAAGGCGTTAAATGAATCTCTGCCGTATTATGAGCTGAACGCCGCAAACTATGATGAAATTTCATATAACGGCCTGACATATACCATAACGGATGAATGTCTTGAAATGTCAGAACTGCAAGAAGAAATCGGGCAGGTATCGAAACGCTTCAAAAATGTGGCGGGGGAAGATTTCAGTTTCGGCTACGTTTACAGTATTGTGGATGTGGATATAAGCAATGCCGTAGCTGTAAATATCAACAATGAATATCGGAAAGCTGACATTAAAAATAATGATGAGTAACCTCGACAATGTGGTATAATGGGGCGGGAGGTGATTTTTTGACCCACTTACTTGTAGTTGACGATGAAGTTTCTATCTTGGAATTGATTAAGAACAGTTTGGGGAAAGATGGATATTTGATAACAGTCTGTCAAAATGCGGATGATGTAGACATCAAAAAGCTGCATTTCTATGACCTCATTCTTTTGGATGTGATGATGCCTGGCACAGACGGGTTTGAGTTTTGCAAACAGATCAGGAATATGGTAGACTGCCCGATTCTCTTTCTGACCGCAAAGACATTAGAGGAAGATATATTGTTTGGATTGGGCATCGGTGCGGATGATTATATTACGAAACCTTTTCGTATTCAGGAGCTTCGCGCCCGTGTCGCGGCACATTTACGCAGAGAAAAAAGGGAGCATCACAGCACACTTTCATTTGAGCCTGATATAAGATTTGACCTTTCCGCAAAGGTACTGTATGTTTCAGAACAGCCGGTTCCCCTTACCAAAAGCGAGTATTCAATCTGTGAATACCTTGCGAAAAACCGGGGACAGGTTTTTACAAAAGAACAAATCTATGAAGCCGTTTTCGGGTTTGATGGAATAGGCGATAACTCTACGATCTCAACGCATATAAAAAATATTCGTGCGAAATTGGAGCATTTCAAAATAAGTCCGATCAGCACCGTATGGGGGATAGGATATAAATGGGAGTGAAAAAGAAACCTACATTGAAAATATTGTTTCGCCAGTTTGCTATCTCCCTCATTGTCATGCTGGTAGCGGCAATTATTGTCCCTTCTGGTTTGGAGGGACTTGCTGTAAATGCTGGATTAGCTACAAGAGCAAATCTAAGTGAATTGCAGGTAAAAGAGATCATTCCAACGCTGACGATTGCCCCGGATATTACAAAGGTTGTGATTCCACAGGGATGCGGCTACTTAATTCTGGACAAGAACTTTAATGAGCTTTACAGCAATATGGACGATGATGAAAAAGAAATTGCCCTGCTGTACGCAAAGGGAGAATATATTGAATATGCTACGGGGAGGCAGTTTGCACTTGTTGTCCGGGAAAACGAATTTTGCGTTTTAAGGTATTATATTGGTTCTCAATTTACAGTGTCATGGCTACCGGAATATTTTCCATCTCCTGACACGCTTGCGTTTATCCTGATGGCTGTAAATTCGCTGCTGGTCATTATCATACTGACCGCCAGATTTGCTAAGAACCTGCGTACACAACTGACCCCGCTTTTTGAAGCAACTGCGGAGGTTTCAAAGCAAAACCTTGATTTTGAAGTAGGACACGCCAAAATCAAAGAGTTTGAAGATGTCCTTGCATCTTTTTCAGATATGAAAGATAATCTGAAAATTTCGTTAGAACGGCAATGGAAAACCGAACAGACACAGAAAGAGCAAATCGCCGCGCTTGCCCATGATTTGAAAACGCCTCTGACGGTTATTCAAGGAAATGCTGATTTACTCACAGAAACAAATCTTGATGATGAGCAACGATTATACGCTGGTTACGTCGTGGAAAGCTCCGGCCAGATGCAGTCATATATTCAAACCCTGATTGATATATCACGGGCGGCGGTTGGTTATCAGCTCCATATTGAAAGTATAGACTTGCCAGCGTTCATGCAGCACTTGTTCGGTTATATGGAATCACTATGCCGGACAAAAGAAATCCGGCTGCAAATGAATACTGTTTCACTCCCTCAAATGCTGAAATTTGATAGGGTGCTGATAGAACGTGCTATTATGAATGTTATCAGTAATGGGCTGGACTACTCCCCGCAAGGCGGAACGCTTTATGTGGATGTTCAGAGTAACAACGGTTTCGTGGAAATTTCAGTCACAGACGAGGGAACGGGGTTTTCTAAAGAGGCATTATGCCACGCACAGGAACGGTTCTATATGGGCGATCAAAGCCGCAATTCAAAGTTACACTTTGGTATGGGTCTATATATTACAAATTCGATTATGGAACAACATAATGGTCAGCTTATTTTAGAAAATTCAAAAGAAACCGGCGGCGCAAAGGTTACTATGAAACTTCCTTGCTGATTTTCCGATAGTGTAATGGACGTCTTTTATGTCCGTCCATTTTTCAAATCTTTATGGAATCTTCAAAAATTCCTCTTATCATGTATCTAAAGAAAAAACATCTGCCCAGCGGCAGAAAAGAAAAAAACCGCTGCTGGGCAGACCCATTTTCACGCTTAATTTATATTCACTGGTGGCGGTTTTGAGAAATCAAGGCCGCTGCTTTCTTTCTGTCATTCCCAGCAGTTAAAGGCATGGCGGCCCACGGGAGGACGCCGCCATGCTGTTTTACTATCATTATAATCTAATCCACTTCTACCGCTTAAAAAAAGCCTTGCCCCGCCACGGGAATATTCCGGCTATGAGTATGAACTATACCATGTAAGAAAACAACAAAACGCTTCAAATCGTCGCCCGGTAGGTTTACGACCTGCCGGGCGATTTTTGTCGATTTTCGCGGATTGTCATTTCCGGCAAAAAATCAGATGGAAAAGGAGGCGGTCAGCAGACCAGGGCCAGCATAGGCCCCTGACAACGGACAGGATCATCCTGCTCACTCCCCACGGAAAGGGGGTGAGAAGATGAAAGTTACCCCTGATGATTACGGGAGGCGCTGCCAGTTTGACCATTTTTGCAAGCTGGTACTGTACCATGAAGCCGTTGACTACTTCCGGGAAAGGAAGCGTCAGCGTGGCTGGGAAACATCCTTTGAAACGCTGCCGCTTTCGGAACTGGACACGCTACCATTCCTCACGGTTCGGCTCCCATCCCAGCAACGTATAGCCGTGGCTGGTAGATACGACTTCATACAGCGGGTCTTGCCGGAGAATATCGTCAAAGACCTGCAAAATCCGATCAAAGCTCAGCATCTTATTCGCCCCCCTCACCGAAAATCAATTCAGACAATATCGTTTCCTCAGCCTGTGCTTTCAATGTGTTCATCAAGCCTACCCATCGCATTTGATCTGCGGCTTTTAACGCTTCATCCACGCCTGCGGCTTCCATCAACTGTGGCATGAGCGTGTCCATGCGCTCGTTTGCAGCCTTGTCAATCTCCAACAGGTGCGGATATAATCGTCCTGTCAAAATCAGGTTGTTATAGAAAATAGGACGGTGCTTTTCCAAATATCGTTTTCGCATACGCCCATATTTTCCAATAGACGTTCCAGCCTGCTCAGATAACTTCAAATCTGGAATATAGTAATCCCCGCAACGGGAATAAGTCAACCCTTTCATACGTTTACTCCTCTCCTTATACGGCTGCATGGGCCTGCACTGGTGCTTTCTGCGGCACCTGTTGCGGCAGCTGCCCAACCGGGATAAACACGCCGTTGGATATATCTTCCTCGCGGATCGCCGCTTTTGCAGCTTCTATTTGGGCTTTACGCTTGGCGTTGTACCGTTTTTCCCACGCCTTTTGCGCACCGCTCGCTTTTCGGCGCAGATAGTTTTGATGAAGCTTGTCCTTGCGTTCTTCACGTTTCCGCAATTCTTCCTGTTCTTCCGGCGTCAACGTCACTTCTCCGAAGTGGGGCGGCATATATTTTCCGACAAAGTTAAAGTAAATCTCGACCTCCTGCGTAGTGTCCTGACTGCCTTTCCGGGCGCGTTCGTGGACAAGAATTTTCTCTACAAACTCATTGAGCATGGTCGTTGTCAGCGTATCAAAGTTTTCATATTTGTCGATCAGCGCGATAAATCTCTCGGCAGATTTACGGTTCTGCTCATAGCCGCTGACCGCCTTTTCCAACTGTACAATCTCACATTCCAGTTCGTTTTGCTCCTTAGCGTATTGAGCGTCAAGGGCGGCATAGCGGGCATCTGACAGTTTGCCCAGCACATGATCTTCATAGATTTTGCAGATCAACTTTTCCAGCTCTCCGGCGCGTTTCTGCGCCACGGTCAGCCTCTTTTTCTTCTTGGATATATCGCTTGCCTCCTGTGCAGTCTGCGCATCCTGAACGGTCTGGACAAACTCGGCACGGTTGTTCTTGGAATAGTCTGCAATCGCCCGGAGGGTATCAGCAATCAGAGTAAGCACCGCCTCGGCGCGGATTCGATGCTGCGTGGCACAAAGCGTTCCAATAGGATATTTTCCGTACTGACTACAAGTATACTGCGGAATACGCTTGCCGTTACAGGTACGGTGGACATACATCTTGCCGCCGCAGTCGGCGCAGTACATCAGCCCGGTCAGCGGGTGCGCCTCGCCCCAGCCGTCCGGGTAGCGTTTTACATTCGCCCGGATGCGCTGCACATTGTCAAAAGTCTCTTGGTCGATAATGGCTTCGTGGGTGTTTTCAAAGATCGTCCACTCGCTCTCTGGAACATAGTGGCTTTTCTTGTCCTTGAAATGCTTGCGGGTTTTGAAATTGATGGTATGCCCTAAGTATTCGCGCTTCTTCAAGATATTGACGATTGTGGAAGAACCCCAGCCGTAAATATCCTTGACGCTTTTCCCTCTGTTTACACCCTCGCCATGACGGGCGAGGTGAATAGAGGGGATTTCCACTTTCTGCTGCTGCAAAATCTGTGAAATCTGATAAGGACCGTAACCCGCCATCGTGAACGCAAAGATTCGTCGCACGACTTCTGCGGCTTCCTCATCAACCAGCCAATGCGTTCGGCTTTCATCCCAAATGTAACCGTAAAGGACAGTGCCAGTCAAATGCTTACCGCTCATGCCTTTAGCCTTGAATACGGATTTGATTTTCTTGCTGGTGTCCCGCGCATAATACTCATTCATAATGTTGCGGAAAGGGGTGAAATCATCATCACCTCTGATGCTGTCCACACCATCGTTAATAGCGATTAAGCGAACGCCTTTCACGCGCAGAATCTCCATAATCTGCCCAACCTTGAGATAGTCGCGTCCCAATCGGCTCATATCCTTGATGATAATCGCTTCTACATGATCGACTTCAACCTCTTTCATCATAGCGTTAAAACCGGGGCGGTCAAAGCAGGTGCCGGAAATTCCATCGTCGGTGAAGTGCGTAGGGTTGGGAAAACCATTCTGGCGCGCGTAGTCCTCCAACATCTGCTTTTGGTTGGATATGGAGTTGCTTTCGCCTTGCAGCTCGTCGTCACGAGAAAGCCGCTCATAGAGGGGTGTGATTTTCGTTTTCAGCATATCGTTGTCCTCCTTTACGAAAAATGCTCTAAGTGCCTTCACTAATCATGAGAAAATCTCGTGATTAAGAGGGTACTTAGAGCATACAACTCCCGCCGCCAGCTTATATTTCTTATACTGCCGCACAGCAAAGTGTTCCGGTTCGCGTTCTTCCAGTGCTTCAAACATCAGATCGACGGGATTCTTGAAATCTTCGTCGTCCTCCCTAACCTCCATCGCGTTAATCATGCTGACCAGCATCGCAAAGTTTCGATCTTCTTCCGGAACAACGCCATACAAATAGCCGATCAGGGCGGTATAGAGCAACGTTTCCGCCTTTTCCCAGAAGGGGTCGTTGCTTTTACCCTCTCCTTTTGTATTGAGAATCAGGCAGTTTACCAGTTTCAAAATATCCTTTTCGCTATGGATATACGCCAGCGGATTATAGTTCATCGACTTTTTGAAATTGATTGTGTTGAGTACCTTGATGCGGTAGTCGCTTCGTTGAAGCAAGCTGCCGCATTCAACGAGGATGCTGCCCTTCGGGTCGGTCACAACGAACGAACAGGGATATTTGTCCGACACGCATTGCATGAGATTCGGTTTGACGAAAAATCTCGTCTTGCCGCTGCCTGAGCCGCCGATAATCAATACGTTTTTGTTGCGGGCATACGCCGGGTTCTTCGGGCGGCTGCTCATCGTGAGCCGTTCCGTCTGCGTCAGAATCACGTTGTTGGCAAACACGGGATCGATAAAGGGCTTGATATCCTCCGGCGTACCCCAGCGTGCCGAGCCATACTCACGCCCTTTACGAAACTTCTTTTTTTCACTGTCTTTAATGAAAATGAACAGACGAAAGCCCGCGCCCAGCAGCAGCCCGATGCATAAGTCATGCAGCTCAAAGCTCGGCAGGGGCGACGCAAACGACGCAGAAAGGCTGTCCATCAGGGTTAGCAGCTTATGCGCCGCATCCGTTCCTTCTGCCAGCCGCCATGCCTGTCCGATTTTCGTCGCGTAAAGGGCAATCAGCAGATACGGCAGTTCATGCAGCCATTTTCTTTTCATCGCGTCCTCTCCCTTTCCGCCTTGCGCGTCGGGGCAGTCCGGGCGACCCTTTCCTCCATCTCATTCAGGATTTCCATCAGAGACGGGTGCTCTGCCTGACGAACGCGCCGATCTGTATATTCCTGAAAAGCTGCCGTCAGCGCATCCGCATCGCGGGCTTTAAAGAAAACGAGATATTTCGTTTCATCACTTTTCGCTCTCTTGACGGCGAAGTCCACGCCATATTTACGCGCAATGCGTTCAAAGGCATGGATATCGGGATCGTCGATCTCAATGTTGGTCATGCCCTGATTTTGCCGCGCAAGCTGTCGGACAGACTGCTTGCCATGCGGCACAGTCAATTTGCCGTGCATGGCGTGAAGCAGCTTTGCTATGCCGTTTTTCATTACCCTTCCTGAGAATTTGCTCGCATGAAATGCCATCGTAACGGTGCGCATTTCAACTTCTTCCTGCAAGAAAATCAACTCCTTTCTCTGATTTTACAGGCGATTCACGGCGGAACCGCCAGTCTGTGCAGCAAATACCTCATCTTACTTTTTCCTCCGTTTCCTGTCCGCCAGCCTGCGCCCGATCAGGATAATTCCGGCAAGCAGCAGCAGTGCCGCGCCCTCCGTCATCATCGGGGTCAGCTCAATATCCACGCCGGTCTGAATATCATGCTTTTCGTCCTCCTTTTTGTTGACAAGGCAGGGCATTTCTTCGGGAACAACATAGCTTTCTTCGATGGTGAACGTCAGCGTGTCCTCGGTTTTCGCATACCCTTGGAGCGCTTCGGTTTCGCGGATGACGTACCTGCCGTCATCGAGATTTTCAAGCAGCACCGTGCCGTCCTCGCCGCTCTCCATCTCGCGCAGCACATTTCCGTTTGCATCTTCCAGTACGAATTTCACGCCGGAAAGCGGATTGCCGTCACCGTCCATCTTCATGAACATATAGCTGTTTGGCACGTTGACCAGCGTAATCGGCTCAGGCTGCACGAAGTCCTCGCCGATATGCAGCAGCATGTCCTCCATGCGTCTGTACCCATTGGGCGCGGCGGTTTCGCGGATAATCCAGTCGCCGTAGTCGATGTGACGGAAGATCAATTCGCCGTTTTCGTCACTCGCAGCCACTTCGGTCACGACGTTGGTCGCCGCGTTAATCAGGCTGAACTCCACGCCCGCAAGCGGTCTGCCGGATGTATCCACCTTCTTATACGCAAGGCGCATCGGCGTATTGGTGACGGTTTCCAGCGGCTCATTCGGGTTGACAAACGTACCGTCCACCGTCAAACGGACATGCACGGCGGCTTTGAAATAGCCGGGGAGCGGCTGGGTTTCCTCGACGGTATATCTGCCATACGGGATTTTCTCAAACGTCACCGAGCCGTTTGCGTCCGAAACGGCGGTCATCAGGCGCGTGCCTGTTTCCGTAACCAGCGCAAATTCCACGCCGGAAAGCGGCACGCCGTTTTCGTCCTGCTTGCGGAGCTGTACGCGGGTATAGTCGTCGCGCAGCATCGTGTTGCCCGTGACATTTCCCTGCTCGTCCACCGCGAAGCGCGTTTCGGCTTCATTGAGCGCATAGCCGTTCGGCGCAAGGATTTCGCGGAAGGCGTATGTTCCCGGCGTAACGGGGATATCCGGGATTTCGCCGTTCGCGTCGGTCGTGGCGTGGTAAATCATTTCGCCCTGCTCGTTTCTGACCTCGATCTGTGCGCCCGGAACGGTTTTCGCGCCGGTGATATCGGTTTTGGTCAGCGTCACGGGCGTATAAACCAGCTCGTCATAGATGGGCTGCGCCAGCTCGACGCGGATTACCGCGTCGCTACCCGGCTCAAGCGTAATCGGGAAACGGTTTGGATTGAGCTTCCAGCCTGTCTTGGCTTGCAGCTCGCGCACATAGTAGTCGCCATGCGGAAATGTGCCGTCAAACGTCAGCCTGCCGTTTTCATCGGTCATGCCGACAGCCACAAGCGTATCTGCCAGCAGGGTCACGCCGTTTTCATGGATATCCCGCTCGCTGAACAGCCCGAACACAAAGCCTTCGCCCGGCTCGCTGTGCAGCGTCCGCAGCACTTCACCGTTTGCTTCCGTCGTGCGAATGACTTCGGCTTCTTTGTGCAGCGTAATAGCGGCGGGAAGATAGGTATTGCCAACCTCCACGCGGATCTTCACCAGCTGGGTCTGATCGTCCGCATACGCCAGCTCGATTTCGCGCGGCGCATCATCCGGCGCGTATCCTTCCGGCGCTTTGACCTCGGTCAGCGTATATCTGCCCAGCGGCAGAAGTTTGGACGCATCCTCGCCTCCCGCCGTCGTGATGATCGTATCGACCAGCTCGCCCTCGGCGTACCACGCCGTTCCGTCCCTGCCGACGATCTCCTCTGCGGCACGCAGTTCAAAGACCGCACCTACCAGATTCCGCTGTTCATAGACCGGCTTCTGCACCGCATAGCCGTATGCGTCCACGGTTTCAAAGCCGACGAGCATATCGCCGGTCTTTTTCACGAGAATCTGCCCCTTGACCGGCTCATCCTGCATTTCGATGTTCAGTTCATACGTCTGCCCGGGTTCGTCGCCGTCATGCCCGATCATCACGGGCAGAGATTCCGTCTGAATCAGGTATCCTTCCGGCGCGGAAATCTCCTCGATGTAGTACAAGCCCCACCTGAGCGTTTCCGGCAGGGTCACGCCGCCCGTTTCATCCGTGGTGAACGTGTCGATCTCCTTTTCGGTCGGATAATGCACCGTCTGGCGCACCGTTTCGCCGTTTGCGTCCTTGAGCTTAAACGACGTATGCGCCAGCGTGACGGTCTTGCCCGTTTCGCGATCCGTCTTGAGGATACGCAGGCGGTAGAGAATCGGTCGGTCGCTGAGTGTCAGCGGCGGCGGGTTCTGGATATCCTCCGTCCCGTCGATTTCAAACTCAATCGCGCCTTTGATTTCATAGCCCTCTTTGCCCTTCGTTTGCTCCAGCACATAGATGCCGTAGGGCAGTGCCTTGGTCTTGGCGTATCCGCGCTTATTCGTCACCAGATGATCGCGCTCAAACGGACGCGCTTTCTCATAGCTGCCCGCACTTTTGAGATACACGTTGAACTCTGCGCCCGCTTCCGGCTGCTCGACGCGATCCGGGGCAGGGTCGTCGTGGTCGTCGCCTAAAATCTTGACGATAGCCTGTGCCCCCAGCCGGATGGTGTTGGTTTTCAGCCCTTCATACGTCACAACGGCTTCTGCGGACTGCAAAGCCGCGCTTCGGGCATCCACGAAGAAGTGCTTGTCGCTGGGCTGATAGCCTGCGGGCGGCGTGACCTCCTCCACTTCGTACAATCCCGGCCAAAGTTCTCCCGTAGTAACGGACGCATCCTCTCCCTGGGTTTTAAGCGCTTCCATCACCACAGCGCCTTTTTCATAAACCACCTCTCCCTGACGGTTCCGAACATCCTCGCCCGCCAAAAGCCGGAACTCCGCCCCCGTCAGAACGCCATCGCCTCGGGTAGCCGGAGTGCTGATGCGGTAGGGTTTCGGAAGCTCCTTTCGGCTGCGGCCTGCTGCATTGGGATTGTCTCCGTCATATTCTTCCGCATCGCGCTTGTACAGCTTGAGTTTGATCTGCACCGGCTGGTTTGTGGCTTGCAGTTCGGTAATTTCATCCGGCTTCACGGCAGCGTCCAACGAGATTTCCTCAAAAATATAGCCTGCTGTCGCGCCATGCTCCCGCACCACATACCGGCCCTTGCGAAGCGGCAGGGAAACCGCAACGCCGTTTGAGTCCGTCACCATGGTGGCGGCAAGTTCTTCGCCGGATGTGTCCTCATAAAGAATGTCGAAAGTGACGCCTTCTATAGGATTGCCATTCAGACGATCCGTTTTGGTGAGCCGGATCCATCCCTTTGTGGGTTCGTTTTCCACCTCCATCTGATACGTTTTGCCATTCTCATAGGCGTCGATTTCGGCAGAAAAATGACCGTCCACAAAATGAGATGGCGCTTTGGTTTCGTCAATTCGATATCTGCCCCAGTCCAGCCAGCCGGTTTCGGCACAGCCGTCTGCGCCGGTAGTCAATACGGCGACAACTTCATCTACACCGTTTCTTCCGGCGGGAGCCGAAAGGCGTGTGACGGTAAACTCCGCGCCTGCCAACGGCTCTTTGGTCAGCTGGTCTTTTTTGACGATACGGATTCTGGCGGTCGCTGTGTCGTTTGCAAAGGTTACGGTGGATGAAGAACCTGCCGTGACCGTTACGTTCTGCGTATGGTTTACGGATATCGTATAGCCCTGGGGCG
>ERZ825137.3516-NODE-3516-length-16674-cov-6.869667_pt1 | contig 16674 bp, 15 predicted proteins | sample MGYA00519873_ERZ825137 | MGnify/ENA primary metagenome ERZ825137 (study PRJEB31778, sample SAMEA3449190) | human gut metagenome | biome: human gut; feature: human-associated habitat; material: faeces | place: United Kingdom | collected 2010/2012 ...
CGTATTGCCAAGGGGCTTGACGCAGTATGGGCGCATTTCTGCCCGTCAAAACCGTATTTGCTCTTGTCAATCGATGGTATATTGTAAGGAGTGCCGCTCATGAAAAGAGTTCTGATCCTGTCCAACGAGGAGAGCGCCGAAAGTCCCGGTCTGATCACCGATGCGGTGCGCTATGGATTGCCCCAGGGGCTGTGCAACATTCCCAACCTGCAGAGTGTCGTGAGGAGTCTGGGGACATACGAGGTGGTCGTCCTCTATCACAAGCAGATCGGTGAGGTCGGCCGGCTTGCCCCGGACGCAGTCCTTCTGTCCGGCATTTTCACAGACAGGGCGCTGCCCTATGACACGGTGCTGCGCAAGTACGAGGGAGTCATCTCCTGGCTTCGCACGGCGGACGTTCCCACCTTCGGCATCTGTCTCGGCCTGCAGCTGATCTGCGCCGCCTTCGGCGTGGGCATCCGGAGACTTCCCGGGGAGGGCGAATTCGGCTTCAAGCCGCTGTACCGGCAGACAGCCCATCCCCTGCTGGAGGGCGTCGCAGAGCCGCTGCACTGTCTGGAGCTGCACCGGTGCGAAATAGACCACGTGCCGGAGGGCTTTTCCCTGCTGCTCAGCTCGGACCTGTGCCGCGGCCAGATGATCGCTCACGCATCCCGCCCCCTGTTCGGCACGCAGTTTCATCCGGAATTGACTGACGGGTATCATCGGGATGGCATCCAGTTACTGGAAAACTTTCTGCGGCTGTACTGACGGATAACGCCGGCGGCCCGCATTTTCGCTACCGCGAAGGCCGTTATATCACATGTACTGATTGCTGACAGTACAAATAATAATGGCCAAACATAATTTTTGTGTAAATCGCAAAAATTTTTTTAGATATTTCGTGACTCTGTATCTTGTAATTGTCGAAATGAGTCGGTATAATGTTGTCATCGTGCAACTGGATATGGCTATATGAACAAAACCGTATACCTCGCACAAATTCAAAGGAGGAAAACACACATGAAAAAGTTTCTGGCACTGCTTCTTGCGTTGGTCATGGCTCTGAGCCTGGTGGCCTGCGGCAAGAAGGACGATGACTCCAAGAAGGACGACAACAGCACCAACGATATGGCCGGCAGCGTGGCCATGGTTCTGCCCGGTCTGGTGACCGACAAGGCTTTCAATCAGTTCACCTACGAGGGTATGATGAAGGCCGCTCAGGAGAAGGGCATTAAGACTGCCTACAAGGAGAACGTTGCTCAGGATGAGCAGGTCGAGGTTCTGCGTCAGTTTGCTCAGGCCGGCTATGAGATCGTCATCGGCCAGGGCGGCCAGTTCGGCGATGCCGTGGCCACCGTTGCCAAGGAGTTCCCCGACACCAAGTTCGTGTTCTCCGTCGGTACGGATACCTATGGTCTGCCCAACATGACCGCTGCTACCATCGACTACGGTCACGCTGGTTTCGTGGCTGGCGTTCTGGCTGCCATGTATACCAAGAGCAACAAGGTCGCTTTCATCCTGGGCGAGTACTATGAGACTCACCGTGCTATGTACAGAGGCATCGTTGCCGGTCTGCAGCAGATCAACCCCGACATCGAGGTCGTTGAGGTCCTGACCGGCGACTGGGCTGATACCGTTAAGGCCCGCGAGTGCGCTCTGTCCGCTATCTCCTCCGGCTGTGACGTTCTGATCCCCTGCCTGGATGCTGCCGGCGCCGGTGTGGCTGCCGCTGCTCAGGACTCTGAGGGCGTCGTGGTCGTCGGTACTGTGGCTGACTACGCTGTTGACTACAGTGCTCCTGATGTCACCGCCGCTTCCGCCGTGTTCGCTTGGGATGCTCTGGGCTATGCCGAGGCTCTGGGTGACATCTGCGATGGTCAGGCTCACGTCATCGGTGTGGCTGACGGCGGCGTCAAGGCTGTCATCAACACCACTCTGACTGAGGAGCAGCAGGCTGCTTATGATGCCGCCATCAATGGTCTGGCTAACGGCAGCATCACCTTCTGATCGTATTTTGATCGTTTAAGAAATTCATAAAAGAATGTCCGTAAGGATCATAGGATTCTATGAATCCTTACGGACATTCCTTAATATCGCTGAGGGAGGTATTCCTTTGGACAATTCCAATTACGCCCTGCAAATGCAAGATATAACCGTGGAATTTCCCGGTGTTCTTGCCAACAATCACGTGAGCATCGATTGCAAAAAAGGCGAAGTCCTGGGCCTTCTCGGAGAGAACGGCGCAGGCAAGACGACGTTGATGAACGTCCTTTACGGTCTGTATGAGCCTACCACAGGCAAAGTCTTTTTGGATGGCAAGGAAGTACATATCACTTCCCCCCTGGAAGCCATTAAAAACGGTATTGGCATGGTGCACCAGCACTTTAAACTGGTGGATACGCTTTCTGTTATCGAGAATGTAATTCTCGGTATTAAAGATGATAAACAGCGGCTGGACCTTGAGTCCGCTAAGAAGCGGCTGCTGGAGCTCTGCGAGGAGTATGAGCTGTATGTTGATCCCGATGAGGTGGTCTGGAGACTGCCCGTTGGTAAGCAGCAGTGGGTCGAGATCCTCAAGGCTCTCTACCGCGACTGCAAGCTGCTGATCCTGGACGAGCCTACCGCCGTCCTTACTCCGTCCGAGAGTGACCAGCTCTGCAAGGCGATCCACAAGATCACCGAGTCCGGGCGTGCGGTCATTTTCATCAGCCACAAGCTGCGCGAGGTGATCGAGATCACGGATCGCGTTACCGTTCTGCGCGACGGCAACTACATCGGCACGGTGGACACCAAGGATGCCACCCAGGTGACCCTGGCTGAGATGATGGTGGGCCGCCCCGTCACCATTGAGCGCAAGGCGCGCCCTGTTTTCGAAAAGAAAGAGCCCATTCTGGTGATGAAGGATGTCAATGCCAACGACGACCGCGGCATCCAGGCGCTGAAGAACTTCAACCTCACCGTTCATTCCGGTGAGATCGTCGGTGTGGCCGGCGTGGACGGCAACGGACAGCGGGAGCTGGCGGAGTGCATCGTGGGCCTTCGCAAGCCCACCTCCGGTACCGTCACCATTAAGGACAAGCTCGTGACCAAGGTCATCGCCGACCCCTCTTTCGTGGGCTTTATCCCGGAGGACCGTCAGAAGACCGGTCTGGTGATGGATTTCAGCATCGCTGACAACATGATCATCAAGGACTATACCAACGAGCCCTTTGCCAAGAACGGTGTTCTGAACTACAAGAATATCAAGTCCAGCGCCCGCAAGCTTATCAAAAAATACAACGTCAAGACGCCCAACGAGGATGTCCGCGTGCGCAACCTCTCCGGCGGCAACCAGCAGAAGGTGGTCATCGCCCGCGAGCTGGACCCTGAGCCCGTTCTCGACATCGCGGCGCACCCCACCCGCGGTCTGGACCTGGGCGCAGTGGTCAACGTCCACGACATTCTTCTCAAGGAACGCAACCGCGGCGCAGCTGTGCTGTTCATCAGCGCCGAGCTGCAGGAGGTCATGGCGCTCAGCGATCGTATCATCGTGCTTTACAGCGGTCAGATCATGGGCGATCTGGACGGCGAAACCGCGGACCAAAATGTGATCGGTCAGATGATGCTGGGTCAGAATGTTGAGGTGAAAGAATGAATATGAAAAAGGGAAAAACCATTCGTATTCCGCTTCTCGGCGACATGGTCGTATCGCTCTACCGCACCCTCATCGGCATTGCGTTGGGTCTGGTGGCCAGCGGCATTCTGATCGCCATCTCCGGTGTCAACCCCTTCACGGCGTATGGCGCTCTGATCAAGGGTGCTTTCGGCAGCAAGTACGCTATCAGTAACGTGCTGGTGCGCTCCTCCCCGCTGCTGCTGGGCGGCATCGGTGTGGCGCTGGGCATCAAGGCCGGCGTGTGGAACACCGGTATCGAGGGCTATATGTACCTGGGCGCTATCGGCGCTGCCATGTTCGGCGTCATGGATCTGGGTCTGTCCCCTATCGTACACATCCTTCTGTGTATGCTGGCGGCCATGTTCTTCGCAGGTGTGTGGGGTGCCATCCCCGGTTTCCTGAAGGCGTATATGAACGTCAACGAGGTCACCTGCACCATCATGATGAACTATATCGCCATCTATCTGACCAACTGGGTGGTCTCCAGCTTTGCCCATGTGGCGGACACCAGCGCGTTCTACCCCATGTCCAAATCCTTTGCAGAGACCACATCCCTGCCCATCCTGCTGCGCGGCTCCAGCCTGCACCCCGGTCCGTTTATCGGCATCGTGCTGTGCCTGCTGTTCCACTTCCTGCTGAACTACACCTCCTTCGGCTTCCGCACCAAGATGCTGGGCTCCAACCCCTTTGCCGCCCAGTATTCCGGCGTAAATGCCAAGCGTCAGATCATGATCGTCATCATCATCGGCGCTGTGATCGGCGGTCTGTCCGGCGCTATTGAGGTCCTGGGCCTGAAGCACCGCGTATACATGGAGTTCGTTACCGGCGTCGGCTACGAGAGCGTAGCCGTGGCCCTGCTGGCCGGCGGCAACCCCCTGGGCGTGATCATCTCCGCACTGTTCTTCGCCATTTTGAAGGCCGGCGGTGCGACCATGTCCATTGAAACAGGCGTTTCCTCCTCCATGAACTCCATCATCATTGCGCTGTGTATGCTGTTCGTTATCGGCGTAGGCGTTGCGGACGCCCGCAGAATGAAGAAGATCGTTGACACGGACAAGGACGATGCCGGTGAAGAGCCCGCCGCAGCGATTGAAACCGAAACAAAGGAGGAACAGTAATGGGTACTATTCTTGTTGATTGGCTTCAAGCTGCCCTGCGTTATGCAGCGCCTCTGCTGCTGGTCGCTGTGGGTGAAGTGTTCGCCGAGCGCAGCGGCGTGATCAATATGGGTGTCGAGGGCATTATGCTGGTCGGTGCCCTGGCCGGTGTTGCCGGTGCGTATTACCTCAAAAGCCTGGTCCTGGCCGTTCTGATCACCATCATCGTCGGCGCGCTCATGGGTCTGGTCGTCTCCTATCTTACAGTCTCCCGCCGCACGAACCAGGTGGTCACCGGTCTGATGATCAATATGCTGTGCCTGGGTGCGACAGATATGCTGTTTTCCATGATGTCAGAGACACGCACCAACCGCTGCGAGACTTTCCCCATCATTTTCCCGGAATTCATGCAGAATATCCCGGTGATCGGCAAGATCCTGTTCTGCCAGCCCATCAGCACCTGGATCGCGTTTGTCCTGCCCATATTTGCCGCGTACTTCATGTACAAGACCCGCTGGGGTCTGAATGTCCGCGCCGTGGGTGATAACCCCAAGGCTGCCGCTACTGCCGGTCTGGACGTTATCAAGATCAAGTATCAGACCGTGATCCTCAGCGGCATCTTCGCTGCCCTGGGCGGCTGCGCACTGACGCTGGCCGAGGTCGGTTACTTCTCCGCCGGCGGCATGGCCAATGGCCGCGGCTTCATCGTTATGGCGGCCTGCGTGGTCGGCGGCTGGGATCCCATCCGCACTTCTCTGGTCTGCCTGGCCTTCGGCGCTGCCGATGCGGCCCAGATCCGTATCCAAACACTGTCCAACTTCCCCTATCAGTTCCTGCAGATGTTCCCCTATGTGGTCACCGTCATCGCCCTGGCCATCATGGTCAAGCGCTCCCGTGTGCCCAAGACCTGGGGTGCTGCGTATGATCCCAAGGACGTCTGATAAGATCGGAAGCAGGGTGCTCTTATGAAAAAAATTCTGATCATCAATCCCAACAGCTCCCAGCAGATGACCGACGATATTCGTCATACCGTGTCCTATGCCCAAAGCGACCGTGTTTCCATTGACGTCGTCCGCATGGAGAAGAGTCCTTTCGTTCTGGAGTGCTTCAGCGACTATACGATGGCCGGTGCGCAGGTTATCAGCTATCTCAACGGGCTGAAGGGCCAGAGTCCCTTCCCCTATGATGGTGTGTTGCTGGCCTGCATGGGCGACCCGTGCCTGTACGGCGTAAAAGAAGCGTGCCCCGTACCCCTGGTGGGCATTGCCGAGGCGGGTATCGCCATGGCGACGCTCTGCGGTGCCAAGTTCTCCATTCTCGCCTCCTCTGCCAAGGCAAAGCCGATGATGGAGTCCATGGTCCAGCAGTACGGCATGAATGACCGCATGGCCTCTGTGGAAACGTTTGATCTCCCCATTGAGGACTTTATGAAGGACCGTGATCTCCTGTGCCGCAAGGTGAAGGAAACAGCGGACTCTGCGTCCGCCAAAGGTGCGGAGGTTCTTCTGCTGGGCTGTGCCGGCATGACCATGATCAGCGATGTGCTGGATGGTCTGACGGACATCCCCGCCATTGACCCCATCAAAGCCGGCGTCGAGTCGCTTTTGGCCATGCTGCGGGGCGGTTTCAAAATCTCCCGCGCCGGTCTGTACGCCTGAGCGCCGCAGAACGGTACAATTACATCCTACCGATCGGTATAAAAAACCGGAGAGGGCCGATCGCCGGCCCTCTCCTGTGCTGTTTTAAGAAAGGAAGTCCCATCGAATGAATAATATCTTGATCAAAAATGGCATGGTAGTCTCTCCGGACGGCGTGAAGAAGCAGGATGTCCTGCTCCGGGACGGCAAGGTCGCCGCCCTGGGCGATGCCGCGGCCTTTGCGGGCTGCGACGGTGCGGAGGTGGTAGACGCGGCGGGCTGCCACGTCTTCCCCGGTCTGATAGAGCCTCATATGCACATCAAAGCCCCTCTGGGCGGCATCACGGACATTATGGACTTTGACTCCGCCGCCAAATGCGCCGCCTTCGGCGGTATTACCACCTTTATGGATTTCTCCTCCACGCTGCCCGGTATGGCGCTGAAGGACGCCGTGCGTGACCGCCTGGAGGAAATGAAGAACAACGTTTTGGACTACTCCGTCCACTGCAAGGTGGTAAACCTGGTGAGTAAGGAGTCCATGACCGCTCTGATGGACGCCGAGATGGCGCTGCAGCAGGCCGCCCCGGCGGACAAGGCCGCCGCGCAGGCCAAGGTCGAGCGGGCCCAGGCCGTGGTGGACGGTGAGGTCCAGTCCCATCTGGACGAGATCCCCCAGATGATCGCCGACGGCATCCCCACCTTCAAGCTGTTCATGACCTATCGCAAAGCCAACGTGATGATCGACGACGTGTATATGCTGCAGGTTCTGGCCGCTGCCCGGGATGCAGGCGGCCGCTGCGGCTTCCACGCCGAGTGCAACGCCATCGCTGAGTACAACGAGGAGCTGTTCTGCCGGAACAACACCCTGCGCTGGGAGGATTTCCCCCGCTGCAAGCCCGCCGTGTGCGAGGAGGAGGCCGTGCGCCGTGTGCTCTACTATGCGGAGATGCTGAAAGCCCCCATCTACTTCTTCCACATCTCCACCAAGGGCGCTGTGGAGGCCATCCGCGAGGCCAAGAAGCGGGGCGTGGATGTTATCGCCGAGACCTGCTCCCACTATCTGACGCTGACCCAGGAGAAAAACGCGGGCGAGGACGGCATTCTCTATCTCATGAGCCCTCCGCTGCGCAGTCAGGAGGATCAGGACGCCCTGTGGGAGGGACTGGTCGATGGCACACTGAGTCTTGTCACCTCGGACAACTGCTCCTTCCCCCGCTGGATGAAGGAGGAGAGCCTGGACCGCGGCGCGGACGGCAAGGTGGTGCAGGACTTCACCAAGGTCATCAGCGGCGTGTCCGGCATTGAGGAGCGCTTCGGCCTGATGCTCCACGAGGTGGGCCGGCACAAGGGCTTTACGCTGGAGAAGGTGGCGGAGGTGCTGTGCGAGAACCCGGCCAAGGTTTTCGGCTGCTATCCCCGCAAGGGATGCCTGCAGGTGGGCAGCGATGCCGACGTGACGGTGGTAAACCTCAGCGACAACAGCTACAAGCTGACGCTGGACAACCTGCACTACCCTGTGTACGGTCAGGACGGCGTGGGCAAGGCCGGTCTGGAATACGCTGTCTACGGCGACCACGTGGCCGGCGGCCGAGTGGTACACACCATCCGCCGCGGTGAGTTCCTGGTCCGCGACGGCAAGTACCAGGGCGAGGACGGCGTTCCCGCCGCTTCCGCCGGTGTGAGATTGATCAGAAAGCTCCACTGAGAATACCAAATAGCAGAAGGACCGCGCACGGGGTGTCCCAATAAGAAAACATTGTTGGGTTTGAAAGAAACGGTATAGCTTCGGCTATGCCGTTTCTTCATTTTGCCGGATATCGAATACCCTGGACATTTCCAAGATACCGATGCCCTTGTAGTAAATATCGACTTCCTGTTTGCGGTTGGTTTTGCTGTGGGGATCGGTGGCTGCGTGTACGACGATCTTCTCCACAAACTCATGCAGGATATGGGGTGTCAGTTCCGGGATTTCTGTGTACTTTCGGACAATGGACAGAAACCGTTCCACATTGGCACACTTGCTTTCCTCCTCCTGGATTTCTTCCCGGAGGCTGTTTGCTTGGGTCTGCAAGGCTGCCTGCTCTGCTTCATAGTCAGCGGACAGTTTCTTGAACCGTTCGTCTGTCAGTTTGCCCGTGATATTGTCCTCATACAAATGCTTGAAGATTCTATCCAGCTCCGAAATCCGTTTCTCTGCATCGGTCAGGAGCTTCTTCTTTTTGGCAAGGCCCTTGCTTCTCTCCTTCTCGTCCATATCCATGACCATCTTCACAAACTGATCTTCCTGTTCCCTTGCATAGGAAACAACCTTACAGAGATTTTGCAGTATCAGTTCTTCCAGAATGACCGTCCGTATGGAATGGGTGGAGCCGCATATATCCCGGCTTTTCCGATACCCCGCACACAAATAATACTCCTGCTCCCGCCGGAAGCCGGTTGCCCTGCATTGGTACATGATTGAGCCGCAGTCAGCACAGAACATCATGCCGGAAAACATCCCCATCTCTCCCATTTTGGTTGGCCTGCGCCGGGTCTGCCGTGCCAGTCTTACCGCATCGGCAATGGATTCCGTCCAGATCGGTTCGTGGGTATTCTCAAAGATCACCCACTCACTTTCGGGATTCTGAATCTTCTTTTTGCTTTTGTAGGATTTCTTCGTGGTTTTGAAGTTTACTGTGTGCCCCAGATATTCCCGCCAGCGGTCAAGGATATGGGCAACTGTCGAAGCATTCCAGCCATAGGGATCATCCTGCGGTTTTACATTGCAGTTGATACCCTTACTTTCGTAGTAAGCGGCAGGGGTAAGGATCTTCCGCTGCTTCAACAGCCTTGCGATTTGAGAAGGCCCGTATCCGTCCATCACATACAGACCAATATCATAAACCACATTGGCTGCATCGTTGTCCCGTACCCATTGCTTCGGATTGGCAGGGTCTTTCATATACCCGTAAGGTGCATTGGTGGTCAGGTGTTCTCCCGCATTTCCTTTGACCTTCATAACGGCCCGGATCTTCTTACTTGTGTCCTTGGCGTACCACTCGTTGATGATGTTCCGAAACGGGGTAAACTCGTTGTCGCCCTGCTTACTGTCCACTCCATCGTTGACAGCAATAAAGTGAACATCGTGCTCCGGGAACATGATCTCAGTATACATTCCCACTTGCAGGTAGTCACGGCCCAGACGGGACATATCCTTGATAATGACCCGCTTGACAATACCTGCTTCAATGTCCGCAATCATTTCCTGGAACCCAGGGCGGTTAAAGGTGGTGCCGGAGATGCCATCGTCAATATAAAAACGGATATTCTTCCAGCCATGGTCAAGGGCATACTTCTGTAAAATCTTCTTTTGATTGATTATGGAATTACTGTCGCCCTGCAATTCATCGTCACGGGATAAGCGGCAGTAGAGGGCAGTAACGGCCTCTGTGCTCATGACGGCATAAGGAAATTGCAGCACGGCAGCGGTGTTTGACTGATCGTACATAATAACCTCCAATCTTTCAGCCAAACACGGTATGAAGTTCAATTACATTCTACCGTGCTGTTTTGGATTTGTCAGCCTGTTGGAGGATATTTTGTTTCCGGGGATCGTCTCAGTTCGTCTTTGATAAGCCGCTGCACCTTATCCTTGACGGTATCTGTTGCCGGATCGGGAAAGTAGGAATTGACCGTAAAGGTGGTGTTTCCGATCCGCACCTTGCTTCGCAAGGGCGGGGCATATTTCTTTCGGTTGTCGGTATCATTTTTCATAAAATCAGGGTCTCCCTTCACCTATTACTGGTGCTGGGAGGCCCTGTTTTGGCCATTATTTACGAAAGAAATCACAAGAAATTTCCAATACGAAATTAGGGAGATAAAACGAAAAAGAAACGATTAGCAAGCACAGCAAGTGAGTACCCACTTGCTCTATACTTGCTCGTAGAGCAAGCACAGTAAGTGTAGCCACACTCAAAATTGGCATGCCTCCCAAACCCTAATTTTGATAGTTTATGTTTTTATTATTGCAGATGTTTCTAATATGTGCTATCATAATATACAGAAGGGACTATTTTGAAAATATAAAACTTTTATTTTATATTTTCAAAAATAAGTTTTAATTTAGCAAGGAGTACCCTGATGACTATTTCTGAACAGATAAAAGTTCTATGCGTGCGTTCCAATATTAGTGTAGCGGAATTAGCAAGACGCATGGGAACTACACCCCAAAATTTCAACTCAAAAATGAAACGAGAAAGCTTTACTGTTTCCGATTTAGAGTATTTGGCCGAAACGGTTGGGTGCTCTTTTGAGCGACACTTTGTCCTTCCGGATGGCGAGAAGGTTTGATAGGAGAATAAAAATGAATATGTTACATTTTAAGAATAATCTGCAAAATCGTGATGTGATATCTCTTTTCTCTGGTGCAATGGGTCTTGATATAGGCCTTGCAAAGGCAGGACTTAATATTGCTATTGGGCAGGATTTTGATGCCGCATGTGTTGCAACCATGCGAGCAAACGGTCATAAAGTTTTAAGCGGAGATATCCGTGACATTGATCCGGCGGATTTACTTGAACAAGTGGGATTGGCTCCTGGCGAACCATTCTTGATTTGTGGTGGTCCACCATGTCAACCGTTCTCAACTGCAGGAAAGAGATTAGGCATCAATGATCCCCGAGGAAGCCTTTTTATGGACTTCATTCGAATGATTGATTATATCCGTCCACGATTCTTCATTATGGAAAATGTGAAAGGGATTATGTCTGCTCCTTTGAAACATGTTCCTCTTGCAGAACGAGATAAAAATGATCCAGAGCAGCGACTGGGCACTGTTTTGGATGTTATTCTATCCGAATTCCAAAAACTTGGTTACAAAACCGTGTACGGCGTATTGGATGCTGTAAATTATGGTGTCCCTCAATTCAGAGAACGATTTGTTTTGATTGGAAGTCGTGATAATGAAGATATTTTCATGCCAATTCCAACGCATTTTCAAATGCATCAGGATGCATCCTATCGCTGGCAAACATTGGGAGATACCATACGGGATTTAGAGCATGATTGTGGTGAGTGTGCTGCTTTTGGCGAAGATCGGTTATCTTTTCTAAAACTCGTTCCCGAGGGTGGGAACTGGCGCGACCTCCCCGTCGATTTGAAGCAAATGGCTATGGGAGGTGCTTTTGAATCGGGCGGGGGTAAAGTAGGTTTTTACCGTAGGCTATCTTATAATCAGCCCTCTCCTACATTGGTTACATCACCCGTACAAAAGGCAACTATGATGTGTCATCCCACGCAAAATCGCCCTTTGAGCATACGAGAATATGCTCGAATCCAGCAGTTCCCTGATGATTGGATTTTCATGGGAACAAGTGCAGAGAAATATCGACAAATCGGTAACGCTGTCCCGGTTGGCCTTTCTGAAGCATTAGGCAAAGCTGTCCTATCTGTTGCGGATCAAACTGCTGCAATTCAAACAAAAAGATTCAGAGGAACAGATATCCACCAAAAACTTAAGATTGCGCTTGAAATAGGAGGAAGTTGCTATGTCCATAAATGATTCTTACAACGAAGAAGCTATTGTAGAGGCTATTGCCGTTGCATTGGATAATTTCTACACCAACCTGATTAAGAAAGTGGACAGTTTGAATATTAAAGCTGTAATGAAGCGCAAAAACCCGTATCTTTTCCGAGCCAAAGCCATGAATGGTGCGGCTCAAATAATTGATGCAATCCTTGCTGCTTTCGTATCTTCTTCCGAGGAAACGATTTTTGGTAATGTGTTTTTTGAACCTATTGCCACAGCAGCAGCTCAGGGTCAAAAAGCATTAGCCGAGGGTGTTGACATTATGGTAGAACGCGATAACACCATTTATGCTATTGCGGTAAAATCGGGAACAAGCGTTTTCAATGCTGATAGCCGCAAAAAGCAGGAGCAAAACTTTATGGCCGCAAGCAAATTGGCCCAGCAGGCAAAAAAACGTTTTGTTCCTATTGTTGGATATGGCTATGGCAAGAAGAAGACTTCTAATCGTGGTTTGCCTAAATTCTACATGGAGCTGGCAGGAAAAGATTTCTGGACTGAATTAACAGGTGACGAAGAATTTTATATTAAGCTAATTCGTTATATGGATAAATTACCGGAGAAGTATGTGGAAGATTTTGACGCCTCTTATCAGAAGGCCTCGAATCGCTTGGTTCGGGAATTTACACAACAGTTTTGCTTTGATGATGGAAGTATTGACTGGGAGAAACTTGTTGAGTTTAATTCCGGGAATTAACTTATAGGAGGAAGCGGCTATGCGGGAAGCCCTTAAAAATGCTGTACAAAGTGCTATTCTGTTTGAATGCCAGTTGCCACACCAAGAGAGTGGCTTAGGCAAGTCGTGCCTTTCCTCTCAAAATGACATTTGCTTTAATAACACAGACCCCCAAGAGATTGCAAAAGTTATATATAATGGCATTGTAGAGTTTGCATTAAATGAATACGAAATCAATTATGATGATTTGGAGCGCGAGCAAAGAAGGGCCATTCTTAGCCGAATCCGGTACAATCCTACTGCAGATAACTCTGCTAAATTGAAATATGGCTTTTATGGTGAGGTATTATTGGATTTGATTTTGCGGGTATTTCTCCAAACAAGTGTCGTTGCTGCGCGGGGATATTTTTACTCACCCATTGAAAATAGTGAGGCTAAAGGCTTTGATGCTTTCCATTTGTTGGAGCGCGACGGAAATATCGATCTATGGTTTGGGGAAGCAAAATTCTATTTGCGGTACAAGGATGCAATAACCCCTGTAATGGAGAAGTTGGGAACCTCGTTATCAGATGGTTATTTGAATCGGAATTTGATAGCAATCATAAATGAACGGGATCACCTCTCTGTACATAATACCCAGCTGAATAGCCTGTTGGACTCTTGGTTTGAAAATCCCAGTATCAATTTGGCACAGGAAATGCAGAACCGGGGGATACGGTTAATCTACCCAATATTTATCGCTTATGAAAAAGCTAACAGAGATGCATATCATCAAAGCATTAAAAAGTGTATCGATCATATTGCCGCAGAATATGCACGGATCGGCATTAGCATTCCCGCTACATTCGATTATCGACTTTTCTTCATCTTCTTACCGCTGTCAGAAGTCAAGCAAATCAAGGAGAGTGTGATTCAATGGATAGATTCACAAGAACCGCTGATATAATTAAGGCGTATTACAGTTATAAACAAACAGCGGACTCTGCTACATTTGTCAAAAAAGTGTGCAGTTTCTTTGACTTTATCAAGGACGAAAGTTTGTCTGATGCTGATTTGAATTTGCTCTTATTTTTAGCAAATGAAGCTGGTATTCCTCAATACTATGATCTGCTAAAATCAAAGTTCACGAATGCCGAGATTGGTGATGAAAGTATCAATTCACTTACCATGAGTGCTTTGTTCCATGATGCTAGTCTGATTAGGGGTGATAGTAAACTGCATCGTTATCAAAAACATGTTCTTGATAGCTTTGTGGCCACGCAGCGAAACCGTTATGTTTTAACTGCACCTACATCCTTTGGAAAAACTTTCTTGGTCTACGAGATTATCCAAAAGATGCAATATCAGAATGTACTTTTGATCTTTCCTGCAATAAGCCTATTATCCGAAAACTATGCTCGCCTCTGTAGTTGGGAAGCCTTTAGTGACTATGCCATTCACTCATTAAGTGAAGAAGAATTTGATATTACTCAGAAGAATATATTCATTTTTACTCCCGAGCGTTTTTTGTCCTTTATGGATTCACATCAGCACCTTCACTTCAATTTTGCTTTTATTGATGAAGTCTATAAAATTGATAACAGCTTTGTTATCGATCAGGAAACATCGGGAGAAAATGAGCGTGATACAGCTTATCTTGAAGGTGGATTTATGTCGATGGTTGATTATTATACTACCCGTCGAAACCCGCCTAAAACCAAAGATGAAGCAATACGAACAGTTGCTGATTTTGTCTATAATGTTTTCAAATACCATTTGGTAAAATATCTTGGCTTATTTGATGTTTTCTTTAGATACCGGGTTTCGGTTCTTGAAAATGTTGATATGGATAGTGTCCCTGGATTGGGCCTGCTGATGCAGAAGCTTGAGTACAATGCACTTTCTCCTACTGCGCGCAAAGTAAGCGACTATGGTGTTCCTTTTAAGCTTATTGATTGCTATGATAGCCAAGCAGAATATGATAAGGAACAGTTTGATGCTTACGAGAAACGAGTTGACGAGCAAGTAAGCAGACTATTCCAATAAGCAAATAGGTACGTATCAAGGACTACTGAAACATATTTTGTGAATTAGCAAATCCACAAAATATAGTAAAGGGTTAAGATAAACGGCTCCGCCGCCCTTGACAATTTCCTGTGTCCTTGCTGTATGGTAGTCAAGAGGGCGCAAGCGGATAAAACGCTTGCGCCCTCAAATGATTATGTTTGTTACCTCTAATGCAGATTTCAAGGGGTGCCCAGATTTAAGGCTCCCTTTGGAACACCATAAATGGACACATTTGGCCCAAAAGTAGGCAGATAATACGATCACACTCCCCGCCCCATAAAAAGGTGAGACAAGGGAAGAACCCCTCGATTTTCAACCGTTATTGCTGCACTTTTTCGATGGATCCCGAAAAAAGCCATAGTGCATAACGGATCGATACATGCCTGTTATATAAAAATACAGTTTTGTTCTTTCATCTTCGCATCCTATCTAATCCTCTATCTGTATTTTCGTTCATAGGAACGGATAAGGATAGGATTGATATATCTATATTTGATTATTTAGTATTTAATATATAAGTATTTAATTGTGCGGGATTTCCCTGTACAGGATTTCCCTGCTTAGGTTACAATGCCTTTTTGAGGCAATTTGAAAAGTGTTGATTATTTGAATTTTATCCTTCTGTAAGCTACCGAACATAGGAGCATGAGAAAAGATATGCCCCCACCTTAATTCGGGTCACACAGAGCCGCAGAACGCCCGAAACGAACGCAAAACACCACATCTTCTCGGACAGTACAGGAAAAGAGTGCCGATACTTGCGTATCAGCACCCTTTTTCCTGTCAGTATTTGATTTTGAACTTTCCACACCGCGTTTGTACCTATGAAAACATTGATTTACTGACGATTGCTCATTGTTTTCTTATTAGGTACGCACACAAGCGGTCCTTCTGTTATTTGGTATCTTTCAGAGGGCAGCTCCGCAGGATCTCCTGTGCCGCCGCTTCGTAGGCAGGCAGGTCTTTGGCCTTGCGGATGGCTTTCAGCGGACGGTCGGTGCCCTCAAAGCTGCCGGAGAGATAGTTCCACAGCTCCCGCATCCGGTGCAGCACCGGCGTATCGCCGCTGAGGCGGGCTGCATACAGTGCCAGAAGGCGGTCATGGAACGCGGCCAGCTCCTGCCGGGAGGCAGGCCGCCCGCCCCGCGTCTGCCGCAGCAGGGATGGATCGGTCATCAGCCCACGGCCCATCATCACCGCCGTCACCTGGGGATACTGACGGCAGAACATCCCTATATCCGAGGGGGTGAACAGGTCGCCGTTATACACCAGCGTGCCGGGGTAAGCCTCCAGCGCCCGGTCAAAGGCATCCCGGTGGACCGTACCCTTGTAGAACTCCTTCTGCACCCGGGGGTGGACGATCAGCAGGGAAACGGGATAGCGGTTGTAGATTTCCAGAAGCCTTTCGAATTCTTCGGAGTCTTCCACTCCCAGCCGGGTTTTCAGAGAAATGGGCAGGGGGGACGATGCGAAAATTGCATCCAGAAATCTTTCCAGGCCGTCCGGGTCACGCAGCATTCCGGAGCCCTTTCCTTTGGAAAACACCGTCCCCGAAGGGCAGCCCAGATTCAGATTGACTTCGCCATAGCCTCTGTCCGCACACTGCCGGGCCGCCCAGAGAAAATCCTCTGCGCTTTTGGTCAGCAGCTGGGGTACGGCGGTGAAGCTTTCGCTGTCTGCCAGAGGCAGCTCCCGGGCCTCCCGTTCCGTCAGGCTGCGGTGGACAGTGGGGGAGAAGAAGGGCATATAGTATTTATCTACACCCGAAAAATACTTGTGGTGCAAACGGCGGTAGACGCTGTCGGTCAGCCCCTCCATGGGGGCAAAATAGTATTCCATAGTACCTCATAAAAAGGGCTGCCGCAAATATCGCTTGCAGCAGCCCTTTCGTATAGCATTAGATTTCCATGATAACAGGCAGAATCATGGGATTGCGCTTGGTGGTCTTGAAGAGGTAGTTGCTGACGGCGGACTTGACGGCGCCCTTCAGGTCGCTCTCGTCCCGGCCCCGGCGGCCG
>ERZ825137.3517-NODE-3517-length-16671-cov-28.353575_pt1 | contig 16671 bp, 10 predicted proteins | sample MGYA00519873_ERZ825137 | MGnify/ENA primary metagenome ERZ825137 (study PRJEB31778, sample SAMEA3449190) | human gut metagenome | biome: human gut; feature: human-associated habitat; material: faeces | place: United Kingdom | collected 2010/2012 ...
ACCCTAGACACCCTGATTAAGAGTCAGGTGCTCTACCAACTGAGCTAATGGTGCATAGACCCTGCAAGCAGGGTCATGCAGCTGTACACCATTAGGGACTCGAACCCTAGACACCCTGATTAAGAGTCAGGTGCTCTACCAACTGAGCTAATGGTGCACATCTGCGAAGCATCCGTCTGCCTTATGAGCGGCGTTTGCATCAGCAGATAATATTATAGCGCGATTCAGCGATTTGTCAAGAGGGGAAATCACTTTTTTTCGAGAAAAATCAGCTTTTCTGCGCATTTTCATGTATCCACGGGGCATTTCGCCCGTCCAGACCCGCCAGAATGCCGCTTCCGAAGGCAAACATCAGGTTGAAGCCGCCGCAGTCGCCGTCCACATCCAGCACCTCGCCCGCCGCGTACAGTCCCGGCAGGCGGCGATTTTGCAATGTCGCCGGGTCAAAATCCGCGACCGCCGCCCCGCCCGATGCAACCTGTGCACTCTCGAAGCCCTTCACGCCGCGAATCGGCAGCAGCCACGCATCCGCCGTTTTCGTCAAGCGCTCCGCCATGTCCGCTGTCATCTGCCCGCATAGGCTGCTTTCGCGCACTCCCCAATCTGCCTGCCGCATCAGCGCCGCCGACAGTCGCGGCACGCACAGCCCGGTCAGCATCTCCGTCATCGGGCGCTGCGCCCAGTCTCTCCGGCGGCGGTGCAGTTCGCGGCGGAAATCGCCCGCATCCGCAAAGCCCATGCCCTTCACCAGCGACACGCGAAGCACCCGCCCGTCCTTTGCATACCGTGCGCACTGCATCACGCACACGCCGCTGACGCCGTAATCCGCGAACAGCAGCTCGCCGTCCTCCTCGTTCAGGACGCTTTTCCGGTCGATAACCGCCACCTGTGCCTTGACGCGGATGCCGCTCAGCCCCTTGATTGACGTGCTATCTGTGATGATTTGCGTCAGCGCGGGCGCGAAAGTCGCCGCGGGGCAGCCGAGATTCGTCAGCAGACGCAGGGCACTGCCGTCGCTGCCGAGCTTGGGCTGGGCGCATCCGCCGCCGCTGATGATAACGCGGTTCGCCCGAAATTGCTGCCCATCCGCCGAGAGCGCCGTCCAGCCATCATTTTCGCGGTGCAGTGCCGTGATGGATACGCCCGTCACTACCCGCACATGCAGGGCGGTCAATTGCAGGCGGAGCGCATCCAGCACGCTTGAGGCCTGCGAACTGACGGGGTACACGCGCCCCGCCTCTTCCTGCCGAAGCCGCAGTCCAAGATGCTCCCAGAAGGCTTTCTGTGCCTCTGCGCCGCAGTGAGACAGCACATCCGCCGCGAACGCCGCATTTCCCGGATAGCGCGGCGTACCCGTGTTCATCAGGTTGCAGCGGCCGTTGCCCGTCGCGAGGATTTTTTTGCCAACGCGATCCATTTTTTCCGTCACCGTGACCGTATCGCCGCATTCCGCCGCCGCAATCGCCGCCGCCAATCCTGCCGCGCCGCCGCCGATGACCAAAACGCTTCCCATAATCTGTGTTTCCTCCGCTTCTTTCCTGTATGCCGCGCTGCCTGATGACATAGGCTATCCGTGTCATAGGAGGCGATAACTTTGACGCAGCAAGGCAAAAAGGCCACTTGGCGCTCACTCGTCGCGCTGGAAGCCGCCACGCTTGGCGCAGGGGCGCTCGTCGGCTACATCACCCGCGACGGCATGGACTTCTTCCACGCTCTGAACAAACCCGGCTTTGCGCCGCCGGGCTGGCTCTTCCCCATCGTTTGGAGCATCCTCTATGCGCTGATGGCGTACTGCATGTGGCTCGTCCTGCGCGCACAGGGGCGCGACCGTTTCCTGCTGCTGGGGCTGTATATCGCCCAGTTAGCCGTCAACCTGATGTGGCCCGTGCTGTTCTTTATCCTGAAAGCGCTTGGGCTTTCCTTCTTTTGGCTGATTCTGCTGTTCTGCCTGATTTTCATCATGGCGGTGCAGTTCGGGCAGCAGAAGCCCCTTGCCGGATGGCTGCTCGTGCCGTACCTGCTGTGGGTGACGTTCGCGGGCGTGCTGAATTTCGCCGTCGCCCGCATGAACCCCTGATGCACGCTCCATGGCGTAAATCTTCCGCAGCGGCGCGGTCAGTGTGCCGTCCGGCTCGTAAATCATCAGCGGCGGTTCAGGGTGCAGCATCGGGCGCGCATCCTTGAGCGCCTCAATCATCACCAGATTCGCCGCCTTCTGCGCCGAGGGATAAATCAGCTGGAACCGCTTCGGCGCAAGTCCGGCTTTCTCCATGTCCTTCATCACTTCCAGCATCCGCGCCGCCGGATAGATGACCGCCATCCGCCCCTTGCCGCGCAGCAGATGATACGCCATCTTGAACCACGCCGTCAGCCCGCTTTTCTGCTGATGGCGCGCCAAGGACAGCGTTTGCGCCGGATTCGGCAGTGTCGTGCCATGATGCCCATACGGCGGATTGCACACAATTACGTCGATGCTTCCGGGCGCAAGCACCTCGTCGGCACTCTCCACCGGCAGAGCGTGGATGCGGATGATATGTTCCAGCCCGTTGAGCTGCACGCTCCGCCGCGCCATATCCGCCATATCCGGCTGAATTTCAAACGCATCGACGCTTTTCGCGCGCCCCATGCCCGCCAGCAGCAGCGGCAGGATACCCGTCCCCGTGCCAAAATCAGCACAGCGGTCGCGGCTTTCCGCCCGCACGAAGCTCGACAGCAGCACGGCATCCATGCCGAAGCGGAAACCCTGCTCCTTTTGCAGGATGCGCAGCCCCGCCTGCTGCAATTCGTCCACCCGTTCGCCGGGCAGGATGGTCAGTTTTCCGGCGCAATCAGCGTCAATCGGCTTGTCAGACAATAGCCTTCCTCCCCTTCCTCTGTCCGCACACGACACCAGATTTCGCCCTTTTCCAGCACGGTCAGCACCAAATCCGCTTCGACTTTCGCCGTTTCGGGCGCATCGGCGCTGCACCACTGGTAGAGCGTTTCTGCTTGGCGGATGCTCGCTGTCCACCCAGTCACTTTTTCCAGCGTCACGTCCAGGATCGGCGTATCGCTGATGACGACCGCACCGGGCGCGCTGTCGCTCAAATACTGCGACGCGCAGTAGCCCTCTTTGCCGCCGTAGCGGATGTAACTCCAGCCGTTTTCCTGCGAAATGAATGTCACCAGTGCGCCGCGTGGAAGCCACTGCACAATCGATGCGCCCGCATTGGGCGACTGCCGCATCGCCAGCGAATCCGACTTTGTGCTGACGTATTTTTGCCCCAGCGGCGCGTCCGGCTGCTCGCAGGAGAGCGCATCCGCCGTGAAATAGCCCGTCATCTGCCCGACCGCGGCATAGCACCAATTGCCGCTCTGCGCAAGCACCGTCACCTGCGTTCCGCGCGGGATTGTCGCCAGGACTGCCGCATCCGCAGCCATCGTCTGGCGAAGCAGCGCATTGTCCGCACTCACCCACGCAACGTAGCTGCCAGCTGACACGTCATCCTCCACCTTCGCAGGCGGTTCGGACGCAGCTGGGACAGGCGTTGGCGCTTCGCTTGGTTCGGGGGATGCCGTCGGTGTGGGCGTCCCACTCGGCGCGGGCGTCCCACTCGGCACATCAAAGCGCAGGTACTGCGTCATGACGTACCCGGTCAGGCTGCCCCAGCGAACGGCACACCACGTTTCGCCGTATGCTGTGACGACAATGCTCGTTCCCTTCGGGATTTCCGCCAGCACGGGGTATTCCGTGCCCGCGCCCTGCCGGAGGTTGAGCGTCGAGGCGGTGGAATTGACAATCGCGGTCTGTTCGCCGCTTGTCGTCGGCACAGGCGTCAATTCGATGCCGACGGCGCTGAAATCAAGGCTGCTTGCCAGCACATAGCCGTCAATGCCGCCCGCCGTCACGCGGCACCAGCTGCCGTCGCTGCTCTGCACGGCAATTTGAACGCCCTGCGGCAGGTTCATCAGCACCACCGCAGCAGTGGACGGGGTCGCCCGAAGCGCTGTCGCCGTCCTGACCATCGCAGAACGCCCGGTCTGGCTCGTTTTGCCCGGATAAGTATCGCTGAACGTGAGATACTCCGCCGCGCAGTAGCCTGTTTTCGCGCCATACTGTATGCTCGCCCAGCCGTTCTCCACCGCGAACACGCACAGCACCGCGCCGCCGGGGATGGTGGACTGCACCGCCGCATCGTAGCTGCCGGACGCGCGCAGATTCAGTGAATTCGTGCCTGTCACGGTCGCCCAGCGGGTGATGGGTGTCGGGTTTTCGTCGCTCTGCGTCGGCGGCGTGCCGGTGAACGTCAGGTTTTCCGTGCGGACGTAGCCGACAATCCGCCCGAAGCGAATGAGCGTCCAATTATCGCCCTTTGCCAGCACAGTCACGGCTGTTCCGGCGGGCAGCGTCGTCAGCAGTGTGCCGTTGTCCGAGGCGGTCAGGCGCACGTTCAGCACGTCCTCCACATTCACCAGCGTCACCATGGCCTGATTAGGCGCGGCAGGCGAAATCGTCGCGGGGGCTTCAGTCGCCGTCACGGGCGCGTCGCCCACGGGCGGCAGAATCGTGTGCGTGAAGGTGTACTGCATTCGCACGCAGTTCTCGTAGTAGAATCCGAGAATCTGGTCGTAGGTATAGCCCAGGTTCGCCATCTGCTGCGCCCCACGCTGGCTCATGCCGATGCCGTGTCCGTAGCGCCTGACGGTCAGCACAAACGTCTCCCCATCTGCCTTGACCGACCAGAGTTCGTTTTTCGTCGTGTTAATGGACAGATTGAGGGCGCTTTCCAGCTCGCTGAAAATGTCGAACGTCAGCGTCAGTCGGCGCGTTTCGCCATTCACAAGCGCTGTCACGTCAAAATCCAGCTTCGTATATAAGCGGCTGGGTGCGGCGTACTTCGGTGTGTGCGGCGTAACGGCCTCGATGCGCAGAATCGTCGCGTCTGGCGCTTTCGCCTGCAACAGGCGCGTCAGGCTTTGATTCTGGCTCGCGTGGGCAAATGCAGCGTAAATCGTCATCTTGCGCGTGCTGCTGTACGGGTTCATGCGGTCGAACGGGTCGTCCTTAACCGTCAGGTAATTCACGCCGGATGAGCCCCACGCGTTGCGGGCGGATTCGGTCTGCCCACCGTTGGACGCGGTGTAGTACGTCCCGGTCAGCTTGCCGTCGTTCATGGCGACAATGCCGCGCGTTGCGTCCACCGCCTCCGCCGCCCGGTCGCGCTCCGCCGGACTGCCGTTGTACACCTGGTCAGCGGTCGTGTCCACGACGTCGTAGACCTTCGATGCGTTCGCATTCATGGCGCGCAGGGTGTACGTCCGCGCCGCAACCGCCTGTGCTTTCAGGGCTTCCAATGCCGAGGAGGGCCCCATTTCATACGGCACGACACCATAGAGGTACGATTCGATGTACACATTCGCCACGACGTACAGCCGGTACGTCCCGCTTTCCAGCTTCGACACAAGGTGCAGGTCACCGGGGTAGACATTCTGCGGTCTTCTTGCCTGTGCAATGCGGAATCCGCCGTCCGTCTGCCGCCGCCTGAGCGCCATCTCCCGCCCCATGCTGACCGTCTCGCCGCCCCGCGTCAGGCGGATTTCGCCCGTCGCGCTGCTGTGGCTGATGCTGATCTGCTCGCCATTCGCCAGCGCCATCGTCTGCCCACCGCTGACCGCCATTGCGCCGACTGCCGTCACCGTAAGCGACGCAGGATTGCTGCCAATGGACAGCAGGCGCACACGCACCATGCCGTTGCGTGTGGCAGTGCTCCGCTCCAGCGGCGCGGACTGTACAGCAACATCCGCTGTATCCTCGGCGAATGATGTGGGCATTGCGGAGAGCATCAGGAAAAGCATCAGAAGCAGGCACAGCGCCCGTCGAAATCGGAATTGCACGGGAAAATCCTCCTTGTGGTGGTACTTCTCCTCCATTGTAGCAGAAAGCGCCCGGCGTGTCATGCAGATTGTAACAAACCGCGCTGGAAATTTCCGTCACGTACAAAAAGGCAGGCGCTCCGACCTGTTGGGTTCAGGTCAGAACGCCTGTCGGATGATGCGGATTATTCCTGCGTTTCCGCTTTCTTCGCGCGCGGCTTGCGGGCGGGCTTTTCTGCCTTTGCCGCTTCCTTCGCCGCCTTGTCAGCTTCAATTTCCGCCTTCGTGCGGCGCTTGCGGGCGGGCTTCACGGGAGCTTCCGCGGTCACTTCCGCCGCAGCAGCTTTTGCCGCCTTGTCCGCTTCAATTTCCGCCTTTGTGCGGCGCTTGCGGGCAGGCTTTGCAGGCGCTTCGGCGGCTTTCGCGGCTTCCTTGGCTGCCTTCTCCGCTTCCTTCGCCGCCTTGTCGGCCGCAATCTGCTCCTTCGTGCGGCGGACGCGCTTGGGCTTCACGGGCGCTTCGGGTTCTTCCTTCTCATACGGATACGGGACGACCACTGGGTTCGCCTCCGCGTCGTCGTCAGAAGATGCTTTCTCCTGATTCGATGCGGAGTCATGGTCGAAACGCCCGCTCACCAAGCCTTCGTACAGTTCCATATATTTCTTGGAGGAGTTCGTCCAGCTGTAATCGCCAGTCATGCCGCGCTGCTGGAGCGTGTGCCACACGTCCTTGTGGTTCTCGTAGTAATCGATGGCGCGGTTGATGACATTGAGCATGTCATTGGCGTTGTAATTGAAGAACGTGAAGCCATTGCCGTCGCCGGTGTACTCGTTGTAGGACAGCACCGTGTCGCGCAGACCGCCCGTCTCGCGGACAATCGGCACTGTGCCGTAGCGCAGGGCAATCAGCTGGCTCAAGCCGCACGGCTCGAACTGGCTGGGCATAAGGAACATGTCGCAGCCCGCGTAGATTTGATGCGCCAGTGCGTGGTCCATCGCAAACCGCGCCGCGACCTTGCCCTTGAACTCGCCCTCTGCCCACGAGAACAGATTGACATAGCGGCTCTCGCCCATGCCCAGCACAACCAGCTGCACGTTCTCGCTCATCAGGTCGCCGATGATGTAGTCCACAAGGTCAAGCCCCTTCTGGCTGCTCAGGCGGCCCACCATGCCGATAATCGGCACATTCGGGTCAACAGTCAGACCGAGCTTTTCCTGCAGTTCCGCCTTGCACTTTGCCTTGCCGGACAGGTCATCCGCGGTATATTCCGCCGGAATGCGCGCGTCCGTCGCGGGATTGTAGTCCGCCATGTCGATGCCATTGAGCACGCCGAACACTTCATGCTTGCGCGCGCGGAGCAGACCATCCAGCCGCTCACCGTAGTATGCCGTCTGAATTTCCTCGGCATAGGACGGGCTGACGGTGGTGATGATGTCGGAATACACCAGCGCAGCCTTCATGAAGTTCGCGCAGCCGTAGCATTCCAGCTTGTCGTCCGTCCACAGGCTGTCGCCCAGACCCAGCACGTCCTGCACTTCGCGGATGCCGAACACGCCCTGATACTGCAGATTGTGGATGGTGAACATGGTCTTGATGTTCGCGAAGAACGGCAGGTGCGCATACTGAATTTTCAGCAGTGCGGGCACCATGCCGGACTGCCAGTCATGCGCATGAATCACGTCGGGCTGGAAGTCCAGCAGCGGCAGGGCGTTCAGCGCCGCGCGGCAGAAGAAACCAAAGCGTTCGTACTCGTCGCCGCCCATGCCGTAGATATACGGACGGCCAAAATAGAACTTGTTGTCCACAAAGTAGAACTTCACGCCGTCCTTTTCCAGCAGTTCAATGCCGCAGTACTGACGGCGCCAGCCCAGCGCGACCTCGAAATCAGTCACATGGGTCATCTGGTCAACATACTGCTTCGGCACCGCCGCATACAGGGGCAGCATCACGCGCACGTCGTGACCCTGCTTCGCCAGAACAGGCGCCAGCGCGCCGACAACATCCGCCAGACCGCCGGTCTTGATAAACGGGACGCACTCGCTCGCCGTAAAGAGAATTTTCATCGTTTCTATCCTCCATCAGAAATATTTCCTGCCGGGGGCAAGGGAAAAAATTACGGGAAATAACAAACCGCACCAATAGTATAGCACATATTGGCGCGGTTTGCAAATCCGAACCGCGTCAGTGATTCAGGCGATTCGTTTGTTAGATGACGACATTCTTCGCGATAACAATCGGGTACGCCGCCGGGCCGATGAGCCGCGCGCTGCGCTTGATGACCGTCTGCTTGTCCAGAATGCAGTTTTCGATGGAAGCGTCGTTGTGCACCTGACCATCCTGCATGATGATGCAGTTCTTCACATGCGCACCGGGGGCAATGCGCACGCCGCGCGCCAGCACAGAGTTCTCCACCGTGCCTTCGATAATGCAGCCATCCGCCACCAGCGAGTTGACGACGGTCACATTGTCACCATAGCGGGCGGGCATCTCGTCGCGAACCTTGGTGTACACAGGCAGCTCCGCCGTGAACAGACGATGGCGAATCTGGGTATCCAGCATATCCATATTGAACTTGAAGTAGCTCTGCACGGAGTCCATGCGCCAGCACAGACCAGTGTACGCCCACGCATTCACGCGCGCCGTGCCTTCCGTCACCAGACGGAGCAGCACATCACGGTTGAAGTCATGATAGCCGTGCGCCACGCCCTTGTCCACCAGCGTGCGCAGCAGCTCACGCTTCATCACGACGACCTCCATGCTCGTCAGCGGCAGGTTCGGATGCGTCGGATCAACTTCCATGTCCGTCACCATGCCGCTTTCGTCCACCGCCAGATAGCAGCCCAGTTCGTCGCGCTGCATGTTCGGATCAGCAGTGTACATGATGGTGATGTCCGCGCCGCTGTTCTGATGATACGCCACAAACTCCGCGATATTCGCGTTGTAGATGATGTTGGAGTTGCTCAGCACCAGATATTCCTGCTTGGAGCGGGAGAGATAGTTGGTGTTGGAGCGCAGCGCATCCAGCATACCAGAGTACACGCCAACATTCTCGCGCGTCAGGAACGGCGGCAGCACCTTGAGGCCGTCATTCTTCCCGTGAAGATCCCACTCCTTGCCGGAGCCGATGTGATCCATCAGGGAGTGATAATTCTTCTGCATGATGACGCCGACGTTCTTGATGCCGCCGTTGACCATCGAGGACAGCAGGAAGTCAATGACGCGGTAGCGGCCGCCCACAGGCAGCGCCGCGATGGCGCGGGTCAGGGTCAGCTCGCGCAGCTTGGCGTCATTTTCGCCGGTGTAGATAACACCCATTACGTTTTTCATTTTCTTACATCCTTTCCGCTGCTGTGATTATCAGAATTTGGTGTTTTCGTCCACCTGCTGACCCGCGGTCACGCTGACACCGGCGGGAAGGGTGACGCCCTGACCGACGACGGCGATATTGCCCGTCTCTTCGCCGACCATGCAGCCCGCACCGATCACGGCATTCTCCGCCACAATCGCCCGGCGGACAACCGCGCCGCGCTTGATGACCGCATAGGGCATGATGACCGAGTCAATGACGCTTGCGCCCTCTTCAATGGTCACGCCTGCGAAAATTACGGAGTGCTGCACAGAGCCGTAGACTTCCGAGCCTTCCGTAACCAGCGAATCGCTCACGACAGCGCCCTTAGCGATGTAGTGCGGCGCAAGGCCCGGATTCTTGGCGTAGATGCGCCACTTCTTATCGTGCAGGTCAATCGGCATGGGCACGCTGAGCAAGTCCATGTTCGCTTCCCACAGGGATTCAATCGTGCCAACGTCCTTCCAGTAGCCCTCAAAGTTGTATGCCACCATGACCTGCTTGTCGTTCAGCATCGCGGGGATGATGTTCTTGCCGAAGTCGTTGGCGGATGTCTTGTCTGCCTCGTCCGCGGTCAGGTACGCGCGGAGCTTCGCCCAAGAGAAGATGTAAATGCCCATGGACGCCTTGTTGGACTTGGGCTGCTTGGGCTTTTCTTCAAATTCAACAATGTTGTCGTCCGCGTCCGTATTCATGATGCCGAAGCGGCTCGCTTCTTCCCACGGCACAGGGCGCACAGCAATCGTCGCATCCGCGCCTTTGCGGATGTGGTACTGCAGCATGGCGTTGTAGTCCATCTTATAAATATGGTCGCCGGAAAGAATCAGGACGTAATCCGGGTCATACTGCTCGATAAACGCCATATTCTGATAGATGGCGTTTGCCGTGCCGCGATACCAGTCGCCCGTCTTGCCCGTCTGATAGGGCGGCAGGACGAACACGCCGCCGGTGGACAAGTCCAAATCCCACGGTGCGCCGGAGCCGATATAGGAATTCAGTTCCAGCGGCATATACTGCGTCAGCACGCCCACGGTGTCAATGCCGCTGTTGGTGCAGTTGGACAGCGGGAAGTCAATGATGCGGTACTTGCCGCCGTAGGGAACAGCCGGCTTTGCCACCTTCTTAGTCAGGACACCCAGACGGCTGCCCTGTCCGCCTGCCAGCAGCATGGCAACACAGGTCTTCTTTTTCATGATGAGAACACGCTCCTTCATCCTTGTTTCTTGCGAAGCGCACCGACCGTGCAGGATTCGCGCCGCCCTCGGTGCATCAGGTGGCACGGTGATGTATGTGAAACAGCGCTTTCGCTCCTCCCCTGATTGCGGCGAGCGCCGATTCAGCCGATGGAAATGGAATTGGCTTTGCCGGCGGACTTTTCCGGCAGGGGCTGCGGTTTCTTTGCCGTTTGGGATGCTTTCTTTAGCGGCACATCCGCGATTTCCGGCACGACGCGCGCTTTCTTCGCCTTCTCCGGCAGCGGGTCGCGCTGATAGGTGAAGTACACCGTTGCGAGCGGCGGCACGCAGATATCGCAGCTGTATTGGAAATCCTGAAGCTGCTCTTCTTCCGTGCGAATCGCCCAGTTGTTGTACTGATTCGAGCCGCCGTATTCCTTGCGGTCGGTGTTGAAGCACTCCGTCAGCGTACCCATCTGCGGCAGCCCGATGCGGTACTGCGGATGGAACACAGGCGTGAAGTTCGTCACGCACAGGAGCGAGTTGCCCCGCTTATCCGTGCGCAGGAACGCAACGATGGAGTTATCGCTGTCGTTCGCCTGAATCCACTGGAAGCCGTCCCAGCTGTCATCAATCTGGTAGAGCGCGGGCGTCGTGCGGTAGATTTCGTTCAGGCGCTTGCAGCACTGCTGCACCTGCGGATGATTCTCGTACAGCAGCAGGAACCAGTCCAGCTGGTCGTCGTACTTCCACTCGATGAAGTGACCAAACTCGCCGCCCATGAACAGCAGCTTCTTGCCCGGATGCGCCATCGTGTAGCCATACAGCGCGCGAAGTCCCGCGAACTTCTTCCACAAGTCGCCCGGCTGCTTGTCCAGCATAGAGTGCTTGCCGTGTACCACCTCGTCGTGGCTAAACGGCAGGATGTAGTTCTCCGAGAAGGCGTACATCAGCGAGAACGTCAGCTTATCATGGTGATACTTGCGGTAGACCGGGTCGAGCTTGATATACGCCAGCATATCATTCATCCAGCCCATGTTCCACTTGAACCCGAAGCCCAGCCCGCCCAGATAAATCGGGCGCGTGACCATCGGATAGGCGCTGGATTCCTCCGCCACCATCATCACACCGGGGAAATCGCGGTAGACGGTTTCATTCATCCGGCGCAGGAAGGCGATGGCATCGAGATTCTCGTGTCCGCCGTACTTGTTGGGCAGCCATTGCCCCGGCTCACGGCAGAAGTCGTACATCAGCATGGACGTGACCGCATCCACGCGCAGCCCATCGGCGTGATACCATTCCAGCCAGAAGCAGGCGTTGGAGAGCATGAACGAGTTGACCTCGCCGCGCGCGTAGTCGAACATGTGCGTCCCCCACTGCGGCATATCGCCGCGCCGGGGATCGGGATGCTCATAGCAGGGCGTACCGTCGAAGCGGCGCAGTCCCATTGCGTCACGCGGAAAATGCGCGGGAACCCAGTCCAGCAGCACGCCGATGCCCGCCTGATGCAGCGCGTCAATGAGCGCCATCAGCTCCTTCGGTTCGCCGAAGCGCGCCGTCGCCGCATAGTAGCCGGACACCTGATAGCCCCACGACATATCCAGCGGATGCTCCATCACCGGCATGAACTCCACATGCGTGTAGCCCATTTCTTTGAGGTACGGCACGAGCTGTTCGGCAATCTCCGTGTACGTCAGGAACGTGCCGTCCTTGTGCCGCCGCCACGAGCCAAGGTGCATCTCGTAGATGTTCACCGGACTGTGGTACGGGTCGTAGGATTTGCGTGCCTCCATCCAGTCCGCGTCGCCCCAGCGGTAGCCGCTCAGGTCGTAAATACGGCTGGCAGTGTCGGGGCGCATCTGCATGGCGAACCCATAGGGGTCAGCCTTGTCCTGCCACGTTCCGTCCTGCGCCTGAATGCAATATTTGTAGGTTGTCAGTTTCTTTGCAGCGTCGGGATAATCATAGCGTTTCGGGTCACTCTTCACGTCGAAGGTTTCCGCGGGCAGCCGCACTTCCCATGTACCGTCGTAGACCTTCTGCATGGGCGTTTTTCCCCTGTCCCACTGGTTGAATTCGCCAATGAGAGAAACCGCCCGCGCGTTCGGCGCCCAGACAGCGAAATGCCACATTTCCTGTCCGTCCTGCGTCACCGGGTGCGCACCGAGCATCTCATAGGCTCTGCGGTTCGTTCCCTGATGGAACTGGTCCCGCACCGCGGCGGTCGGGCCGTTGTAGCGCATAGTTACACCTGCCTTTGCTTGCTTTGCGTTCCTCCGCCTGCAATCACGGAGAGCCGCGTTTGCTTTCTTCACTCTTTTCACTTACTATTGAATCACTTTTATGCATTTTCGTCAAGTCATATTCAGCATTTTCTCCTGCATTTTTTGCGATTTTCGGAAAGTGCGTTCATTTTGACCGTAGACGATGCGGTAAGTATTTCGCCATTGCCGACATAAATTCCTGCTCATGCACGAAATTTTCCGTGCATAAACTGGTTTTGCGCCGTCGGAGCGAAAACTGTTTCCCCCGTGCGGCGATTTGTGCAATCCGAACATTTCCCGAAATTTCTGCGAAAAGGTTGTGTGCCCATGAAACAAAAACAGCTGTTGTCGTTTCTTGTGTGTATCCTGATGCTTTCTTCCTGTGCCGCGCCGACCGATTCCACGCTTGACAGCGGCTTAACACTTCGGGTCTACTTCGCCGATGCGGAGGAAATCCGCCTGCTGCCGCTGGAAGACTACGTTTTCGGCGCATTAGCGGCAGAGATGCCCGCGAATTACGCGCCGGAAGCGCTCAAATGTCAAGCCATCGCCGCCCGGACGCGTGCCGTCGCGCAGAGCCGCGCGTTCGGCGGAAACGGGTGCGTCCGCCACCCGGACTGCGATATCTGCACGGACAGCGCGTGCTGTCAGGCATACCAGACGGATGCGCAGCTGCACGCCCGCTGGGGCAGCGAGTACGTCGTCCTCCGCGCGCGCATTGACCGCGCCGTCCGCGCAACAGACGGCTTGCTGCTCACCAGCGGCGGCTTGCCCATCGAGGTGCTGTACCACGCCTGTTCCGGCGGAAAAACCGAAGATGCCGCCGCCGTGTTCGCATCCGCCAAGCCGTATCTGGTCAGCGTAGACAGTCCCGGCGAAGAGGGGTACGCCGGATTCCGCGCCGACGCGTCCTTCTCCTGCGAGGAAGCGGCAGATCTGCTTCTGCGCGCTTTTCCCGGCTGCGGCGTGACGGCGGACACGCTGCCCAGCGCGATTCGTCTGCAATCCACGACCGCTTCCGGGCGCGTCGCGACGCTGCTGGTTGGCAGCCAAACTGTCCGCGGCGCTGATTTCCGCAAAGCGCTTTCCTTGCGAAGCACCTACTTCACTTGGGAGGCGGATGGCGACCGCATCGTTTTCCACACCGTCGGATACGGGCACGGCGTCGGCTTATCGCAGGCAGGCGCGCAGGCGATGGCGGCGGACGGCGCGGATTTCGCGGAAATTTTGGCGCACTACTACCCCGGCACGCAGCTGACGTGGATGGATAAAACAGGTTTTTCCGGCTCATAATAGGAGAAAACGCCCCATGCGGCATGGTTGAGGTGATTTTCTCATGGCTGACCGTCACTTTCGTTCTCTTTTTCGCGCGCTGCATCTGCGCCGGGAGCAGTGGACATTTCTGCTGATGGCGCTGTTGTGCGTCTCTGTGATTGTCGGCACGGCACTGTGGACGCGGCAGGCGGAATTCGCACGCGTCACGCCGACCCCGCCCATCTCCGGCGACATATCCGCTGCGCAGCTGCTTCAGCAGTCGCTTGACAGTGCGCAGACCGCCACGCCCGCGCCGACAGTCTCCCCCACCGTCCGCAGCGTTACCACGCCGCTCGAAAGCATGACGCTGCTGCGTCCCTTCGACAACACACGGATGCGGCAAAGCAGCGCCACGGGCTTGTGGGCGCTGCACGATGCGGCGGATTACGCCGGGGCGGAGGGCGCGAAAGTCAGCGCCATGGCAGACGGCACCGTCATCAGCTGCGCGGACAGCGGTGTTTTCGGCGCGTATGCGGAAATCGACCACGGCGGCGTCCTCGTGCGCTATGCGAACCTGTCGATGCTCTACGCGATTCGCGCGGGTGATCCGGTTCGCGCCGGGCAGACGATTGGCTTCATCGGGCGCACGATGCCGGAGGAATGTGATCTGCCCGCACACCTGCACCTGCGGATTGTCGTCGGCGATACGGCGGTTGACCCCGAAAAAGTGCTGCAAAACGGCGTTTTTCCTGACCCGTAAAAAAAGACACACATGGGTGTTGCATTTTCATCGAAATCGGCGTATAATGCAATAGGTTGAACTTGTATTATAACGTCTTATTCGACTTGGAAGGAGCGATTCCCTATGTGCGGCATCGTTGGCTATATTGGCGCGCAGCAGGCGCAGGACATTTTATTGGACGGACTTTCCCGATTGGAGTACCGCGGCTATGACAGCGCGGGCATTGCGGTCATGGACGGTGGCGTCATCCGGCTGAGCAAGGCGAAGGGACGGCTGGCAAATCTCGCCGCACGGGTGGCATCAAATCCCCTGCCCGGCACCATCGGCATCGGTCACACGCGCTGGGCAACCCACGGAGAACCAAACGACATCAACGCCCATCCGCACACGGACATGAAGGGGCATATCGCCGTCGTCCACAACGGCATCATCGAGAACTACGAGGAGCTGCGCGCTCAGCTGAAGGCGAAGGGCTGCGTGTTCGTATCCGAAACGGACACGGAGGTAATCGCCCATCTGCTGCATACGCTTTACGACGGCGACATGCTCTCGACCATTCTGCGCGCGCAGACAATGCTCGAAGGCAGCTACGCATTGTGCGTTCTGAACGCCGAAGCGCCGGATACGCTCTACTGCACGCGCAAGGATTCTCCGCTTGTCGTCGGGCTGTCCGACGGCGCACAGTACGTCGGCAGCGACATTCCTGCGCTGATTCGCCACACGCGGACGGTGGAGCTGCTCGATGAACGCGAAGTCGCCGTGCTGACCCGGAGCGGTGTACGCGTGTACGACCATTTCGGCAACGAACGTGCGCTCAAGCCCATTCACGTTGATTGGGACGTGGAAGCGGCGGAAAAAGGCGGCTATGCGCACTTCATGCTCAAGGAGATTCACGAAGAGCCCGCCGCGCTGAAAAAGACGTTTTCCGCCCACGTTGACGCAGAAAAAATGGCGATTCGCCCCGGCGCGTTCCCAATTTCGGCGGAAGAAGCGAATTCCCTGCGCACGCTGACGATTGTCGCCTGCGGCACAGCGTACCACGCGGGTGTTGTCGGCAAGTATGTAATCGAGAAGCTGGCGCGGCTGCCCGTGGTGGTGGATGTAGCATCCGAGTTCCGCTATCGCAACCCGATTCTGGGCGCAGGCGACTGCTTCCTTGCCATTTCGCAGAGCGGCGAAACGGCGGACACGCTGGCCGCCATGCGCGAGGCGGAGCGGCTGGGCGCGAAAGTGATGGCGCTGACGAACGTCGTCGGCTCGTCGATTGCCCGCACCGCTGGGGATTGCGTCATGTACACCTACGCGGGGCCGGAAATCGCCGTCGCAAGCACAAAAGCATACATCACGCAAGTGGAAATGATGGTGCTGCTGGCGATTGATCTCGGCGTGAAGCGCGGACATCTGACGGAGAGCGTAGCATCGGAGCTTCTGCGGCAGATGGCGGACATTCCCGCGCTGGCGGAGCAGGTGATGGCGCTCGAACCCGCGGTGCAGCGCTTCTCCAGCCTGTACCACGACCGGCAGCATGTATTCTACATCGGGCGCGGGCTGGACAACGCGCTGGCAATGGAAGCGTCGCTGAAACTGAAGGAAGTCAGCTACATCATGTCCGAAGCGTATGCGGCGGGGGAACTGAAGCACGGCACAATCGCGCTGATTGAGCAGGGCACGCTGGTCTGCGCGCTGCTGACGCAGGAACAGCTGGCAGATAAAACGCTGTTGAACGTGCGCGAAGTAAAGAGCCGCGGCGCGAAAGTCCTCATCGTCTGCCCGGAAGCCCTGCGCGACCGCGCCGCGAAGGATGCGGACGAACTCTGGGTCATCCCGGACGCTGCGTCGGACTTGCTGCCGCTGCTGGCGATTATCCCCGTGCAGCTGTTCGCCTACTACATGGCGGTCAGCCGCGGCTGCGACGTTGACAAGCCGCGCAATCTGGCAAAATCGGTGACGGTGGAGTGACGCAAGGGCGCTGCCCTTGACCCGCCAAAGGGTCTTCGACCCTCTGGACTCCCTTCTCGCGATTCAGTTGGTGACAAC
>ERZ825137.3518-NODE-3518-length-16665-cov-3.465322_pt1 | contig 16665 bp, 12 predicted proteins | sample MGYA00519873_ERZ825137 | MGnify/ENA primary metagenome ERZ825137 (study PRJEB31778, sample SAMEA3449190) | human gut metagenome | biome: human gut; feature: human-associated habitat; material: faeces | place: United Kingdom | collected 2010/2012 ...
ATCTGGTATCGGTCTGTATTGTGTGACAGCAGACAGTGAAACACAGCTTCTGACAGAGACAGAGGCCAGAGATGAACTTCCGGCAAGCCGGCTGCAGATGCGTGTGACAGGGGAACAGTAAAAGCGGCCTGCAACAAAATGACAGAAACAGGAAAATTCAAGAGTATAAAAAGGGGAGAAAAGGATGAAGCAGACAGAAAGTCCGGCGATCCGGGCGATACAGGAGATTAAAAAAGCGGTCATCGGAAAGGATGACTGTATCATAAAAGTGATGACTGCGATTCTTGCAGGAGGACATATTCTGATCGAGGATGTGCCGGGAGTGGGAAAGACCACGCTGGCACTGGCTTTTTCCAAAGCGCTGCATCTCGAGCAGAACCGTATTCAGTTCACGCCGGATGTACTGCCGGGAGATGTGACCGGATTTTCATTATATCAGAAAGCGACCGGTACCTTTGAGTATCAGCCGGGGGCTGTTATGTGTAACCTGCTTCTGGCGGATGAGATCAACCGTACTTCACCGAAGACGCAGGCGGCACTTCTGGAAGTCATGGAGGAAGGGAAAGTAACGGTGGATCAGATTACCCATGAGTTGCCCAAACCATTTGTGGTTATTGCAACCCAGAATCCGGTGGGAAGTGCGGGAACATCCATGCTTCCCCAGTCACAGCTGGATCGTTTTATGATCTGTATGCACATCGGATATCCGGATATGAAATATGAACTGGAGATCGTGAAAGGCAAGATTACGACAGATCCGCTGGATCTGGTAGAACCGGTGATGAATGGAGCACAACTTCTGCGCCTTCAGGATGAGATCCATAAAATTTATATTCATGGCCAAAGGCCGATGAACCGGATATGGGCGGCGCGGGAAAAGAACCGTGTCGGAACCGGTCATGTCCCGTACCCGTGCACAATATACCACATGTTGCGAGCCTTTACAATAGGCAGCACAACATTTTACAATTATAGTACCATACTTTTTACTTTGCCTATGGAGACGTAGCCGTTAAAAACGGCATGGATGTCGCTGCCCTCGGGCGCGCGTTCGGGGCTGAGCTGCTCGGCATAGGGGCGGAGGATGAAGGAGCCGTCGGGCTGCTCGGTCTTATCATAGTGGTTATCAAAGACGCACAGCGGCGCGGGGATTCGCTCACGCAGAATGCCGCGGCAGTCCTCAAGCGCGCAGCCGGGGAAGTTCACGTTCCATATCTCTCCGCGGCCGATAGGGGAAGAGAGCAGCTCCTCAATGACGGGAACGAGGTACTTGTCCGTCACGTCGCTGCTGCCGTCATGCTGGGAAGAAAACGCGATGGCGGGGATGCCGTTTATGAGCGCCTCCATCGCCGCGCCGACAGTGCCGGAATAGGCAATGTCAAAGCCGGTGTTGTAGCCGAAGTTGATGCCGGAGAAAACGACATCGGGCTTTACGGGCATGAGGAAGTTGACCGCGAGCTTCACGCAGTCGGCAGGCGTACCGCCGATGCTCCATGCGTCCATGACCGATACGGGGAAGGCGGGGCGGCTCACAGGGAACTCGCCGAAAATGGTGAGCTTCTGAGACATGCCACTGCACTGGCTCGACGGCGCGGCGACCCAGACGCTGCCGAACTTTGCCGCGGCTTCGGCCAGACGGACTATGCCGGGGGAGTCGATACCGTCGTCATTTGCGATGAGGATATTGAGCTTGTCTTTCATTATATAAATGCTCCTTAGTGAATTAACGCTCTACATATTAGCACAGCGGAAAGATTTTAACAACTCCCGCCGCAGATGATACCGGCGATGCGCTCCGCACCGTCTTTAGGCAGGCAGGTGTCCTGCGCGCGCAGCATACGCGCGGCGGCGGAGGTATCATAGATGAGCCTGTCGGCAAAGCGGGCGGCTTCATCGGTGCTGCGCGCAAAGTACGACATGCCGTGCGCGGCGAAGAACTCGGCGTTAAGAGTCTCGACGCCGGGGATGGCCATAGTATGCACGAGCGGGACGCCGAGCACGGCGGCCTCAGAGCTGGAAATGCCCCCGGCCTTCGAGAGCAGCACATCGGCGGCGCGCATATAGACCGCAACCTTATCCGTAAACGGCACGGCCATGACGCCGCGCCCCTGATAACCGGATTCTATCGCGGCGCGCAGCTCCTCATTGCGCCCCGGCAGGACGCAGAGCAGGGAGCTTTCATCCGGGACGCGCAGGATAGAATCGCAGAGCGAGACCGCATCGCCGCAGCCGATGCCGCCGGTCATGATGAGATATATCTTCTTATCCTCCGGCAGGCCGAGCATGGCGCGGGCGTCTGTCTTGCTGAGCGGCAAAGAGAACTTGCGCGCGACGGGCATACCGGTGGTGAAGAGCCTGCCGGCCGGCAGACCGACGTCGACACAGGCTTTGCGCACCTCGTCATGCGGGAGGAAGTACCCGTCAAGCTCCGTCTCCGGGAGGAACGGGATGCAGGTATAGTCCGAGAGAATGCCGTAGCAGCGGACGGGGAAGCTCTCATGGCGGCGCAGGAAGGTCAGCGTCTCCATCGGGAACAGGTGGGAGCAGACGACGGCATCATAGCCGTTCTCCATAACGAATGCGCTGAGCTGCCGCGCGTGGCGGAGGTTCGCGAGGTACACCGGGGAGGTGACACCGGTCGAGCTGTACATCTCACCGGCGTGGTACATCATGCCGAACACCTCGGGCGTGCGGGAGGAGATGCGGTTGAGGAGCTTATCGAAGCTGAGCGGGCCGGGATCGCCGAACATATGCAGCATATCGAGAAATGACGTCTCATGCCCGGCGGCGTCCAGCGCCTCCTTGACGGCAAGCGCGCAGTGGTTGTGCCCCTCACCGGTCGAGCAGCTGAGAAGAAGTATTTTCATGCCGGAACCCTCCTGACAGTTAGTGCCAATATTATATATGAATTACAGAACAAAGGCAAGGCGCGTTAAGCAGATGTAAAAAATTTCGGAAACGGTGAAACAAAATGGCTGGGGAGAACGTTATATATAGTAATAGGCAACATTACATAAAACGAAAGGAACACAGCCATGAAGAAAACAATATCTCTGATACTGACAGTACTGCTGCTCGCGGCGCTGCTGACAGGCTGCGGGAGCACGGAGCCAGCGGCACCCGAGACGACCGCCCAGCCGCAGACGATGAGCGTTGACGAGAGCGGCAAGTGGACAGGCCGCGGCGGCTGCTGCAAGCTTGAGATCACGGACGGGGGAGTGTTCTACAGCAGCATGAAGCGCGGCGACGGAAACACCGTGTACAGCAGCGGCAGCAGCCTCATGAGCAGGGACGGCGCGGCGATCGGTGACGTGTGGGTCTATGCCTACGCCCCGGCGGCGGACGGAGTATGGTACGGCGAGTGGCAGGGCTACGACGAGAACGGTCAGTACCGCTCCGACAGCCGCCTTGTGAAGCTCGGCATGGACGGTGCGGAGCTTGCCGTCTACGATATCCCCGACCGCGTGGACGATATATATCTCGGCGCGGACGGGCTTCTGTACGTCTGCGACACGATAGGCGACGTAGCCGCGGTATATACGCAGGAGGGCGAGCGCCTCGGCAGTATAGACATTTCCGCTGCGCGCTTTGACCAATATTCTCTGCGCCTTGAGCAGAGCGGTGACGGCGCGGTCTGGCTGCGTACCGAGCAGGGCGGGAGCGGGTATGTGTACCCCATAGACAGCGCAGCTCTGACGCTCGGCGCGGAGTACGCCCTGCCGCAGAACACGCAGACACTGTACACCGGCAACGCGGGGCACCCTTTCCTGTGCGCGACGGATGAGGAGCTTTCATGGTGGTCGCCCGAGGGCGGCACGGAGCTGATACTCGTCTGGGAGGAGTGCGGCATAAGCGGTGGAGACGACATGCGGAGCATCATCCCGGACGGCGACGGCTTTATATGTCTCTATGCCGGCTGCCTTGCGCGCATAAGCCCCGCAAGCCCGGACGAGGTGAAGCCAAAGGTCGTGCTGACGATGGCAGCGCCGTGGGAGGAGAGCGCCGCGGACTTCAATATGCAGAGCGACGAATATTATATAAAGGTAAAGGACTACAGCGAGGGCGGCGAGTTTGACACGGCCACGGCCTACACCCGGATGCTGACCGACATCGCTGCCGGGAACAGCGCCGACCTATATCTCGGCCTTGACCTCATCGACATGGGCACGGATAAGTTCGGCTCAAACGGGCTGCTGATGGATATTTACCAGCTCATCGACGCTGACCCGGAGCTGAGCCGGGACGACTTCTGGCTGCTCGACGCGCTTGAGCGGGACGGGAGGCTCTACCGGGTCATGGGTGAATTTGCGATAGACACCTATTACGGCTTTACCGACACAGTGGGCGACAGGTACGGCTGGACATGGGACGAGTACTTCGCCATGCAGGACGCGCTGCCAGACGGCGCGCAGATGCTCGGCTACCGCCCGGCGGATATGTTCATACGCAACTCACTATCGGGTTATCTCCGCGGCAATATAGACTGGGCGAACAGGACCTGCAGCTTTGACACACCGGAGTTTGTACGCATTCTCTCCGCCGCGCGTGACGGCAGCAATCCCAACGAATCCGCCGAGAACATGAACACCGTCGGCGACGTGTATCAGGCCATGGCAGACGGGCGGCTCATCCTGTCGGGGACGTGGATGATCATGCCGGAGACGTTTGCCGAGGCGGAGAAAACCTTTGGACGGCGCATAAGCTATATCGGCTGGCCGACGCCCGACGGCGGCTGCGGCAGTTTCGTTGTCGCCCCGACGCGCACCTATGCTATAAGCGCGCAGACGAAGTGCCCGGAGGGCTGCTGGGCGTTTGCAAAATATATCCTGACGCAGAGCGGTGGCTGGGGGATGGCCATGTATAAGCCCGCACTCGAAGCGCAGGTGCAGGAGCTTCAGGGTGAGCATAAGAACATGTGGGGCGAGACGGTTGGCGCAACGATGAACGCGGAGCAGGCGGCGGACTTCCTTGAGCTTGTCCGCAGGGTCGACACTGTGTGTATCCCCGACGGCAGCAGCATATATAAAATAGTGACGGAGAACATGCAGCCGATGCTCGCGGGCGATAAGACGCCCGAGGAGACGGCGAAGCTCATCCAGTCAAAGATCAGCATATATCTCGCTGAACAGGGATAAAAATTTTTTCTGATATGCGGGAACAAAAACGGGATGCGCGCCGTCATATAAGCGCAAGGATGAAGTGAAGCTGTTTTGTAACGGAAATGGTTACAAAACATATTAAGAATCCTTAAGCGTATCCGGAAAGAAGGTCGATAAATTTGTACAAAGAACGGAAAATGTCAAATAAATAATATCGTTATTTGACATAACACAGCAAATTGACACTTCGAAAATTCAAAATGGTTACAATTAGGAAAAAATAATTCGCAAATTCATTAAAAAAACTCTTGCATTTTACATAACATCGTGTTACATTATAGCTACACCGATGACCTGGGGGGAAAATCGTGAAGTATCCGGCCAAAGGTAATGTAAATTGGTGAGAATAAAAAACAGCAATATAAGGAGACGGAAAACATGAAAAAGGTTACCAAATTCTTATCCATCCTTCTTCTTGTCGCTATGTGCATGAGCCTGTTCGGCGGCAGCGCATATGCGGTGGAGCTTGAAGGTGGAAATACTTCCAGTTCTGCACCGACGGCCGTGAACGATGGCGTCCAGTTCGGCGGCGACGATGCATATCTCGACGGCGGCAGCAGCAGCGGCGGCAGCACCGATCTTGAGATCTCGGAAGAGCCGACAAGCGGCCCGATACTCAAGGCACCTGTTAAGCCCCCTGTGACAAGTGGCGGCGAAGCGGAGATTAACGGCACCCAGTACGAGACTCTCGAAAAGGCTCTTGCAGCGGCAAAGTCAGGCGATACTATCAAGTTCGTAAATAATATCACCTCGAATTCTCCGCTTACCATCAGCACTGCGGTTACCATTGATCTTAATGATCTCACTTGGAATGTTAACGGCGGTCTGACTGTGAATGCAGCGGTCACCGTAACCGACGAAAGTTCTGCGAAAAACGGTCAGCTTTATATGAACTCTGTTGTTAACGTCAACAGCACCCTTACTTTCAAGAATATTGATCTCTACGCCGACAAGGGCTTCTCCGTATCAGCTTACGGCAAGGTCGAGATGAAGGATGTCCACTCCAAGGGCGACTACAACTTCTTCAAAGGCATGAATTCAAGCCAGATTCTTATTTACAGCGGCACGTTTGAGTTCAACCCTGCAGGCTTCATCGTACCCGGCACCATCATAGAAGAAAATAACGGCGCTTTTATTGTCAAAATCGACGAGGCCAGCACATATGAGGCGTCCATAGACGGCAAATTCTATGAGACCCTTCAGGCGGCGTTCGATGCAGCCTATAACGGCGCGACAGTCTATGTTATTCAGCAGACGGGCGACAACAAGCTCAGCGATGCAGCGCTCAATGGCAGCAAGAACATTATCCTCAACCTTAACAACGAGGAGATTACTGCGGGCAATATCACCGTCAACACCGGCAGCACGCTGACCATCATGAACGGCTGGATTGATCAGTCCATCGAAAACCACGGTACTCTTACCGTCAGCGGCAACGCTAAAGTCGCAACGCTCAGAGTAAAGGGCGGAGCCGCCTATATTAACGGCAAGGTCGATACCCTCAACACTGACGATGGCAGCACCTACATGTCCGACAGCAATGCGAGCATCGGCGAGATCAATGTTTACAGCAAGCCTAACCTCTATATCTCCGGCGGCACCGTCGGCAGCATCAGCGAAAACACCACCGGCGCACCCAAGCTGGTCACCGGCGGTACATGGGGCAAAGAGTATGTTTCCGGCTACGTAGCAGACGGCTATGAGGCAGTGCAGGAGCGTGTAGGCGAGTGGATCGTCAAGGCCAAGGGCGCGGCTCCCGTAGTGCCCACTCCCACTCCCGGCATTCCGACCACGCCACCCTCTCCGACGGGCGCACCCGTGAGCGCGACAATCACTCTTGATAACGGCACCAGAGCATATCAGTACAACCAGCTCGGCAAAAACAATCCGACCCTGCGCTTCACCGCAAACCCGGCCGGTAACGTCACCTACGTGACTGCGTACACCGCCTCCGGCGCACAGACCCTTATCGAGGGCACTCACTACAGCTACAACCGCCAGAACGGCCAGATCCTGCTCTACAGCACCTACGTTGAGGGCATCAAGGCTCAGACCGTCACCCTGTACTTCTACTTCAGCGGCGAGACTAACCCCGCATCGGCTACAGTATACGTTGTTCCTTACTACAGCCTGAACACCAGCAGCTACACCAGAAGCAGCGGCAGCGCCGTGTACTTCACTCTGTCCACCGGCTCCGCTTATGGCTACAGATACGGTACCTCCGCTGACTTCTCCAAGGCAACCGCACTTCCCGCAGGCAGCTACAGCGAGACCCAGAGCGGCAGCTACACCACTCTGCGCTTCACCAACAGCTTCCTGGATTCCCTTGCAAACGGCAGCTACTACTTCTTCTACGTGCTGGATAACAACAACACCCGCGTCTGCATGAACTCCGGCAGTTCCGCCCTGCGCATCAGCGGCAGCGGCAGCCCCGTGGTACCGCCCACGATTGACGACTACATGGTCGACTACATCAGCGGCATCGACAGCTGGTACTCCGGCGATGAGAAGCTCGGCTTCAGGATCCAGCCCAACATCGGCAAGAACGGCGGCATTGCAGTCGACGGCTACAAGGTTCCCGGTGAGGACTATGTCGACCGCGGCACCGGCCTCATCTACCTCGGCATCAACTACCTCAACGATCTCGCTACCGGCTGGCACACCCTGACCGTGTACTACGACACGATGTTCCAGAACCCGAACAGGTCCATCCAGTTCTATGTCGGCCCGTCTCTCAAGGCCGTTGATACCGACAAGCACGTTATCAACAGCAGCAAGGATCTCAAGTTCGTCTGCTCCGACACCATCGACCCGAAGAACGTCAGAGTCGGCTCCGGCAACGGCTGGCTTGAAGAGGGCAGCCAGTTCACCATCAGCGGCAACGGCAGGTACATCACCCTCAAGGCGAAGTTCCTCAATGCCCGCACCGCAGGCGAGACCTACACCCTCAATGTCAAGACCACCAGCGGCGAGTGGACCAGCTGCAACTTCCGCATCCTGACCACCGCACAGGCGGCCTCCAGCCCGAGAACCGGCGATAACAGCAACATCGGCCTGTGGCTCGTGTTCATGGCAGTCTCCGGCGGCGCTGTCGCAGTCGCTCTGCCTAAGCTCAAGAAGGGCAAGGACTGATCCGGTAAATACGGAAGACAAAACAAACCAATAAATTCAGGCTCCCGGGTTTCGCCGGGAGCCTGAATTATTAACAGAACAGTAATTTATAATCTGTTGCAATATAGTCCCTTATGAAGTATAATACCAGCGCACCAAGGGGAGAGACTTCCCGGAGGTGCTGAAAGATACTAAGGAGAAGATAAAATGAAGAAGTCATTTGCAATAGTTCTGCTGCTGGCCATGGTGCTGAGCCTTGCCGCCTGCGGCGAAGCCGCCCCCGCGGCCACTCCGGAGCCGACCGCTGAACCCACTCCAGCGCCCGAAACTCTCGCCGCCGAGGCTGAAGAGCTGTTCTACAAGGCTGATTACACCGGCGCATTTGAGAAGCTCGACGCGCTTGAAACCAGCGGCATCACTTCAGTGCAGGAGCTGCTCGGCACGAGCTATTACTTCGGCCTCGGCGTTGAGGCCGACAGTGAAGAGGCAGTGGCGCAGCTGACCAAGGCTGCCGATCAGGGCGACGCGATAGCCATGTACCTGCTGGGCAATGCCTACGCTACCGGCACCGGTACATCGAGAGATGAGGCAAAGGCCAAGGAAATGTATGCCAAGTTCATCGCCGTCGGTGAGGCCGACAGTGGCGAGAACGCGGACTCCGGCCGTATCCAGGCTTACCTTGCCGACTGCTACGCCTACGGCAAGGGCACTGAGAAGAACGTTGACAAGGCCGCTGCCGCCGCCGGTAAGGTCGCGTCCGCTGACCTCACTGCGTTTGACATGGTGAAGCTTGCCGGCAGCTACGTTGAGGGCGTGTTCACCAAGACCGATGAGACCGGCGACACCGCTGAAGCTGACGCCGCTGCTGCCGAAGTCACCGCCGAGGGCGAGGACGAGACTGAGTCTGAAACTCCGGTGATCCCCGCCGAGGCGGAGGAGCTTTACGCCAAGGCTCTTGACAGCATAAAGACCCTTGCCGATGCAGGAAACGTGAAGGCCAAGAAGGCTCTCGGCGACTACTACTTCGGCGGCTATGCCGGTGTTGCACAGGACTACGCTAAGGCGCTTGAGCTCTACACCGAAGCCGGTGAAAAGGGCGACGCCGACGCGCAGGCTCAGGTGGGCTACATTTACCAGTACGGCTGCGGCATCGATCCCGACTATGAGAAAGCCATGGAATGGAACAACAGAGCCGCCCAGCAGGGCAACGCTCAGGGTCAGGCTCAGATAGGCTGGCTGTATCAGCAGGGGCTCGGCGTGACGCAGAACCTCGACGAGGCCGGCAGATGGTACACCAGAGCCGCCGACCAGGGCAACAAGTGGGCGGAGGCGCGCCTTGCCGAGACCGAGGCCACCAATCCTCAGGATCTGTTTGAAGCCCACGCATAACATTTATTCGAGCTAAAAACAATGCCCGCCATCCAAACGGATGGCGGGCAGATTTTGTATAGGCTTTTTATTTCTTATATAAGAGGACCGATCTTGTTTGCCATGTCCTGTACCTCCAGTTTTATATTTGTGGTATCGTAATTCTAACTTTACCACGCTTTGTACCGGATTTCAACAAAATCCCAGGCGCTCACGCGTCTGGGATGTGTTTTTATAACATATCAGGTCTTGCGGTAGAGAGTGTAGCCGCAGCGGCACTTTATGTGTATCTTGCCTTTGCCCTTCGGGACGCGGATATATGTGCCGCAGCCGGGGCATTTGAAGAAGCGGTAGCTCTTGCGCTGGGAGAAGCGGTCTTTCCACGCGGCGTACTTGTTCTTCCAGCGGTCGAGATAAGCAAGGTACGCGCGGTTTTCCATCTCGCGCCGGTCGAGCTGCCGCGAGAAAGCGCGGACAAAGGCGGAGATCAGCGAAAAGATACCGAGCCAGATAAATAATCTACCCAGAAAACCGGGCAGGAAACAGCCTATCAGAAACCCTGCGAGACCGAACCAGAACTGGAATTTTGAAAGCTCGTCCATGCCCTGACGTCCGGAAAACAGATTGCGAAGCTTGTCCCTCATTTTGCACCCCTTGCCGGAAAGAGCCCCGGCGCTCTGAATATGAACATATTTTAAGAATTTAGGCAGACGATGTCAATAGTCCGGGCGCAATGTTTACAAATCGGCAATACCACGGGAGTAATATATAAATATGATTTACTTGAACCTTTTGCACTCAGGTGGTACAATATATAAGCTGAATAGACAATATTACCTCAGGAGGTATGGATATGATAGCGATAGGCAGCGATCACGGCGGCTTCGAGCTTAAGGAAAAACTGATGGAGCACCTCAGCGAAAGAGGGCTTGAATATAAGGACTTCGGCACCTACAGCAGCGCATCCTGCGATTACCCCGTCTACGCAAAGGCGGTAGCAAACGCTGTGGCGTCAGGCGAATGCGACAGGGGCATCATCATCTGCGGCACCGGCATAGGCGTGTCCATAACCGCGAACAAGGTCCGCGGCATCAGAGCTGCCCTGTGCGGGGACTGCTTCTCCGCCGAGGCGACGCGGCAGCACAACGACGCGAACGTGCTCTGCATGGGCGCGAGAGTCGTCGGCGAGGGGCTGGCGCTCAAGATAGCCGACACCTTCCTTGACACGCCCTTTTCCAATGACGAGCGGCACATCCGCCGCATTTCCATGATCGAGGATTAAAATTTGGCAAGAGTACAGGAATTTTACAAGGGCCGGCGCAAGAAGAAAAACCTTGCGATCATACCCTTTATAGTGCTGCTGGCGCTCGTGTCGGTGACGCTCGTCACCTTCTACGGGATGCAGAAGTACGCCGTCATCACGAAGGATGGCGTCTCGGTCGAGCTGCCTATCCTTGACGACGGGAGCAAGCAGGTCACCGTGGACAGCCAGGGCAACGAGGTCGTGAACTTCGAGAAGGTAGATGCGAACATCGTTTTCGACGCGCCGGATTATTCGACAGTTCAGGCATCCGTTGGAGAGAATGTACCGGAGCTGCGCGCGATATTTGTCCCGGCGGAGAACATCACGCAGGAGAAGCTCAACGAGTACGCCGCGCGTCTGGTGCGCGGAAACGCACTGGTGCTGGAGATGAAGCCGCGCACGGGCGAGTATCTGTGGGAGTCGCACAGCAGCCTTGCCGAGGCCTACGGCCTCAGCCCGCAGACAGACAGAACTATCGCCATGCCGGACTATATCAGCGACCTGAAGGATCGCGAGATATACCTTGTCGCGCAGATAAGCTGCTGCGTCGATGAGCGGCTCTCGTCGTCCTCGTCGCTCTTCAGCCTGCATACGGAGATCGGCACGAACTACCGGGACGATACCGGCAGCTGGCTCGACCCCTACAATCCGCAGGTCAGGACATGGGTCGTGGAGATGGTGCAGGAGCTGTACGACCTCGGCTTTGACGAGGTGGTGCTTGCGGATGTCGCGTTCCCGACCTTCCCGGAGGATCAGACTGTGAATCTCACTTATTCGAGCGAGATATCCACGCCGCGCAGCCCGGAGACGGCGGTCTGCGGCTTTGCGCTGAACGTTGCCGATAAGCTCAGCGACAGGGAAAAGCTGCTGTCGATATATGTTGACTCGCGTACTGCGCTCGCAAAGACCGATGAGAGCACCGGACAGAACGCGCGCCTGTTCATGAAGGTGTACGACAGGGTATATCTGAAAACGGATAAGTTCATCTACACGTATAATATCGAGGACATGGCCGGAAGCACGGAGATAGGCAATGTCTATGACAGGCTCGTCCCCGTGGTCGATAACTACACGCCGGACAACACGACGTGGGTGCTCGTCGATGTCGAGGAGGACACGACCACAAAGAAACGGTAACGGAAAAAATACTGGCACGCTGTGAAGCGCACCAGTATTTTTTGATCTGTTATTACGCGGGGAGATAGATCAGCGGATCGACGCAGCTGCCGTCGACGTAGATCGCAAAGTGCAGGTGCGTACCCTGACCGGATTCGCACAGCGCGGTCGCGCCGACAGCGCCGATGACGTCGCCCGGCTCCACCCAGTCGCCGACACTGACTGCCGGAAGCTCCGCAAGGTTTGCGTATACCGTGTAGGAGCCGTCCCCGTGGTTCACGGTAACGACGGTGCCGTAGAAGTCATCGTCCACGACGCTCTCGACAGAGCCTGCGTGCGACGCGGAGACTGTGCTGCCGATCGCCGCCTCGATGTCGATACCCTCATGGGTGCGCCAGTCGCGCATGGTCACGTCGTAGGCGAGCTTGTCTGTGCTGTGGGTGCGCTCAAGCTCGCCCTGCACCGGCCAGACGTACATCGGCACCTCGACGGGCTTGACATCGCCCTCGCGCCAGACCTGCTCGGTCTCGCCCTGCTCGGCGGCGTCGGCGGGAGCCTTTGCGTCCCCGGCGATGACGGGCAGGGGAGTGCTCACGGGCTCTGCCGCGGCGGTTTTCTCGGGCGGGATTATGATCGTTTCCACTCGCTTGTTGTCAAAGCTTGCGTTGTTGGCCTTGCTAAGGTCATCCATAGCCTCATTTCCGGCGGCCATCATCCATGCGGAAACACCGATGACAGCGGCGCACAGGAAAAGGACTATGTAGAAGCCCTTACCTGTGAAGAATCCCTCCAGCTTTTTGCCGGAGCTGTTGCTGCTCATAGTTACAAACCTCCGTTTAATTTTGGGTTACGACCCTATTTTTGCCTTTAAGCAGAGGTTTTATACAAGAGGCACATGAAAAAGTCCTGAGACTTTTTCATGTGCCTCTTAATGCTTTCGAGCGAGCTGCCTTATCTTTTCTTTGCAGCTTCCGCGGCGGCTTCGCGCTCCTTGCACATCTGCTCCCATGTCGGCTTTGACGCGATCTCGGAAGCAAGCTTCTTCATTACCTCGGGTGCGTCGATCTTCTGCGGGCAGGCGCGGGTACACTGGCCGCAGCCGATGCAGGCATCTGCGCGCTTATCCTCGGGGAGAGCGCCGTAGCGGGCGATGGGATTGATGTTGGAGTACACGATGATGTCGTTATAGAGATTGATGAGGTTCGGGATATCCAGCTTCTTCGGGCAGCCGGCGCAGCAGTAGCGGCAGCCGGTGCAGGGGACGAACTTCGCAAGCTTCTCCGCGGCACCGTAGACGATGCCCAACTCAGTGTCACTGAGCGGCTTTTCCTCGGAAAAGGTCTTGATGTTGTCCTGCATCTGGGCAAGATTCGTCATGCCGCTGAGCACCATTGTCGGCTGCGGCACGGTCTGGAGCCAGCGGAATGCCCATGCCGGGGTGCTCTCATCCGGGCGCGCGGCGCGCATGGCGGCCTCGGTCTCATCATCGAGCTTTGCGAGCCTGCCGCCCCTGACCGGTTCCATGACCCAGACGGGCAGCCCGTGAGCCTTGAGAATTTCACACTTCTTCTTGGCGTTCTGGAGAGTCCAGTCAAGATAATTGAGCTGTATCTGGCAGAACTCCATCTTGTCCCCGCACATCTGCAGGAACTGCTCAAGTCCTTCGGCGGCGCTGTGGCAGGAAAAGCCGAGGTGCTTTATGCGGCCGTTCGCCTTCTGCTCAAGGAAGTAATCAAGGTATTTGTTCTCGGGGTTGCCGTAATAGCTCATGGAGTGCTCGTTGATGTTGTGCAGCAGGTAGAAGTCGAAGTACTCTACGCCGCACTTTCTGAGCTGCTCCTCAAAGATCGTTTCGGGGTCGAGCTTCTTCACACCCTTGACGATCTGATGTCCCGGAAACTTATCGGCAAGATAGAAACTCTCCCGCGGGTAGCGCGCGAGGGACTTGCCTATGGCAAGCTCGGAGCAGCCGCCGTGATAGGGATAGGCCGTGTCAAAGTAATTGACCCCGCCCGCAATAGCACAGTCGACCATGCGGTCGAGGGTCTCCTGGTCGATGTCCTGCTCTCCTCCGCCGGGAATGAGCGGGAGACGCATCGTGCCGAAGCCGAGAGAAGAGAGCTTCAGCTCCTTGAATTCGTGGTATATCATTATGTATCCAGTTCCTTTATAATCGCCGCCGCGTAAAGAAATACGCGGCGGCTTATTTATATTTGGATTTTTGCTGTTACTTTATTGAGAAGAACGCGTCCTTGCCGGGGTACTGCGGCACGTCGAAAAGCTCCTCCTCGATGCGCAGCAGCTGGTTGTACTTTGCGACGCGGTCAGTCCTTGACGGCGCGCCGGTCTTGATCTGCCCCGCGTTCACCGCAACGGAGATATCGGCGATGGTGGTGTCCTCAGTCTCACCGGAGCGATGGGAGACGACGGCCGTCCAGCCTGCGCGGTGCGCCATCTGGATGGCGTCGAGCGTCTCGGTCAGCGTACCGATCTGGTTGAGCTTTATGAGCACCGCGTTTGCCGCGCCGAGCTCGATGCCCTTCTTGATGCGCGCGGTGTTCGTGACAAACAGATCGTCGCCGACTATCTGGATGCGGTGGCCGAGGCGCTTGGTCATGAGCTGCCAGCCCTCCCAGTCGTTCTCGCCGAGACCGTCCTCAATGGAGACGATGGGGTACTTGTTCACAAAGTCCTCCCACATGTCTATCATCTGCTCGCTCGTCATCGTGACGCCGCGCTTGGGCAGGTGGTAGCACTTGTCCTCCTCGCTGTACCAGTCGCTGACTGCGCCGTCGATGGCGATCTTGAAGTCCTCGCCGGGCTTGTAGCCAGCCTTTTCGATAGCGGTGACGAGCGCCTTGAGCGCGTCCTCGTCGCTGTCAAGGTTCGGAGCATAGCCGCCCTCATCGCCGACACCGGAGGCGGGGACGACTTTCTTGAGCGTATGGAACACCTCGGCGCACATTCTGAGCGCTTCCTTGAAGCTCCCGGCACCGACGGGCATTATCATGAACTCCTGAATGTCGACGTTCGAGCCCGTGGCGTGCGCGCCGCCGTTGAGAACGTTCATCATCGGCACGGGCAGGGTCTTCGCGTTCACGCCGCCGATGTAGTTATAAAGGCTCATGCCGGTGGCCTCGGCTGCCGCCTTCGCCGTCGCGAGGGACGCGCCGAGGATGGCGTTCGCGCCGAGACGGGTCTTGTTCGGGGTACCGTCTATCTCGATGAGCATCTTGTCGATAGAGGTCTGGTCAAGCGCGTTGAGGCCGACCATCGCCTCGGCGATCTCGCCGTTGACGTTCTCGACCGCAAGCTGAACGCCCTTGCCGCCGTAACGGCTTTTGTCGCCGTCGCGCAGCTCGCAGGCTTCGTACATGCCGGTGGACGCGCCGGAGGGTACAGCCGCGCGGCCGACGGTGCCGTCGTCCAGCGTGACCTCCACCTCGACAGTCGGGTTGCCGCGGGAGTCAAGGATCTCGCGCCCCATGACGTCTACTATTTCAAAATACTGCTTCATATCAAAAACCTCCTCATAGGATATATGGTGATTATACCCTATCGCGCCGAAAAAATAAAGACGTTTGTTCTCAGAAAATCCTGACTGAATTTTGTAATTGTGAATAAAAACGATATATGTTTCATTGAATTGTATAAAACATATATTTGATTGTGGAATGTTTACAAACGCGCGATATGAATTTAGACATATCTGTATAAATTGAATATTCAAATTGATTATAGATGTATACAGTGATATAATGTTAACAATCCTGAACGGATGGATGGAAAGAAATAATAATTTGGGGGGAACGCGATGAGAGACCTGAAGTACCTTAGCTTCTTTGAAAACCTCCTCCAGGAGGCAAACAACGCCTTGATCACCCAAGCGAAAAACGAAGGCAAAGTCTGCGCTGCCTTCGTATGCGAGAACACGCCCGAGCCGCTGCTGAACCTCGACGGCGTGTTTTCTGTACGCCTGTCCGCACCGCACACGGGTTCGATGGATATTGCGACCTATTATATGACAAGCTTCCTGTGCGAGACGAGCCGCGCCCTGCTCGAGCGCGCGATAGAGGGCGGATTCAACTTTGCCGACTGCGTCATCGCGCCGGACGGCTGCACGATGATGAACCGCTGCGTCGAGAACATGGAGCTGCTTAAAACCATGGGGGAGGGGAACGACAAGTTCTTCTGGCAGTATATGGAGCTCCCCCTCAAGGCCGATGAAAACGGCGTGGCTCTGCTGAAGCTCCAGTGCGAGAACCACATCTTAAAGCCTCTGCACGAAAATTACAACATCGACATTTCCGACACTGCCATCAGGAAAGCCGTGGAGGAGCACAACCGCGTCTGCCGTCTCATCCGCGAGATCGGCGACTTCCGCAAGGAGGAGCACCCGAGCATCACAGGCTATGAGTTCCATGTGCTGACGCTCGCTACATATCTTGCACCCAAGTACCTGCTCCTCGATAAGCTGGAGGAGACGCTTGAGGAGCTGAAAACGCGCGAGGCGGAGACAAAGCCCTACCGCGCGCGTCTTGCGGTAGTCGGTTCCGAGGTCGACGACAGCGGCTTCATTAAGCTTATCGAGGATACCGGCGCTTATGT
>ERZ825137.3529-NODE-3529-length-16640-cov-5.648779_pt1 | contig 16640 bp, 13 predicted proteins | sample MGYA00519873_ERZ825137 | MGnify/ENA primary metagenome ERZ825137 (study PRJEB31778, sample SAMEA3449190) | human gut metagenome | biome: human gut; feature: human-associated habitat; material: faeces | place: United Kingdom | collected 2010/2012 ...
ATAAAGGCAAACCCACATGGCTTTCTCTATACCTTTCGCATGTGCCTCACACATCATCCGTCACTTACGCTGTGCAAAGGTATAAATTATTTGGTCATTTTGGGCTGGAAGATAAGCGATGCAACATAGGCATAAATCAACGCTGCCGATGTTCCGACCGCCGCCATCTTGAAACCGCCCCGGAAAAGTCCAATAAATCCATCCTGATCGACCGCCTCTTTAATCCCCTTCCAAAGATTATATCCAAATCCGGTCAGCGGCACGGAAGCTCCGCTTCCCGCAAAGTCAAGAAATGGTTCATATATCTGCAATGCTCCGAGAATTGCTCCCGTGCACACCAAAATAACCATAATTCTTCCCGGCATTAATTTCGTTTTCTCCATCAAAATCTGAGCCATCGCACAGATCAATCCACCTATCACAAATGCTTTTATATAAGCCATATATTTCATCTCCTTTTCTACAACGCGATAATTCAGGCTTTTTTCCTTTTTTCAATCACAACTGCATGCGCAATTCCCGGCACGGATTTTCCTTCATTATAACTGACTGTGGACAACAATGCCCCTGTTGGAACAAACAATATTTTGTTAATCACGCCTTCCCGGATCTCCTTTAAAAGTTTGCCGGCAAGTGTTACAGCAGAGCAGCCACATCCGGAACCACCCGCATGTGTATCCTGTTCCGGATCATCATAGATTTCCATTCCACAATCCATATGCACATTTGATATGTCATATCCCTGATCCTTTAATAGTTTACATAATATTTCTTTTCCCACACTGCCAAGATCGCCTGTAACAATCCGGTCATATTCTTCCGGGCGGCAGCCAAAATCCTTAAAATGCTGATAGATCACATCTGCGGCAGCAGGCGCCATACAGGCACCCATATTCAAAGAATCTTTCACCCCATAATCGACCACTTTTCCGGTAGTAATGCCACTTATCATGACATCCCCATACTCTTTCGACAATACGAAAGCGCCACAACCTGTCACTGTCCACGTGGATGACATTGGTCTTTGATTACCATACTCTAACGGAAATCGAAATTGCTTTTCTGCCCCGCCAAAATGACTGGACGCCGTAGCAAGCACCGTGTCTGCATATCCTGCATGTACCGTCATCGCACCCAGAGAAAGTGCTTCTCCCATCGTAGAACAGGCTCCATACAATCCAAACAACGGAATTTCAAAATCCTTTACACCAAATGTTGTTGCAATCAACTGCCCTAGCAGGTCACCCGCAAAGAGATATCGCACATCCTCCGTCTTAATCTTTGCCTTACGCAACGCCAGCAACGAAGTCTGTTTCATCATCTCGCTTTCTCCCTCTTCCCAGGAATCCTTACCAAAGGTAGCATCTTCCACCACCACATCAAATGTATCCTTTAAAGGTCCTTCTCCCTCTTTCGGTCCTACCATACAAGCCGCAGACATAATATACACCGGTCGTTCAAACGCAATACTTTGTTTACCTTGCTGCATCATTTCACCTCATTTTCTTTAACATAAAAAACTGCCACATAAGGAAAATATCTATCTTATCTTATGTGACAGTTTGTTCTTATCTTAATATGTGAAATTGTCTGCTATTCTATGCAAATATATATTAATCTGCCGGTGTTCCACTGATCATCCACGGCGATGGCTGTGCAACCATCACACTTCTCTTGTCAGTCTTAGATACTGAAATCTGCAGTACTTCTGTATCTTCGATATGATATTTTGCAAAAATGTTCTTAACATTTACTAACATATCCAGCTCTAAGGTATATACAATGAACTGCATTTTCGGATTCACTTCCAGCAACGTCCTGATCTCATCCTCTAACCGCTTGGATGCAACAATAAATGCCAGTCTCGGTGTTGGAACATTTGCCATGTTCTCCTTGGTCACACCGGAAATGATCTCAATATTATGAACTCCAAACTTGCTGACATTATCCTGCAAAGCACGCATGTCTCTCGCATCCGGTTCTACTGCGATGATCGTTCCCTCACTTGCTTCAATCGCAGCTTCAATGGCTATACTCTCGCCACTGACAATACAGATTGTATCTCCCACATCACATGAAAGCATATTCATGATCACGGCACGAATCTCATGACCTACATAATTGACAGAGCCTTTGGAAAAGAACTCATTCTTAATGCCATACCGCGATGCCTCTCTTGTATTCTCATTGATAATAAATATAACCGTAGGTTCCGCAATCTTGCAGTCCATCATCTCTTTGACTTTGCATGTCTCGACTTCGTCACTTGCTGCAACGCCCTTACCAAGCCACATGTCATAATCACCATAGCCGCCTTCCCACAATTCATAAAACAGCTCCGGCTGACTCTCATCTGCAAAGATCATAACTCTCTTATGTGTCTCGATCGTCGGCAATACGTTCTTCTTCTTGCCACAAATGTTCAAAATCTTAATCTTCTCCGGACTTACCTCCATTCGATCCGCAAAATTACCTACCCACGCCAGCATTTCGTTGTTGTTGTACACTTTCATTCCACTTGATTCCATAATCACATACCTCCCAAAACATATCCGACTTTTCTCCCATAATCAAAAAAGTCTTCATCCCGTAACATCTATTATATTGTACCATATATCCGCCTTACAAACAATGAATAACCTATATTCAACATCTACATTTTTATCAAATTACGGCACCGATTCAGCATTGCATAGATCTCCTGTTTTCTAGGCAGTACCATATTCCCCGGCACTGCATTTCCGCAAAATGCCGCAAAACCTTTCTTCTCCATCTGCTGATATAATTTCTCCACGCCAGCCTGTAACGTTGTCTTTCCCTCAAAAACATGCAGCTTCATATATTTGAGAATACATACCAATGCATTTAACTGTTCCACATCCACAAGCTGTTCCACATAGCGCAGATCTACTGTCTCTTTATTGATTGAGATTCCATCCTTTCCCATCGTCTTCATCTTAATCCGATTGTCTTTTTGAAATGCAATATCCGCCTTAACAATACGCTTCATATCCGGTTTATCCGAATGAAGTACTTGTTCTGTTGGCATTGGAAAACTCTCCGCCTCCTTTTTGGCAAATGCCGTAATCTCCATCGGTTCATACCGGTTCATCTGTAAGATTGTATCTGCCTTATGAAAATATGATCCACAGCTTCCCGCAACTAAGATTGTGGAGATTCCATAGCCTTCATACAATTCCCGTACCCGGTCAATAAATGGAATGATCGGTTCCACATCCCGCTGCACAACCCGTTGCATCAATTCATCCCGTATCATGAAATTCGTCGCACTCGTATCTTCATCAATCAGAAACACAGAAGAACCCATCTCGATCGCTTCTACTGTATTCGCCGCCTGCGACGTGCTTCCACTGGCATCCTCTGTATAAAAAGAAAGTGTATCTTTTCCATTTGGAAGATTACGGATAAACATAGAAATATCTACATTCTGTATACTTCTTCCATCCTCTGCCCGCAGCTTCATAGCCGAATCATCTGTGATCACATATTCTCTTCCATCTCCTGCAATATGATTATATACACCTAGTTCTAATGCTTTCAGTAACGTAGACTTGCCATGATAGCCGCCGCCCACAATTAACGTTACCCCTTTACGGATTCCCATTCCCTTTATCTTTCCCTTATGTGGAAGATCCATCGTAACTTCCATGCTGTCTGGCGACTGAAATGTTACCGCATCTTTCATCGGAAGCATTGATACTCCTGACTTTCGTGGTAATACCGCTCCATTTGCTACAAATGCCACCAAACCCTGTTCTGTCAACTGTTCACGGATATAATGCTGATCTTCCGCAAGATCCGCAGCATTCTGCAACTCTTCCGGTGTATAGGCACCCGCATACAAAGTCTGTTTCACACAAACCGGAAGAAACTCAAACAGAATCTTCTCCAATTCCTTCGCATTAATTGTTCTCCCATTTGCCGGAAATCCAACTTCCATCCGTACAGTAACCGATCCGTCCTTTTCATCTATCATACATGCGCTGCGTTGTAATATCTCCTGTCCCGGAGTACTTACATTGAGTAGTCCACTCTTTCCGGAACCTTTTGCTTTAAAAGAATAATTGCGTACCTTTCCCGCAAGTTTCCGTAATATTGCATCCTCTAATGCAATCCGTTTCCATGATGTATTATATAGCTCCGGACGAAATGCTGCCTGTCTTCCACTTACGATCACACTAACTTTTGACGGTGCAGCAAACGGATCTCCCTGCACATGGTCAATCGATAATATATATCCTGCAAATTGATATTGTCCCCTTGTATCTTTATACGCCGGATAACCTTTGTGATCGATCCGGTGTAAACATTCTCTTAAATCATTGTCCCTTAGCATCATGCATACCTTCCTTTATAAAATATATCATTACCTCAATCTATTCTAACAAGTTTCTTCTGCCATTTTACTTTTTTCAATATGTTGTGTCAACTTACCATTCCTTATCCCTTTTCATTGACAAAACAACCTCTATCTGTTATTCTATATCCTGTTGACAAATCAACATTTAATTATAGCGATATATTGGGGGACTATCATGATCGATCGTTTTGAATTATTTACAACCACCATTACACAGATATATAAGAATTTACAACGAATTAAAATGCAGGAAATGTCAGGCTTTGAACTGCGCGGAACCTATGCAATGTGTATGTTTGAATTAAACCGGAACCCGGAAGGATTAACCATCACACAACTGAGTCAGCTCTGCGGGGAAGACAAAGCCGCAATATCCCGTACGGTTTCCGAATTAGTGAAACGTGGACTAGTCACAAGTAACAATGATAAGAAATACCGCGCACCTCTCATTCTCACAAAAGAGGGAAAGGAAACCGCCTGCAAGATTGATACATTAGCTTCAACCGCCGTAGAAGCCGGCAGCAACGGTCTCACCACTGAGGAAATTAAGATCTTCTATAAAGCCCTTACCACGATTTCCAACAATCTGAACAATTATCTGGTAGATACGCCGGACGAATAACTGATAACATATATAGTCTTCAAAACTGTTACACTCCGTAGCAGTTTTTATTATATTCCATAATAATACACATCTTCATCACAAAGCCTTCATTGAAAAGAACCTGCCACATAATGTGACAGGTTCTTTCTATACTTATATACTCTTTGAAAATATCTATTATACGTAGAACAACAGATCCTCGTACTGTGGGAATGGCCAATACTTCTTATCCACAAGTGCTTCCAACTTATCAGCAGGAGTTCTAACTTCCTCCATAGTTGCGAAGACTTCATCATGGAAACATCTTGCTGCCTTCTCCATATCATCCTCTAAGTCAATTGCCTTTTCATCTAACTTCTCTAACTTAGCAACTGCTGCCGTCATTGCTTTCAACTCTGTTGCGATATCCTTAAGAATACCCTCCTGTACAGATGTATCCACGCCAACAGCCTTCAGATCATTGACACCCTTAGCCATATCTGCTGAGTATTCCATAACAGCCGGAACAATCTGCTTCTTAGCCATATCAAGCATTGTCTTTGCTTCGATATTGATCTGTTTTGCGTAGTTCTCATAATAGATCTCTGCACGGGATTCCATCTCAGCCTTGCTAAGAACCGCAAACTTCTCAAACATTGCAATGTTATCCTCATTGGTAAATGCAGATACTGCATCAACCAAGCACTTGATATTTGGAAGTCCTCTTCTCTCTGCCTCTGCAACCCATTCCTCAGAATATCCATTGCCGTTGAAGATAATTCTCTTATGCTTTGCAATCAACTCTTTGATCTTATCATGTACAGCCATATCGAAGTTATCAGCCTTCTCTAATTCATCTGCGATCTCACAAAGTGAATCAGCCACGATCGTATTCAAAATCGTATTTGGTGTAGCGATAGACTGTGTAGAACCAACCATACGGAACTCAAACTTATTACCGGTAAATGCGAATGGTGATGTACGGTTACGATCGGTTGCATCCTGCATAAAGGATGGAAGTGTTGTAACACCTGACTCATATGTTTTACCCTGTAATGAACTGGTAGCTTCACCTGTTGTATCCAACTGTTTCAATACGTCATCCAACTGCTCACCTAAGTATACAGAAATGATTGCCGGAGGTGCCTCATTTGCTCCTAATCTATGGTCGTTACCTGCGGAAGAAGCAGAAAGTCTTAACAGATCTGCATGCTCATCAACTGCTTTCAAGATAGCAACTAAGAACAATAAGAACTGTACATTCTCATGAGGTGTCTTACCCGGCTCTAACAGGTTCTGACCATCATCTGTTCCCATTGACCAGTTGTTGTGCTTACCGGAACCATTGACACCGGCAAATGGTTTCTCATGTAACAGACATGCAAGACCATGACGCTCTGCAACTCTCTTCATTGTCTCCATAACTAACTGGTTATGATCTGTTCCAACATTGGTTGTTCCATAAATTGGAGCTAACTCATGCTGGCAAGGAGCTACTTCATTATGCTGTGTCTTAGCTGTAATACCTAACTTCCATAACTCAATGTTCAGATCATTCATATAAGAAAGAACTCTCTCTCTTACGGTACCAAAATAATGATCGTCCAATTCCTGTCCCTTTGGTGGCATTGCACCGAATAAGGTACGTCCTGTGAAGATTAAGTCTTTACGTTTTGCATAATCTTCTTTATCTACTAAGAAGTATTCCTGCTCCGGTCCAACAGATGTTGTAACCTTGGTAGCTGTTGTGTTACCAAATAATCTTAAGATACGAATTGCCTGCTTATTGACTGCTTCCATAGAACGAAGTAATGGAATCTTCTTATCCAATGCCTCTCCTGTGTAAGAAGAAAATGCAGTTGGAATACAAAGAATGGTACTTCCGTCTGCTGACTCTTTGATAAATGCCGGTGATGTACAATCCCAGGCTGTATATCCTCTTGCTTCGTTTGTAGCACGGAGTCCACCAGATGGGAATGAAGAAGCATCCGGCTCACCTTTGATCAATTCCTTACCGGAAAACTCAAGCAATACTTTACCATCTGAAGTTGGATTGATAAATGCATCATGTTTCTCGGCTGTGATTCCTGTCATCGGCTGGAACCAATGTGTATAATGTGTTGCTCCTTTTTCGATTGCCCAGTCTTTCATTGCGTTTGCAACAGTATCTGCAATTGCAGGATTCAATTCTGTTCCTAACTCAATGGTCTTCTTAAGCTCTTTATAAACCGCCTTTGGCAAGCGTTCTTTCATTGCTGCATCATTAAATACGTTAGATCCGAAGATCTCTGCTACATTCACCTTTTCACTCATAAGATAATACTTCCTTTCCTCTCTTTTATCTGCGAACCAGGGGCTTGTATTCTCATAAAAAAAGGGTATTCTCCTATCTGAGAACACCCTTGTCCTTTACTTTCCCGTATTCGCTTTCGATAGTTGTACTATACTCCAGCCGATTAAAAAAATCAAGTCCTTTTTTTACTTTTTTTGCACTTTTTCTCATTTTCACTTAAATATCATAAGTAAATGCCATATTTTTGTGCATATTAACAGATTTTAGCTTAATAGAATTAAGGTGTAATGAGGATATACCATCATTTAATTGCAATATGTAATAAGATTTATATATGCCTGGTTCATTTCAACATAATACTGCTCCAATTCATATTGTGCCTTTGCAAGACCTGTTTCTTGTTGTTTCATTTCCACTCTTGATATTTCACCATTCGAATATAAGAGTTTTGCAGAATCCAACTTCATATTCAAAGCTTCTATTTCCACCTTTTTCGCTTTTATATATGCCAATGCATTATTATATGTCGTTACATACCCTGCAATTGTCATATAATTTTTTCCAGTGTACCGTTCCATATAATAATCTATTTCTTTCATATCTTTTTCTTCTTTTACGACATAATCACTATAATCCAAATGATTCTTATTCAAAAACATATCATTATAACTAATTTGATTCTTCGCCGCTTGAATCTGTGCTTCAACCATCGCCTTCTGAGCCTGATACATTTTGACATCTGCCTCTGTAATATCTCCAACCTCATACATTTCTTTGCCGGCTGCGACCTCTAATTCAAGATATTCCAAATACGTCTGCAAATATTTCGTTTCACGATCATATAAATAGCGATTCAGATAATATTTTAAACCGTAATTATATATACTTTCAGATATTACAGATTCCATATCTGTGTTTTTTTCTTCCAACTCATTATTCATATCATTATCTAAATCATTTTGTGTTTCTTTCTCTGAAGAAGTAGGTGATTCACTATCTTCTGTGCTATTCATTTCCGTTTGTTGTGATGCATTACCATAGTCGCTTTCCATTATATTCTCCGATGTTTGTTCTTCTTCAGTCAACTGCTCTGATGTCGTTAGCGTTTCTTCGGATTCTTCTATAATTCCATTTGCACGAACAACAAACCGCCCTGCTACAATAGCTATAAGTGCCATACCCACTACTAATAATCGAACATTCCTTTTTCTCATTTTACCTCTCCCGCAATCCTCTATCTAAAGCATCTGTCAAAGGCTCCAAAAAGAATTCAATGATATGCCGCTGATCTGTTTTAATTTCAACCGTACATTGCATTCCTTGTGAAATTTCCCATTGTCTATCCTTATCTTCTGTCAAAGCAATCTTAGCTTTATATACCTTCTGCATCTGTTCATTCTCTGTTGCATCCGGACTAACATAAACAACCGTACCGTGTAATTTTCCGTATTTTTGATAATCGTAAGTATCCACCTTAATATCTGTATCCTGTCCTACTTCTACATAGCCAATATCACTGTTTAAAATCTCTGCCTCAACAATTTCCACATCTGAATCGGGAATAATTTCTGCTACCAGTTGTGTTGCCGCAACTACCGCACCCTCTTTCTCAATTTCTAACGATTTCACAATTCCATCAAAAGGTGCAATGATGTCCTTATTCTCATATTGATTATATTGTTCTGCAATCTGAACATCATATTGTTTCAATTCTTCCAGATATTGCTGTTTCATCTCGTAAAGTTTCTCAGTTCGTTGATTTCTTGCCGATTCTAAATTTTTAATTGCTGTTTCATAATTTTGTTTGTTCTCCTCCACCGTTCCTTTCTTATTTTGATAATCTCCTTTACTTTCCTCAATCTGATAAGAAATACTATTATCATTCTGCTTTTGAGATAACTTTTCATTTTCTATATTTATTTTTTTAACATCTATTTGTTTTTTGAGACTATCCGCTTCTTTTACTTTTTGTTTCCATTCAACCTCTGCTGTCGCACCAGCCTCATAAAGCTTTTTATATTTTTCAGCTTCTGAAACTGCATATTGATAATTATCCTGCAACATTTCTAATTCAATTTGAGAAGTGCTTTTAAGGTCATTTACTGCTTTCTGTAGTTTCCCCTGTTCTTTCAAATAATCTGTTTTTTGTTCTCCATTATTCAGATTTTTGCCCGCAAGATCATATTGCTTTTTGGCAGTTTGTACCGCTAATTCACACTCTTCTATTGATAATCTGGCTGATTCATCCATAGAAATTATCGACTCAATAACTTCCATTTGTTCTGTATTATAATAATCCTTTCGATATACAGTTATATCCTCACCCGCCAAAAGATCACTCAATAAATCAATGCGAAGTTCCAGAAGCCCAATTTCACCCTTACTGTAATCAATATTTTTCTGTTCAATCTCCTTTTCCATGCAATACAATACATCGCCGCACTGAACAATATCCCCTTCTTTCACTTTTACTGCTGTCACAATACCTGTACCAGCCGCTCGAATTTCCTGTGCCCCCTCTTCTACAGTTATCTGCCCCCTGGCAGTTGCCACTTCATCCATTTTACCAATGCATGCCCATAATATAAACGCTAAAAGTAATACAAATACAAGCCAAATAATAATATTTCCAAGTGGTGCCGTAGGACGTTCTACAATTTCTAGCGTCTCTGGAAGAAATTCTCTTCTTAATTTATTAAATTTATTTTGATTTGTTCTTTTCATCCATTCATCCTACCTGTTCATCTGTTGCTGTAGCAATAAGTGATAATAAATTCCCTTTTTATCAATAAGATTTTGTATTGTTCCATATTCTGCAATACTTCCCTTTTCTACTACCATGATTGCATCTGCATCTTTCAATGTAGACAAACGGTGGGCAATAATAATGACTGTACGGTTTTTACATATCTGCTTTAAATTATTCTGAATTATACTTTCAGACTCATAGTCCAGTGCAGATGTTGCCTCATCAAAAATAAGAATTCTCGGATTTGTAAGTAATGCCCGTGCAATTGCAATTCTCTGCTTCTGTCCACCAGACAAACCTGTTCCATGTTCTCCTACCATCGTATCGTATCCCTCTGAAAGTTCTACGATAAAATCATGAGCACCCGCAATTCGTGCTGCATATACAATTTCTTCCATAGACGCTGCCGGATTCTGTAACGCAATATTATCCCGAATACTTGCATTAAACAAAAAACTTTCCTGTAACACAACTCCTATCTGTCTCCGCAGCCACACCGGATCTGCCATAGCAAGATCTATTCCATCAATTATAATTTTCCCCGTTTCTGGTACATACAAACGCTGAATAAGCTTAGAAATCGTACTTTTTCCCGAACCACTTCTGCCAACTACACCTATTACCCTATTTGCCGGAATTCGAAAGCTCATATTTTTAATTACTTGTGAACCGTCCGGACGATATCGAAAACTTACTTTATCAAATATAATATTTCCTATAATATCAGGAAGTCTGGTTTGCGATTTCTGCAATGCCGATTCCGGCTTTGCATGAAAAATATCTCCCAATCTCTTAATCGATAAAGAAGTTTGCTGAAAATCCTGCCACATCTGTACCAGACGCATAACAGGCTGACTTACTCGTCCTGACAACATACGAAATGCTACCATCTGTCCTACTGTCATCTCTCCTGCAATAACCAGTTTTGCACCAAAATATAATATTGCTATATCAAAACACTTCTGAACAAACTGAGCCAATGCACCAGCCGTATTTCCGAGCATAGTTGTACGAAAATTAGCTGTAGTATAATCTGCTAATAGTCCTTCCCATTTTTGTTCAATACTTGGCTCCACCGCAAATGATTTAATTGTCTGCACACCATTTACAGTTTCTACCAAATACGACTGTTGATCTGCTCCAGCCTTAAATTTATCATCCAGCCTTGCTTTAAGAATAGGTGTAATAATTGCAGTAATTGCCGCTAATATTGGAAGCGATAACAACGTGATATTTGTAAGACGTACACTATAAAAATACATAATAATGATATATACAATAATAAATAATGCATCCAACAATGTATTTAATGGTACACCTGTAAGAAACCGCCTAATATTTTCCAATTCTCTAACCTTTGCAATCGTATCCCCCACACGCCTTGTCTCAAAATAACGCAACGGGAGACTAAATAAATGTTTAAACAATCGACAACTTAAAATTACATCAATTTTACTTGTTGTATGTGCAAAAACATAATTTCTTGCAATTGATAATGCGGTTTCAAAAACAGTAATCAATATCAATCCTACAGCCAATACATCCAATGTAGTAAGACTATTATGTGTTAATACCTTATCAATTACGGATTGTGTGATCATCGGTGAAAATATACCCAATATCTGTGTTACAAACGCAGCAAGTAACACCTCTAATAACGGAGTCTTATATTTCAATATGGTAGGAATAAACCATTTAATTCCAAACTCTAATTCCCTATCCTGAAATTTTCTCGGAATACATAAAATACATTCACCACTATACACACCTTCAAAAGCATCTTCATCCAATACCCTTGGGCTATTCTCATTACATAATGCTATAAGATATTTCTTTTCATTTACCCTTAATAAAATAGAAAACGTCCCATCTTGTAATTGTATTATTGCAGGCAATGTCACTTTTCTTATCTGCTCACAATTTAGGTTCACACATTTTGCTTTCAACTTTAATCCCTTTGCAATGCGTAACAGATCTGATTCTCCCGCAATGTGTCCCTGTAGATTATAATTATGCCTTATATTTCCCATATCAGCCGGTATTCCATAATAGGCTGCAATCGTAAGCAGACAATTCAATCCTGTATCTTGTTTGTCCATCTCTTCTTGTCTCATTTATCCCTCTATTATATTCTCTCCATACATATTTTCTTAAATGGCTTCTTTTACCCACCATTGATTTATTAAATCTTGTGCCTGCTCATTCTTTTGTTCAACTGCATCTTCCCACATCATACCTGTACTATCTTCAAAAGATGCCATTGCCTGTATCATTATATTTATCTTAGAGTAATCTAATGTTCGACCATCTGATGTATGGAACGATTCAACTTTATACCAATCATCATTGAAGAAATCTTTTACCTTAATGCGGTCTTTACTCTTTCTATTTGTCAGATACAGATCTCCTGCCTGTCTGGTTACAAATATATCTTCTGCAAGGATTCCTTCACCGAAGACGATCCTGTCCGTTCCTCCTCCCTCGACAATGGTATCTTCTCCATCTCCCAGATTGAACACATAGGTATCATCTCCTCGTCCTCCCTGCAACGTATCGTTTCCGGTTCCTCCTACGAGAATGTCATTTCCGGTTCCTCCGGACAATATATCATTTCCGGCTTCTCCATACAGTTCATCATCTCCATCGTTTCCATTGATCGTATCATTTCCGGCTCCTCCCATGAATGTCTCATTCTGGTCATAGTTATATCCCCAGCCCTGTCCATTCATCACGTCGTCTCTGTCTGTTCCCACATAATGTCTGGTGTTCTCTCTCAGATACTCTCCATCCCATTTTGTCCCGTCTGCAAACTCTACACTTCTGATATAGTACCAGCCTTCACCATCTGCCATGGCATTCTTCACTGTCACCTTATCACCGGTTGTCTTATTCCGGAATACAAGGTCATATCCGTTTCTGCACAGTTCCACATCCTCTGCTTTGATCCCTTCCCCGAATACAATCCTGTCATTTCTCCAGTTTGAAGGATCATAATTATCGATGATATCTTCTCCATCTCCAAGATTAAAGATATATGTGTCTGCTCCGTTTCCTCCGGACAGCACATCGTTTCCGGTTCCACCGGTCAGGATATCAGATCCGTTTCCTCCTTTCAGGATGTCGTCTCCGCTTCCTCCGTCCATGATATCATCCCCGTCATTTCCATTGATCGTATCATTTCCGGCTCCTCCCATGAATGTCTCATTCTGGTCATAGTTATATCCCCAGCCCTGTCCATTCATCACGTCGTCTCTGTCTGTTCCCACATAATGTCTGGTGTTCTCTCTCAGATACTCTCCATCCCATTTTGTCCCGTCTGCAAACTCTACACTTCTGATATAGTACCAGCCTTCACCATCTGCCATGGCATTCTTCACTGTCACCTTATCACCGGTTGTCTTATTCCGGAATACAAGGTCATATCCGTTTCTGCACAGTTCCACATCCTCTGCTTTGATCCCTTCCCCGAATACAATCCTGTCATTTCTCCAGTTTGAAGGATCATAATTATCGATGATATCTTCTCCATCTCCAAGATTAAAGATATATGTATCTGCTCCGTTTCCTCCGGACAGCATATCGTTTCCACCCTCACCAATTAGAACATCGTTTCCATTTGTTCCCTTAATTATATCGTCTCCTTGATAATCAATTACATGATATAAGTCTGAATTCGTAATAGCAAATTTTCCATAAACTACTTCTTTTCCTATAGCCAAATCCATTCCTGTTTTTCTAAGGCTTTCAACAAATCCAAATATTTGTTTTCTTCCCTCAAGAGGATTTTTATCATATTCCGCCATATACCTTTCAGCAATTGATGAGATATCATAGATTACATTTCCATTCTCATCAAAATCAATGTTCATATACAGCTCTGCATATTCTTGGGCATATGTTGTCTGCATTTCTAATTGTCCATAATATAATTCAATCAGCTTATTGAACGCTTCCTCTAGGTATTCCCCAGCCTGTCTTACGGGATTTGAACCATATGCACTATTAAACTTGCGTCCAGTAATTACTTCCAACGCTGCTAATTTTCTCGCATCAGATATACCACTCCCCCTGGATGTCACTTCTACATCGTTTACACCCGTCCACACATAAATCAATTCCGGCAACATAGACTTACGCACTGTACTATCCGACTCTGCAATATAATCCTGAACCAGTTTCTTTAATGTTCCTGTTTTATCTCGAAGCATCGCCTGATGCAAACTATACTGATTTCCCTTTCCCTGAATGTCCGGCAGACCTGCAATCTCATCTGTTTCTTCCAACACATTCTTATCTATCGTATCACTTACTACCGTATTGGCTGCATCCTTCCCAAACCACACATCCTCCACCGTTGAAGTTGTACCATCTGTTTTGGTATATGTACCGCGCTGTGAATGTCCATTTCCACTTTCATCCGTCACATCGATATTCTCATATGCAAGATTGATGCTTGCAATCCCCGCTTCAGAAAGTGACATGATTTCACCGGCATCGACTACACCATTCTGGTTCTTATCCTGCCATATCTGTAATTCGTTATAAATATCATCCTTCGCATCAATCACACCGTCCGCATTGGCATCAAAATAGGAAAGTGCTTCAAAACCATTTGCGGCAAGCAGGTCATCTGATAGTTCCGTTAAATCACCCATTAATTCTCTACCACTGTCAATCTTTCCATTCTTGTCAAGATCACGAACAAGCAGACCATCTTCCTCAGACACCCAGCCAATCTTTTCTGCAAATCCATTTTTATCAAAATCAAAGTGAACGCCATCTGCCAAAGCGACAGTCTTCACGCCATCACCATTCAGATCAAAAATTAACGGATCTACCGGGTATGTGTAAGCTCCAGCATCATCATACAGATTAAAAAAGTCGTCAACAAGTCTACTAAATTCTTCTCCTAACTTTGTACCTACAAATGTTAGAATAACTATCCCACCAATTGCCATCACAGGATTTGTTAATAGAATTTCTCCCACCAACGCCATAGCAATTTGACTACCTATAAATCCACCCGTCAGTCCAAGACCGTATCCACGCAATTTTGCACCTGCTTCATCCTCCTTACCTTCTTGAATCAGTTGCCAGCTTTCGAATCCCACCGCAAACGCACTTGCAAGAAGTACATAATCAGAATACTTACCCATTTTTGAAAGAGATTTTGAACATTTAGAAAGAAACTCTAATTCACTTGTCGAATATTGGCTTATACTTTCAAATCCTTTTACATTACCAAACATCTTCTCATACAATTTGTATAACGCTATTGTTTCCTTATCTATTTTGTAACCTGCTTCTGACAGCTTTTCAACCTCATACAAAATTGTTTTAACTTCGTTTGCACTACATATTGCATCTACATCCCCTTTGGGAATTCCATTTTCAACTAAAGATTTTGCCACTTCACTATATATTATCGATGCTTTTTCAACAAATTTCCCCTGTGCTTCCATAATGTCAGTCCAATGGCTACCAATTTTTTCATACACCTTTAAAATTATTTGCCAATTGTTCAAAATAACGCCCCCTCTAATTTTTTATTATATTTTTAATTAAAAAGATCAAAAGTAAAAAATAATACAGCACATAACATAATCATTGTTGAAATTAATCGAACCAATACTCCCTTAATTAAATCCTCTTTGTCATATGCTGATGCATTTTTCTCTGAAAACTTCAAGTGTACTTCATCACCAACGGAATATTTGTCCGGAGAACAATAACAATGATATATATATTTTTTTACTATTCCATCCATCTCGTATTGTAATATAGGTTGAACATTCCACGCCGTATGGAAAACAATACTTACAACTGTAGCTCTTATATCTGTATCATCCGCTTTTGTGTTCAAAAGCTCAATAATTGATTTTACTAGTATATTCAAAAAACCTAAAAACACAATACAACTACCGAAAATCAATAATAATTTAATAATCATATCAAATCTCCATTCTTTAGAATTCTATCCATTGTCAACTAATCTAATGTTCTAAAAATATATTATAACAGATACCAACCCAAACAAGAAAAGCTACAAATATTGTCTCAAGTAATTGAAAAACAAGCGCTTTCACTAAATCCTTTCTGTCATATGCTAATCTACTCTCCTCTGAAAATTGTAATGTCAATTCTTTCCCTATTTGAAAATTCTTTTTACTATAACAAAAATGATAAATATATTTCTTATCTATTCCGTCCACAGTATATTGCAATATAGGTCGAATATCTGTAGCTACATATGGAAGAAAATCTACAACTACTGCCTTTATATTTGTATCGTTTAATTTTACTTTTATTTTTTTTATTTCTTTTATTTCTTTTATTAATTCATTAAGATTTACTAATAATATAAATGCAGCGAGCAAAGTCATTAACCATACTTTCATCTCACTCATCATCTTTCCTCCCATATTGTATTTTTTCTTCTTCCTTTTTTTTCTTTCTTATTCTAAAATAAGCCCAGGTATAAATTGTTATGTACACCACTTCCAATATAATTAGAGTTATTAATCCCTCCTCTACTCTCAAGTCAAATCCCAGCATAGGAACTGTTGTTAAAACAACACTCGTATAAAGCACACCCGGATAACGCTGAATATAATCATTTACACCATGATTTAAT
>ERZ825137.3535-NODE-3535-length-16612-cov-4.077127_pt1 | contig 16612 bp, 14 predicted proteins | sample MGYA00519873_ERZ825137 | MGnify/ENA primary metagenome ERZ825137 (study PRJEB31778, sample SAMEA3449190) | human gut metagenome | biome: human gut; feature: human-associated habitat; material: faeces | place: United Kingdom | collected 2010/2012 ...
ATAGAAATTAATCTTTTTTTTCAGAGCGAATATAGTATTGATAAAATATACCAGATTCCAGTATCTTTCCTTTTAAGCAATTATCAACAACACAAAGAAGATAAATTCACTTCTTACATACTTGCTCACATACAAAAAAATAGTTCCATAATAGAAGAACAATATAGAAAAGCTGTTATAAAAGACATACCGATAACGAAGGTATATGAAGATAAAAACTGTTCATTTATAATACAGCCAACAAAAAAAGCTTATATATACTTAAAGAAAGCAGATGCTCAGATACCATGTAAAGTAGATGAAAATGAATGTTTTTTCACTAAGTTTATCGGGAGCGGTATCATCCGTACACCGCATATTAAGCTTAAATGTTGTGACAGCATAAAAGAAGAAATGATACAGTCTACTTGTAGAAAAGAAGTTAAACTATCAAATATGCAGATGAACGCTGTAAAAAACTATGTTAAAAACTATGAACAATGGGCTGATAAGTTATTGGCTGCGTTTGCTTACCCCGCTGGATGTGGTTCCTATAATGTTGCACCTAAATGTCAGATAAAAGGAAATGATTTTTCTACGGTTTATGTGGGGTCTGGAATTATGATAAAAGATGGAAAGATTCATTTTATCAATGAGGTAGAAAAAGAATTTTCAAAGAAAAGATTTCAAAGGGCATTTTTTGAAGCGAAAGAATTATTAAAAGGATATCAGTATATTTCAGGAAAAGGTGTATTATGTGGAGATACCAGAATAAGGAGAAAGATATCTGAGTTTACAATAAACGACACCATTCATGTTCCATCCTACAAAGAATCTCTCGTATTATGGCGTAAACAATTAAAGAGAGAAGTAAAAAGGATCAATAAAGCGATGGATACCATGATAAAAGAAAAGGAAAAAATCTAAAGAAGATATTAAGAAACTATCGTGAAATCATAAAGAAACGGGAGAAAATGTAAATGTTAGTCTTAGGAACGCATATGTCCATTGCAGGTGGATTAAATAAAACAGCACAGAATGTGGTAAAGATGAATGCAAATACCATGCAGATTTTCAGCAGAAATCCAAGAGGTTCAAATTTTAAAAATCCTTCTGAAAAAGAAGTCGAAGAATTTCAGAAAATTCGAAAAGAACATCATTTTGGACCAATACTTGCACATGCACCATATACGATGAATCTGGCAAGTGCAAAGCCAGAAGTTTACGAATTTGCCTGTGATGTGATTCGGGAAGATATTCAGCGAATGGATAACCTTGGAATCGAAAATATTGTTTTTCATCCGGGAAGTCATACAGGGATAGGCACAGAAGCCGGAATTGAAAATATTATACAAGGACTCAATCAGGCAATTACGGAAAGCCAGAACATTACGGTTCTGCTCGAAACGATGAGCGGGAAAGGAACAGAAATCGGTGTCCGTTTTGAAGAACTGAAAACGATTCGAGACGGAGTAAATCATCCAGAAAAAGTAGGAATATGTCTGGATACCTGTCATGTATTTTCAGCAGGATATGATATTGTAAATCACTTGGAAGAAATTTTAGATGAATTGGATGAAAATATTGGACTATCTTACTTAAGAGCCATTCATCTAAATGACAGTATGATGCCATTTGACTCCAGAAAAGACCGTCATGCGACGATAGGGGAGGGGAAAATCGGACTGGAAGCACTTATGAAAGTCGTCACAAATCCGAGACTTGCCGGAATACCATTTTATCTGGAAACACCACTGGATGATGCTGGGCATAAACAGGAAATACAGATGATTAAAGAATATTTAAAAAGTCAAGGATTTGATATGGAATAAATTTAGACAGCGAAAAGAGTTACCTGACATTATGCAGTATGATTGACAACGAAAAACCTCTGGGATTGCTCCCAGAGGTTTTTGTGTTTTATGTTATCTAAAAGGAATGAGAGTAAAGTGCGCCAATCGGGATGTTCCCGACCTGGCTACTTATGAGGGGGAGATAGTTTATTAACTATCTTGGTATTAGTATATCTACAAAATGTGTCTAAAATATGAGTAGATTATAAAAGAAATAGAAAAAATCTTAAAGGAATATTAAGATTCCTTCTTATTGGCACGTTTCTTATAATCTCCGATAGCATATCACGCTTTTTATAAAAGGGTCAATAAAGTTTCTAAAAAGTATTTCTTCTGTTCTTTTACATTTCCCATAAATAAGATATAATAATAGAACAACCGATATATGGTTTTTACAGACAAGGAGTCGATTATGGAAATACAAGTTACAGAAGAATTCAAAGACATAGTAAAAAACAGTTTCAATGCAGATTTTATTTCTGCAGTTATCAGCAGTCCCCGGGAAAAGGGAGATACTGTGAAAATAAAGGTGCGCCCGATTAAGAAAAAGGATGAAATCTTGTTCCAGTTTGAGGAGTTTAAGAATAATCAGGCATTTCACAAAAACATGGATGCTGAGGCGGCAGCAACTTATCTGGAGTCGCAGATGAGTAAATTCAAACAAATGCAGATGGAGACCCTTCAGATGCGTTATCAGGTCATGCTAAGCAAGAAGGGAAAGATGACGATTCAGAAGAAACGGCAGGCAGGCGAGGTGAAAGCAGCAGATATGTCGCATAACCGGAGTAAACGATATATTCTGGAAGAAGGAACAAAAGTACCGTTTCTTCAGGACCTTGGGGTCATGACGCAAAATGGGGATATTGTAAAGAGCAAGTTTGATAAATTCCGTCAGATTAACCGTTTTCTGGAATTTATCGAGGATATTCTTCCGCAGCTTCCGAAGGGCAGAGAGATTACGATTCTGGATTTTGGATGCGGGAAATCGTATCTGACCTTCGCTATGTATTATTACCTTCATGAGCTGCAAAAATATGACATACGCATTATCGGTCTGGATTTAAAGACGGAAGTGATTAAGCATTGCAATCAGCTCGCAGAGAAATATGGTTATGAGAAACTAAAATTTTTAGAAGGAAATATTGCGGATTACACCGGGGCAGATGAGGTGGATATGGTCGTGACCTTACATGCGTGCAATACGGCAACGGATTTTGCACTTGCCAAGGCAATCGGATGGAAGGCGAAAGTCATTTTGTCTGTGCCATGCTGCCAGCATGAGCTGAACGAGCAGATGGAAAATGAAATCCTTGCTCCGATATTTTCCTATGGACTGATTAAAGAACGAATGGCAGCCTTATTTACCGATGCCCTTCGTGCAGAATATTTGAAAAGGGAAGGGTATGATACCCAGATTCTAGAATTTATTGACATGGAGCACACACCAAAAAATATTTTGATTCGTGCGGTATATACGGGGAAGAAAGCGAACAACGAAGAAGCAATTCAGAAATGTGAGGAAATGCTTCATGTACAACCGACATTAGGAGAATTGCTGAAGAAGAAAAATTAAGGGGACATTATATAATGAAGAAAAAAATTGTGCGCGTGGGAGTACTTGGCGCAATATTTATCATAGCTGTGATTTTTTTCAGCTATTTAACAAACAAAGATAACACGGATATGAGTACGGACATGGGGAGTGCTACTCTGCCGCGGATTTCATTTATTACCAATGGCTATGAGGTAAATTCCCTCGCAGGCTATGTGACGGACATGGAAATCACTTCCATGCGTGACACGGTTACACCCGTGACGGACAATAATCTTACCTTGAATTTACAGTCATTTGATGAGCAGGTGGAGAAAATGACATGGCAGGTCTTTTCCTTAGATGGCGAGGAGTGCCTTCAAAAAGAAACCGTCAATTCCGTGGACAGTACTATGAATCTGAAGTTTAATGGAAATGGAATGCTGAACAGTGAGAAAGTTCTGAAGATTACCATGCATATGCCGGAGCAGGATGTGTATTATTATACCCGGATTAAAAATGCAGAAGGAAATAATTATGATACCTGTCTTGCGTTTGTAAAGTCTTTCCATGAGAATGCCATCGGCAAGACTAATACAGAGGAACTGCGCAGTTATCTGGAGACAACCAGTGACGGAGACAGTCTGGGTTATCAGCATGTTACCCTTGCGTCCAGTCTGGACTATGTGACATGGGGCAGCTTAAAACCGAGCGTGAAGGGAAATGTTTTCTGGGAAATCAAAGAGTGCAGTGCGGTATCTACTTCGATAACACTTTTGTATCAAGTAAGTTTGTCCGGCACTGATACAGGAAGTGAACAGACTTATGACGTAGAAGAATTTTTCCGGGTGCGCGTGGTAAATAACCAGACATATTTGATGGCATATGAGCGTACCGTAGAACAGAATTTTGACGGTGGTGCAGAAGCTTTGGATACAAATGGACTCATTCTTGGAATTGCACCGGAAAACTTAGAATACAAGCATAATGCAGATGGAACAATCGTGTCTTTTGTGCAGAATGACGAGCTTTGGAGTTTCGATAAAGAGGCAGATGAATTATCACTGATTTTCAGTTTCGCAGATGCTGAGAAGTCGGATATCAGAAATCGTTATAACCGTCATGAAATTCATATTGATTCTGTGGGAGAAAATGGCGATACCTTGTTCTATGTTTCCGGTTATATGAATCGGGGCGACCATGAAGGACAGGTGGGAATTGCAGTGTATTTCTTTAACCATGAGAAAAATTCAGTGGCAGAGAGAGCCTTTATCCCAAGTAAAAAAGGTTATGAAATCATGCAGGATGAACTGGGACAATTTGTCCATTACAGTGAGAGTGATTCCAAACTTTATGTGATGCTGGATGGCTGTCTGTACTGTGTGGATACAGAGGAAGATTCTCGTGAGGTTCTGGTGCGTGGACTGGAAGAAAGCCAGTATGTGACTTGTGTAGATTCCTCCCTTCTGGCATACAAGAGTGCGGAAAAATTGATTGTTATGAATATGGAAACGGGAGAAAGCTTTGAACTGACGCCGGAAGAGGGAGACAGTCTGATTCCTGCCGGTTTTGTAAATACGGACTTTGTGTACGGTATGGTCCATAACAATGAAGAAGGAACGTTAGTAAGCGGAGAGAAAATCTCGCCGATGTATAAGGTCGAGATTGTGAATCAGAAACAGGAAACAGTAAAGACTTATCAGGTGGATGGCATTTGGACACAGAAGATTTCTATTAATGAAAATGTACTTACACTGGACCGTGTGACAGGAGCAGATTTGGTTTATACTGCTACGAGCAGAGACTATATTACCAGCAGTGCAGAAACCGAAAAGAGTAACATTACACTTACTTCTTATAAAGATGGAAGCAGAGGACTTGTGCGGAGACTGACCTACGATGATGGTATTCAGGACACCAGTGCGAAAATACTGAAGCCAAAACAGGTTCTCCAAAGTAAGAAAATGAATGTCAAATTTGATGAATCCAAGATGGAAGGCAAATTTTATGTCTATGCATTCGGACATCTTCAGAAAACATTTTCCAAAGCAGGCGAAGCTATTTCCTATGCGAACAATGTGAAAGGGGTAGTTGTTTCTTCCCATCAGGCATATGTGTGGGAGCGTGGAAACTGGCCGTCGGCATATGAGATTGACGGAATTGAACCATTTTCCGCAGCAGAAGGCGAAACCACGATGATTGCGTGTCTGGAACAAATCTTTGCAAAAGAAACAACAGAAGCGGATGTGACAAAAGAGATAGAAGCAGGAACTTCGCCGGAAAATATTTTGTCTGCTTATCTGAAAGGGGAAGGTATGAATCTGACGGGATGCAGCATGGAAGAACTCCAGTATACCATCAGCCGGGAAACTCCGGTTATAGCAGTGATTGGAGAGAATCAGGCAGTGCTGTTGACCGGATATAACAAGGCAAATGTAGCATATCTTGATCCGGCTACAGGAGAACGGAAAGTGGTAACCCAGGCAACGATGGAAAATATGACCGCACCATATGGAAGCGTTTATATTGGATATGTGAGAAATTAAGAGAATGTGAAATTAACAACTTATAAAAATACAGCTCCCGTTTTACAACGGGAGCTGTTATCTTATTTCGACAGTACTTCGCATCCATCTTCGGTAATCAGTACCATGTATTCAATCTGAGCAGAAAGTCCATCATCTTCTGTATAAACAGTCCATCCATTATCCTCGTCTACGAAGAAATCTGGAGAACCTTCATTAATCATCGGCTCAATTGTGAAAATCATACCCGGAACCAGAAGCATTTCACTTCCCTTTGGAGTAACATAGCTGACCCAAGGTTCTTCGTGAAATTCCAGTCCGACACCATGACCGCCGATTTCTTCTACAACAGAGTAGCCGTTTTCCTGGGCGTGTGAATTGATAGCATCTGCGATATCACCAAGATGATTCCAAGGTTTTGCCTGAGCAAGACCAAGTTCCACACATTCCTTTGTGACACGAACCAGACGTTCTGCGCGTTCATCAACCTTTCCGATTGTAAACATACGGGATGCATCGGAAAAATAGCCATTTAAAATAGTAGATACATCTACATTTATAATATCGCCTTCTTCCAGAATGATGGATTCATCTGGAATACCATGGCAAATTTCATTATTAATAGAAGTGCAGACGCTCTTTGGGAATCCTTCGTAGCCGAGAGGGGCTGGAGTTCCGCCGTGTGAAACGGTAAAGTCATACACCAGACGGTCAATTTCTTCTGTACTCATTCCGGCATGAATATGTGCTGCGATATGATCCAAAACCGCAGTATTTAAATCCGCGCTTTTTCTGATTCCCTCAATCTGAGAAATTGTTTTTAACATATCTCTGGTTGGGACGATTTCTCCCTTTTCTTCATGATATAAAATCTTGTCCTCGATGATGCGATGGCATTTTTTATATTTCTTTCCACTTCCGCACCAGCATAATTCATTACGTTCCATGCAATTACCTGACTTTCTGTATACTTTTCTGCTTTGGAGATATAAAAAAACTCCAACCTAATAGTATAGCGGTTTTATGAAAAAGTCAATTATAGGAACATTAGGAAGCACATTTTTTATGGAAGCTTTTTCTGAAAGTATTGTTTTGATGGTATTGTTTCGATGGGGGGAATCGGTTATAATAAGAACATTCAGAGAAAGGGATGAATCAAATATGTCATATACTGCCCTGTATCGTAAGTTCCGTCCGACGGAATTTGCAGATGTAAAAGGACAAGACCATATTATTACTACATTAAAGAATCAGATAGAGGCGAACCGGATTGGACATGCATACTTGTTCTGCGGAACAAGAGGTACGGGTAAGACGACAGTTGCCAAGATATTTGCAAAAGCGGTAAACTGCGAACACCCGGTGGACGGAAGTCCCTGTGGAGAATGTGCAATGTGCCGTGCCATTGCGGAAAATACTTCTATGAATGTGATTGAGATTGATGCGGCATCCAACAACGGTGTGGATAACATCCGTCAAATCAGGGAAGAAGTTTCGTACCGCCCTACCGAGGGAAAATATAAGGTATACATTATAGATGAGGTGCATATGCTTTCTATCGGGGCATTTAATGCATTGTTGAAAACCTTGGAAGAACCGCCGGAATATGTTATTTTTATTCTGGCAACAACGGAAGCGCATAAGATTCCGATTACGATTATGTCGCGCTGCCAGCGTTATGATTTCAAGCGTATTACTATTGATACTATTTCGGACCGCCTCATGGAATTAATGCAGAAAGAACAGGTGGAAGTGGAAGAACGGGCAATCCGTTATATTGCGAAGGCGGCAGACGGCTCCATGCGTGATGCACTCAGTCTTCTGGACCAGTGTATCGCATTTTATCTGGGGCAGAAGCTGACTTATGCTCATGTGCTCGAGGTACTGGGGGCTGTAGATACAGAAGTATTCAGCCGGCTGTTACGGGAAATTGTTGCGCAGGATGTAGAAAAGGTACTGGAAACTGTAGAAGAATTGGTAATGCAGGGGCGTGAGCTGTCCCAGCTGGCAGCAGATTTTACATGGTATCTGCGAAATCTCTTATTGGTGAAGATTTCGGATAATGTAGAAGATTTGCTGGATGTTTCTGCGGAGAACTTAGTACAATTAAAAGAAGAAGCGGAAATGATAGAATCCGAAGTGCTGCTTCGTTATATCCGGATTTTTTCTGAACTGACCAATCAGCTGAAATTTGCTTCGCAAAAGAGGATTCTATTGGAAGTGACACTGATTAAAATGTGCAGACCGCAGATGGAGCAGACCAGAGACAGTCTGTTAGACAGAATCCGTTCATTAGAAAAGCAGGTGGAAGAAGGAGTGTTTAGCGCACTTCAGGGAGAAAAGGTTGTCTATGTATCGAAAGAAGATACGCAACCAGCACCCAAACCGGTACTTCCGAAAGCGATTCCGGAGGATGTGAAGCGGGTAGCTTCGAATTTCCGAGGCATTGCAAATGAGACCTCAGGAATGCTTCGCTCTTATCTGAAGCAGGCACGCTTAAGCGTAGGCAATCAGGGGCAGCTTCTGATTGTGCTGCCGGATGAAATCAGCGCAGCTTTTGTGGGAAGTGATGCCCACAAACAGGAGATTCGGGAAGCGATTGAACAGAAAATCGGCAAAGAAGTCCAAATCGAAGTAAGCCAGATGGAAGAAGGCAGACATTTCGAGGACAGCTTTGTGGATATAGAAAAAGTAATTCATATGGATATTACCATTGAGGACGAATAAAAGGAGGAGATACCCATGGCAAAACGTGGAGGATTTTCAGGCGGAGGAATGCCTGGAAATATGGCAAATTTAATGAAGCAGGCGCAGAAAATGCAGCGTCAGATGGAAGAACAGGCAAAGGAAATGGAAACGAAAGAATTCACAGCGACTGCCGGAGGCGGAGCTGTTGAAGTGATTGTGACCGGTAAGAAGGAAGTAAAGAAAATCAACCTTCAGGAAGAAGTAGTTGACCCAGATGATATCGAGATGTTAGAAGATTTAATCGTAGCAGCAACCAATGAGGCTCTTCGCAAAGTTGATGAAGAAAACACATCAGCAATGAACAAACTGACCGGTGGCCTTGGCGGTGGAATGCCTGGTTTGTTTTAACCGAGGTGTGAAGCATGGATTATTATAGTAGTCAGATTAGCAAGCTGATAGAAGAATTGTCCAGACTTCCCGGAATTGGTGCAAAGTCAGCAGGAAGGCTGGCTTTTCATATTATTAACATGCCGAAGGAACAGGTAGAACAACTGGCAGGGACCATGGTAGATGCGAGAAATAATGTGCGGTATTGCAAGGAATGCTGTACACTTACGGATAAAGAAATCTGCCCGATCTGTGCGAGCAGTGAGCGTGACCATAAGGTAATTATGGTGGTGGAAAATACCAGAGACATGGCGGCTTATGAAAAGACCGGAAAATACAACGGTGTTTATCATGTTCTCCATGGCGCGATTTCGCCAATGCTTGGAATCGGTCCCGGGGATATCAAGCTGAAGGAATTAATGGAGCGTCTGCAGAAGGATGTGGACGAAGTCATTATCGCAACCAACTCCAGTCTGGAGGGCGAGACAACCGCAATGTATATCAGTAAACTGATTAAGCCGACAGGAATTAAAGTAAGCCGGATTGCAAGCGGAGTACCCGTGGGCGGAGATTTGGAATACATTGATGAAGTTACGCTTCTTCGCGCGTTGGAAGGAAGGACAGAGTTGTAGGCATTAGGTATGCCTGTAAATGCTGCCATGGCAGAAAGGTTTAAATACGGACAAAACGGGTGCGTCTATTGACCCGGCACCGGAAGATGCGCTATAATGAAGTTTAGGTAACATTCTCTGGGAGCAGAGGACGGAAAATAAGGAGGAGACAAAAATGAAATTTTTTATTGACACTGCTAATGTTGCGGACATTAAAAAAGCAAATGATATGGGTGTTATCTGTGGTGTAACAACAAACCCATCTTTGATTGCAAAAGAAGGAAGAAACTTTGAAGAGGTTATTGCTGAAATTGCTTCTATTGTAGATGGTCCTATTAGTGGGGAAGTAAAAGCTACAACTGTAGATGCGGAAGGTATGATTGCAGAAGGAAGAGAAATTGCAGAAATCCATCCAAATATGGTTGTAAAAATTCCTATGACTGTAGAAGGATTAAAAGCCTGCAAGGTACTTAGTGCAGAAGGTATTAAAACAAATGTTACTTTAGTATTCACAGCAAACCAGGCACTTCTTGCAGCCAGAGCAGGAGCAACATATGTGTCTCCATTCCTTGGACGTTTAGATGATATTTCCGTACGAGGAACAGATTTAATTAATGAAATCGCTGAAATCTTTGCAGTAGCAGGCGATATTGATACGCAGATTATCGCAGCAAGTGTCCGCAACCCAATGCATGTGACAGAGTGCGCACTTGCCGGAGCTGACATTGCAACTGTTCCATATAAAGTAATTGAACAGATGACACATCATCCACTGACAGATGCCGGTATTGCAAAATTCCAGGCTGATTATAAAGCAGTGTTTGGTGAATAGAAGCAGGAGGAATTTTCATGAATAAGTTAGAGCTTATGAAGACTGCAAATGAAGTCCGTAAGAGCATCATTACCGGAGTCCACGCAGCAAAGTCAGGACATCCGGGCGGTTCCTTATCTGCAGCAGATATCTTTACCTATTTATATTTTGAAGAAATGAATATTGATCCTGCCAATCCGAAGAAGGCAGACCGTGACCGTTTTGTATTATCAAAGGGTCATACAGCACCGGGCTATTATGCGGCACTGGCGCATAGAGGTTTCTTCCCAGTGGAAGATATGGTAACTTTGCGTAAAGTAGGCTCTTATCTTCAGGGCCATCCGGATATGAAGCACATTCCGGGTGTCGATATGTCGAGCGGTTCTCTTGGACAGGGTATTTCCGCAGCAGTGGGAATGGCAATTTCTGCAAAACTGTCCGGAGATGATTACCGTGTATATACCCTTCTTGGAGATGGAGAAATCCAGGAAGGACAGGTATGGGAGGCTTCGATGCTTGCAGGATTCCGTAAATTGGACAACCTGGTTGTAATCGTGGACAACAATAATTTACAGATTGACGGAAGAATTGATGAAGTAAATTCCCCATATCCGATTGACAAGAAATTTGAAGCATTCAATTTCCATGTAATCAATATTAATGGAAATGATTTTGATGAGATTGATGCGGCATTTAAGGAAGCAAGAGTAACCAAGGGAATGCCGACTGCAATTATTGCCAAAACTGTAAAAGGCAAAGGGGTTTCCTTTATGGAAGACCAGGCTTCATGGCATGGGAAAGCTCCAAATGATGAGCAATACGAGATTGCTATGGAAGATTTACGGAAAGCAGGTGAAGCATTATGTCAGAAGTAAAGAAAATCGCTACAAGAGACAGCTACGGTAATGCTTTAGCTGAATTGGGAAGATTACATGATGATGTAGTTGTATTGGATGCAGACCTTGCAGGCGCAACAAAGACAGCTATTTTCAAAAAAGAATTTCCGGAACGTTTTATCGACTGCGGGATTGCAGAAGGAAATATGATTGGTGTGGCAGCAGGTCTTGCTACAACCGGAAAAGTTCCGTTTGCAAGTTCTTTTGCCATGTTTGCAGCAGGACGTGCATTTGAACAGGTAAGAAACTCGGTTGCGTATCCGAAAAACAATGTGAAAATCGGGGCAACTCACGCAGGAATTTCCGTAGGTGAGGATGGAGCAACCCATCAGTGTAACGAAGATATCGCTCTTATGAGAGCTATTCCGGGAATGGTAGTGATTAATCCATCCGATGATGTAGAAGCAAGAGCAGCCGTTTTTGCAGCATACGAATATCAGGGACCTGTGTACATGCGCTTTGGCCGTCTTGCAGTTCCGGTAATCAACGATAATCCGGACTACAAGTTCGAACTTGGTAAAGGAATCGTGCTCCGTGAAGGAAAAGATGTGGCAATTATCGCAACCGGTCTTGAAGTGGCAGAATCTCTTGCGGCAGCAGAAAAGCTAGCAGAAGATGGAATCGATGCAAAGGTAATCAATATCCACACCATCAAGCCACTGGACAAAGAACTTGTGATTGCAGCAGCGAAAGAGACCGGCAGAGTAGTCACGGTAGAAGAACATTCTGTAATTGGTGGACTTGGAAGTGCAGTGTGTGATGTGCTTTCTGAAAATCATCCGACACCAGTCATGAAGATTGGGGTAAATGATGTATTCGGAGAATCAGGTCCGGCGGTAGAATTAATCAAGAAATACGGACTGGATTCAGAAGGCATTTACGAAAAAGTAAAAGCATTTATGAAATAAGGCTTGTTTGGTGTAAAACCTATATAAAATGTATATATGATAAGAAAAGAAGGTGTTTCCTTAGTAATAAGGAGATGCCTTTTTTTGGATTTGTCAGAAAGATGTATCCGAATGGAAAGTGTCGAAAAATATAGAGAAACAGCTGACATAATCTGCTAAAAAAGTTATTTTACATATGCTATCATAAGCAAAAATATGCAAGACGAGGTGAATGTGCATGGAAACAAAATTTCCGAAAAACGTACGTCAGATAGGTAATGTGAGCGACACCCCAAAGATATATGTGGAAGATTATGTGGATACATTTATTAATCAGCTTTGCGATAAAACAGAAGAAACTCCGGTAGGCGCTTTTTTGATTGGACATACTGTCCGGCAGGAGGAACAGGATTGCATTTATGTTTCAGGGGCAGTTCGAATCGAAGAACTGATAGTAGAAGGTGTGAACATCAGCATTGGAGGAGACGCATGGGAACGTGCAAAAAATGAGAAGGCAGAACATTTCCGGGACGGAGAATTTATGGGCTGGTGTTTGATTCGAAAAGATGGAGCACTTCAGATGGAAGAACAGTTCCGTAGAATCCATGAGCAGTATTTCGGACATTTTGGGACTATATTTATCTTGAAAAATGCCGAAGAGGAACAGTATTTTGCATATAAATACAAAGAGCTTATGGAAATGAATGGTCATTACATATATTATGAAAAAAATCCGTCCATGCAAAATTATATGATTCTGGAGCGGAAGAAGATTGGCGTGACACCCAGTGAAAATGTGGAAGATAAAGCTGCGAAGGAGTTTCGCAATATTGTAAAAGAACGGATTATTATTCAGGAAGAAAAGAAGCAGTCACGCTTTATGAAAGCAGTCAGTGCCATACTGGTAATTGCAGTCCTTGCGATTGGAGTAACCACCGTGAATAATTACGGGAAAATGCAGGATGTCCAGACTTCATTGGAGCGGATGAAAGAAATGGCAGCTTTAAATAATACGAAAGATAACGATTCCGTAGAAGCTAACGGAGAAATCACGGAAAATGTAGAAATCACACCGGAAGAGCCGGAGCAGAATCAGGAAGAAATACCAAATCCGGATGCAAATACAAATACCGGAACGGAAACCGGACAAGGATCCGATGAAACTGCAGTAAGCACTATGCAGGAAATGAGCGAAGACATTTACATCGTACAAAAAGGAGATACTCTGGCAAAAATCAGTAAGAAAGTATATGGCGATAGCAGTCATGTAGATGCCATTTGCCGTATGAATGGACTATCTGATGGAAACCTGATTTTTATCGGTCAGAAATTACTGCTTCCTTAATTAGCGAAATATGTTATAATTAAATATACATGATACCAAGGTCAAAAGGTCAGAAAGCACGTAGCAATCTGGTAGCAAAGGGGTCAAAACACATTTTGACACCAACATCATGTACATGTAAGTATAAGCCTGCGGATGAGCAACTTGTGTTGCAAGTTAGCACGTGCCCTTGAAAGGGAAAAAGGAAACAACATGAGTGTAATTATAGAAGTACGTCAACCGAATGATGATGTAGATAAGATTATTCAATTCAATAAAAGAAAAAGAATATTTCATATAGCAATTTCTATTCTAACCATAGCAGCGATATTAATCAGTACCTATATGCTTGTGGAAATTCAGACTTATGGTACGATGAGGACGATTCAGACTTATGGCGAAGAAGGAATTGATAACAGTAATTTTGTCAAATATGCGGATGGGATTTTGAAATACAGCCGTGATGGAGCAGCTTACCTCAATAAAAAGGGCGAGGAACAGTGGAATCAGTCCTATCAGATTAAAAAGCCGTTTGTGACCAGTAATAAAGAAGCCTTGGTAATTGGCGATCAGGCGGGAAATGATTTGTATGTTTTTGATAAATCGGGATTAAGAGGAGAGATACATACCAATTATCCGGTTGAAATGGCTGCTATTTCGGAAAATGGAATCGTCAGTGTTCTGCTTCGCAATGGGATGTCACCTCAGATTATCTGTTATGATGCTACGGGAAACATCTTGGTTGAACATACGGCTTCGCTCTCCGGAATCGGATATCCTGTCGGAATGGCTTTATCGACAGACGGAACCATGCTTCAGGTGTCTTATTTGTGTGTGGCTGATGGAGTCGAGGCTACCAGGGTTGTATATTATAATTTCAAAGGCAGCGATACAGAAAAAGAATCTTATCAGGTAACGGAGGATGTTTACAAAAATACAGTAATGCCGACTTCCTTTTTTGCCGATAATAAAAAATCTATTGTAGTAGGGGAATCTTCTTTTGTTGTATATGAGGGAAAGGACACACCGAAAGCAACAGTGACAGTAGAATTGGATAAAGAGGTTCAGCAAGTATTTTATGATGATGAATATCTGGGATTTGTTCTGAAAAATGTCGGAGAAGAGGAGTCGGAACTGCGTCTCTATAATATGAATGGAGAACAGAAGATGTCTAAGAAATTTGTGGGCGAATATAGTAACATCAGCATTTCAAAAGGAAATATCGTCATGCTTGACGGAAAGAAATGCATCATATTTTCAGACTGGGGAGTCCGGAAGTTTGACGGGGAAGTAGAAATGAACATAAAGGAAATATTGCCGCTTACGGGAATTAATATGTATTTATTAGTAAGCAATGATGGAATGGAAGAAGTACGACTTGTAAAATAGGAGAAAAATATGAATTGGTTGTTAATAGTAGTTGCAGCAATTTTAGTGATGGGAATGATAATAGGACTTGTCCGCGGAGGACTTCGTATTGCCGTATCTTTGGTAGCAACTGTGCTGACCATAGCGATTGTGGTTTTCGTGACGCCTTATGTGAGTGAAGCGATTGTAGCGCTCACACCTATGGATGAAATTTTGGAAAATCAATGCGTGAATGCGATTTCAAAAGCAATGGGTGGTAAGGAAAGTGGAAAACAGCTTACGGAAAAACAGGTGCGAAGCATTATGAATGGAGCGGGTGTGACGGAAGAAGAACTGGAATCATATGGGATTACAGTGGAAGATATTGTAAATGGAAAAGTAGACGGAGAACATTTGACACAATTTGGGATTTCGGCAAGTATATTAAATGGACATGATTCTGATAATGGGGAGAGTGTTTCTATTGATTCCGCAGAAATTCCGAGGCAAATTCAAATTTCTGCCATTGAAAATTCAAATTTGCCGGAGGTGTTTAAAGAGTTACTGCTTAGCAACAATAACAGTGAAATGTATCAGAAGCTGGGAGCAACTACTTTTGTGGAGTATATCAGTAAATATTTTTCCAGATTAATTATTAATATCTTTGCGTTTTTTATTACTTTTATTATTGCAACAATTGTAATCCGTGCAATTGTATTTGCGCTTGACATTGTTACAAGTTTGCCGGGGCTTGGACTTATTAATCGTTTGCTTGGTGCGGTATTAGGAGCAGGAGTTGCTTTCATCGTGATTGAATTACTGTTTGTGGTAGTAACTGTGCTCTACACTACAAGTTTTGGCATAAGCATGATGAAAATGATAGATGAAAGCACATTGCTGTCTATTATCTATAATCATAACATCGTAATGAAGCTGCTGACATCTATTTATTAGATGCCAGGGTTCCAAGGTCTTTCATTCGCATGAGCTTGCTCATAAGTGGACGAAAGACCTTGGAACCCCCCGATATGAGCTTAAAAGTGGGATGATAATCCCACGATATGCGAATATTGGGGTGGATTGTGGAAGTGTGGAGCACGGAACAATCCACAGGCATCTCAGTTGGCATCTCGCTGTGACTTTTCCCCAAACGCTATTTATTAATAAATATTAATAAATATAAAGCACTTCTCTTGATAGAGAAGTGCTTTTTTGTTATAATTGCCTTGATGAACAGGAGGTGGAACACATGAATAGAATGGCTGATGATGAAATGATTTGTTATTGCTCTAATGTAACCAGAGGACAGATTATCGAAGCGCTGGAAAATGGGGCGAAAAATCTTAATGATATTAGGAAAATGACGGGGGCATGTAGCCTTCGACAGTGTAAGACCCTCAGTCCAAGAAAGACATGATGTTCACCGCTTATTATGGAGATAATAAAGGAATATAAATTGGATAACTTACAAAAAGAACATAATAGGTAGAACATAAATTGTGTAAAATGTGCAAAATAAATAAACAGTAAAAACATTGTTGACAATTTGTGAATGAGATGGTATGATAAGACACGTCGCTGAAACAGCCACTTGATTGTGAGCGTGCAGTTGATACAAATTATAAAAAGAAAAATGTAAAAGAAAAACAAAAAAACTGTTGACAAAGTGAAACGCTTATGATATTATAAATAAGCTGTCGCTGAGACAGAAACAACGAACTTTGATAACTGAACAATAGACAACAACCTGAAAATTCTAAGAGAAATATTCAG
>ERZ825137.3537-NODE-3537-length-16607-cov-3.256585_pt1 | contig 16607 bp, 10 predicted proteins | sample MGYA00519873_ERZ825137 | MGnify/ENA primary metagenome ERZ825137 (study PRJEB31778, sample SAMEA3449190) | human gut metagenome | biome: human gut; feature: human-associated habitat; material: faeces | place: United Kingdom | collected 2010/2012 ...
TTAAAGCGAGCATTCAACCTGCAGCGACTAAAGTCACAAATATGCTTTATTTATCTTACAGAGGGTGTCTCCTTTGCCTGCGGCAAATTCCTATTTAGATTTAGCTGCTGTTGTAGCTTCACTAGAGGCTTCTGTTGTAGAAGCTTCACTGGAAGCTGCTGTTGTCTCTGTTGATGTCTCTGTAGCTGTGGAATCCGCACTCTTTAAAGATACCTGTGCCCAGAGTTTCTGGTCTACATCTTTATTATAGTCCCATTTCTTCTCAAGTTTCTTAGTCCAGTTGTCATATTTCTTCTGGAAAGCTTCGGACTGTTTCTTTTCTTTTAAAGTTTTCTTATTGCTTGCTGTTTCTTCTTTATCTGTGTAAGCAACAAGTTTAGCGATAACGTATCCGTTGTCACATTCTAAGACTTTATCTGCAATATCGCCATCTTTCATGCTCTTCATTACTTTTTCGAAAGCTTCTCCCTCTTCGGATTCGCCTGCTGCATAGGATTCATCTGTGTTGGAGTAATTCTGTTCTTTGGCAACTTTCTTAATTGTCTTCTTGCCGCTCTGGATTTCTTTGAGAGCTTTTTCTGCTTTTGCTTTCACGGCCTTTTTCTCTTTTTTACTCATTTCTGTTGTCTGGCCGTTATCACCTGTCTTTGTTGTGGCAAATACAACTCTGTAGATTGTGGACTTTCTTGCTTCATCGTCTGTTACTGTAACTTTTTCTTTGCTTTCAATCTTCTTCTGAACCTTAGAAGCAAGTGTACTGTCTTCATAGATTTTTTCTACATCTTCACGAGTAGCACCACATTCTTTCATAACCTTTTTACCAGTCTTATCCTGATAATAGGAAAGTGCAGAATCACTGCACTGCTGTTTTTCTGAATGAGTTAACTTACAGTCATACTTATCTGCCTTTTTGATAAGGATGATGTTCTGTTTCATCTGGGAAATAACTTGCTTTTTTACATACTCTTCAAATGTCTGGTCATTCCCATCATCGTCTTTACCCATGGACATACTCCAGAAGTCACTTCCATAGTAACTGCTGTAAGTCTGCTCATACTGTGCGCTAAGCATCTTAGCATACAACCATGCTTCTTTTAATGTGACATCTGTTCCGTCATAGCTGAATAAAACTTTATTTCCATCCTGTGTTTTTGTTCCTTTTCCACTGCTTGATGTAGAACAGCCGGTCATGAGACTCAGGGCCATGATTACTACAAGAACGAGGGAAAGAACTTTTGTTAATTTCGCTTTCATTTGAACCTCCTATAATTTTACACTACATTTTTCTATTATAGTACAAAAGGAAGAATACAACAAGTAAATTCTGGTTTGTAGGGTTAGAGAAAGAAACAGGAACTCTGGTAAATTATTTTTCAGAGGGATTGACACTTGAAGCAACTTAGTAATTCCTTTGAATTAACAGGAAAATGCTAATTTTTAGCTACATTACCATACAGATTTTGATATTAGTTATTTATGATCCGGATTATTATCGTAAAATTGTTGAGATATTGTAACCATAGTTTGAATGTTAATCTTTAATATCTCATTTTACGGGAAGCCACAACCTATTAGAGAATCCCCAAATCCTCTAAGATAAGTTCTGATTTTGCTTCTACAGCCAACGAACAGCACCCAAAGAGAACCGATACCCTATATTTGTGGCCTGGGAGCAAAGGTTGGATGCGAGCGCTTTAAGCGAACATTCAACCTGCAGCGACTAAAGTCACAAATATAGGGTATCGGCTCTCTTTGGGTGCGTCTCCTTGCCTGCGGCAATCAGGATTTATCCTGTAGTTTTTGGATTCCCCCAATGATTTCCCTGACTTTTGCTAGCAAGTCTTTTTTCGGTATCCCTGTGGATTCGAACACAAACACCGGATTCGCTTCTGGTTTTATTTTCATCTTGTTGCGGTACTGTTTGAGGAAACCATCGATTTCTTCAACGCGAACTTTCGCCCGTGGGTTCATGGTAAACAGGATTTTGCTTCCTTTCTGCTCGATGGAAAGAAGCCATGCCTGATGGGCTTCTTCTCTAAGGAGTGCAACGTCCATGAGGCGGATAAGTGGTGCTGGTGTATCACCGTAACGGTCGGTCATTTCTTCGATCATGTCCTCGGATTCTTCCTGCGTCTCGATAGTTGCGATTCGTTTATACCAGGAGAGTTTTTCGGATTCGCTCTTGATGTAGGTTTCCGGAATGTAAGCATCGATGGACAGGTCGATGGATGTGGTAAATGTATCGACTTCCTGCTGTTCGCCTTTCATTGTTAATACGGCCTCGTTGAGCATTTTGCAGTAAAGATCGTATCCGACGGATTCCATATGACCGGATTGTTCTGCACCAAGAAGATTCCCGGCCCCACGGATTTCGAGGTCACGCATAGCGATTTTGAAACCACTTCCTAAGTCAGTGAATTCACGGATAGCTTTTAATCGTTTTTCGGCTTCTTCTTTTAAGATAGAGTTTCTTCTATACATTAAGAATGCGTATGCAGTTCGGTTGGAACGGCCGACACGGCCTCTTAGCTGATAAAGCTGGGAAAGGCCAAATAACTGTGCATCCTGAATAATCATCGTGTTAACATTTGGGATGTCGAGTCCAGTTTCGATGATGGTCGTGGAGACTAAAACATCTATTTCTTTATTGATAAAGCCGGACATAATCGTTTCAAGCTGGCGCTCGCCCATTTGCCCGTGTGCATACTCTACTGTGGCATTTGGTAAAAGCCGTTGTAAGCCTGCTGCTACTTCATCGATATTGTTGACTCGATTGTATACATAGTATACCTGTCCGCCTCTGCCAAGTTCTCGTTCGATTGCTTCGCGGACAAGTTCCTCGTTGTACTCCATAACGTAGGTCTGAATTGCCCGGCGGTCCACTGGTGGAACTTCAAGAACACTCATGTCACGGATTCCGGCAAGACTCATGTGCAGGGTTCTTGGAATTGGGGTTGCGGACAATGCCAGAACGTCAACATCTTTCTTCAGCTGCTTGATTTTTTCTTTCTGTTTTACGCCAAAACGCTGTTCCTCATCAATAATAAGGAGTCCGAGATTCTTGTATTTGATATTTTTTGAAAGAACTTTATGTGTGCCGATGACAATGTCAATCGTTCCGTTTTTCAGTCCATCAAAAATACGTTTTTGTTCTTTTGGCGTGCAAAAACGAGAAAGCATGGCAATCTCGACTGGATAATGTTCCATTCTTTCTTTAAATGAATTGTAATGCTGCTGTGCTAAAATGGTTGTCGGTACAAGATAAACTACCTGTTTGCTGTCCATAACTGCCTTAAATGCCGCTCGGATTGCAACCTCGGTCTTTCCATATCCAACGTCTCCGCAGATAAGACGGTCCATAATTCGATGACTTTCCATGTCACGCTTGGTGTCTTCAATCGCGCTTAACTGATCTTCCGTTTCTTCATATGGAAATAATTCTTCAAATTCTTTTTGCCAGACGGTATCTTTGCCGTAAGCGTAGCCTTCTTTTGCCTGCCTCTCGGCATAAAGTTTTACCAGATCCTGTGCCGCAATCTGCACCTGCGAGCGAACCCGGCTTTTCGTCTTTTCCCATTCTGTGCCGCCAAGCTTATTCAGTTTTGGCTTTCTTGCACTTAAATTCGAATATTTCTGAATGAGTTCAAGCTGTGATGCCGGAACAAAAAGATTACTCGCATCTTTGTATTCAATATTGATGTAATCTTTCGTAATTCCATCGGACTCAATTTTTTCCATGCCACGGTAAATACCGAGTCCATATTTTTCATGGACAACATAATCACCGACTGAAATCTCCGAAAGAGAATTGATTTTCTGGCCACTGTACTGGCTTTTCTTCTTCGGCTTTTTGGCCTTTCTTTCCTTGAAAATGTCTTTTTCGGACAAAACGACAAATTTAAGCGTCGGGTACTCAAAACCATTTCCAAGTCGGCCACTCGCCACCATAATCTCCCCCGGTGCAATCGTGCGGTCAAAATCAGCTGCAAAATACGCAAGCAGACCATAATCCTTGATATTTTCTGCAAGACGCTTCGCCCTTGTTGTTGAAGAAGAAAGCAGCAAAATCCTGTAATTTTGCTTTTTCCAGTGTTCTAAATCCTTGATAAGCTGGTCAAAACTATTATTATATGAAAAAATGGACTTTGCCTCGATATCACAAGTGGTTTTCGGCTTGTAAAAAGCTGAAAATCTCCGCGATAAGTATGCATACTGCTGGCCATCATGCTGTATTTATTCTTTACCGCAATATGTGCTGACTTATAGGAAAGCGTACTGAGTAAGACCGTCCGCTGGCTGCCCATCTGTGCCAGAATTTTGCGGCACTCATAAATGGCATCTGTCTGTCCCGGCAGCACATATCCACCTTCTAATCGACTCTGCATACAAAGGAAAAATTCTTCCTCATATGTCTTTCCTTTTTCCAGAACACGATGCGGTTCATCAATGAAAAAGAGTGTATTTTCTGGTAAATATTCAAGAAATGAAACCGTTTTCTCATAAAAATAGGACAATAATGCCTCACTTCCCTCTGCTGTTCCAAAAGAAAGAAGTTCCTCCTCTGTCCTTACCGTCATCTTCCGAAGACGTTCTTTTTCCGCAAAACGCTTTCTCTTCTTAAATGCTTCTTCCTGCTTCTTATACTCTTCCTTCATTCGGCGAACTGCCTCACCAATCTTATTTCTTGAAAGAATCATTTCTGTCGCAGGGTATACCTGAACCTCGTCCAGCTTTTCCACACTTCGCTGCGTTTCCGTATCAAAAGAGCGGATGGAATCCACTTCATCCCCCCACAGCTCAATTCGAACCGGAAGTTCCTCCGTCAACGGGAAAATGTCAATGATTCCCCCTCGGATACCGAACTGCCCTGGCGCTTCCACCAGGCCACTGTTTTCATATCCAAGCTCTGAAAGCTTGAGTTTTAATGCATCTGTATCAATAATTGATTCAAAATCAATCGTCAGGCAATGCTCCTTAAACTCCTCAAACGGAATCATTTTCTCCATAAACACATCAAGACAGGCAACAATCGTGAGAGGCTTTCCCTCCACAATCTTTTTTAAAATGTCCATTCGCTGCCGCTCAATGTGATTACTATGCACATCTGCACTGTAAAACAGCACATCTCTCGAAGGATACAGCACCGTATTCGGATCAAAAAAACTCAAATCCTGATACAGCTCCTTCGCCTTCTCTTCTTTATACGTCAATACAAACCGACAAGGAAAATCCTCCCCCAAATTTGGAATAAAGTGTGCTTTTTGAGAATCAACACAACCATTCAGGACGATGGGATAAGCCTGTTGGCTCATTGCGGTTTTTATATCAATATAAGTATCGAATTTTAAAAGAGGGTTTGATAAAGTTTTCATGATACCTCCTTTCATTTTGGTTGTTGCACTTTTCTGTTGCATGCTGGGCTTCTAAAAATCAAGTATAGAAAAATTTATTTGGAAAAAGCCTTTTTATACTATTCCTATTTCATAGTACTCTAAAGGGATGATTTTATTCCGTTGCGCTAAACATTCCATTTTGCCTAATAAAGCAAGAACTTCTCGAGAACGAGCTCGAAATTCTTATGGTCAAAATTCCACAGCGCAAAGTCATAAAACTCATTCCCTTTAGAGTACTATGAAATATCCTAGAATATCTTGCTCTTTCCAAGTAAATATTTTTTTCTCCTATTCCAAAGTTTTTCTCTTCTTCTTTCCTACGCTATATTTGTTCATTGCTTCTGAAAATTCATCCTGTGCAAAAAGTTCTGCTGCTTTTTCGGCTTTGTCTAATGCGTCGGTGAGCAGTTCTTTTTCGTCGTCTTTGAAATGTCCAAGAACATAATCTGCGAGATCCTGTCCCGGATGTTTTTCGCCGCCGATACCGACGCGGATTCGTGGAAAAGTGTCTCCTCCTAAATGTTTGATAATGCTCTTCATTCCATTATGTCCGCCGGCACTTCCTTTCGTGCGAAGACGAAGCACTCCAGGCTCTAAACTGATATCATCATAAATTACGAGGATGTCGCTTAAATCCAGCTTATAGAAATCCATGATTGGCCTAATGCTTTCGCCGCTTAAGTTCATATAAGTTAATGGTTTTACGAGAAGAACTTTGCTGCCACCGATGAAACCACTTCCTACCATTGCCTTGAACTTATGCTGATTAATATTGATTCGATTTGCCTCTGCGATACGGTCAATCGCCATATATCCTACATTGTGTCTTGTTCCTTTATACTGGTCTGTTGGATTACCCAATCCTACGATTACTTTCATTCTATGTTCCTTTCGTGATTTTATTTCTTCTGAGGTTTCTTTTGTACTTTTTTCTTCTTGATTTTGTAACTTTAATTGTTTTTGTTTATTTATATCTTTTTCTTTTTTTGATGTTAACTTATCTATACCCGATATAAAATTGTTATTTTTCTTATTCTTTTGCTTAGTTACGTTTGCTGTCTGCTGTTTTAACTTTTCCTGCATTCTCGCCTTTTGCTGCTGTCTTTTTCTTTGCTTTTTGCGCTCAGACTCCCAGGAGTTTACGGCTTCTTCGGCATCCTGTGTTGCCCATTTTTCGGGGAGTTTTCCGTTCTGGCTTTTGCCGGAAGCATTATCAAAAATATTCTGGCTGATGCTGTCAGGATTTCTCTTTCTGCGGTGTTTTGGGCGATATTGATTCCACTCTTCATAGAATGGTTCCGGTTCTGACGCAGAATTCGGCAGCTTTTTGCCATTGCCGAAATAATAGTCTACCACTCTCTCCGCAGATTTGTCATCAAAATAATCGTTGTGAAGATGTGCAAATTTCTCTACTTTCGCAATATCCCACTGTTTATTTTTAATACAGTCAATCAAATCCTGCATATTTTCTACAATCGGACCGGGTGCCGTCTTTTCATAATCAAAATAAAAACCTCGGTCTTTACTTAAATACCATTCTTTGTCAAATGCATAAAGGATGATCTGACGGTTTAAAAGAGAATATTCTACTGCAATCGAAGAATAATCCGCAATTAAAATGTCCGTCATGCAAAGAAGTTTGCGGACATTCGGATAATCGGTCATATTTGCTACGGTATCCGGCACTTTTGCAGACTGAATCTGCGGATGAAGACGTACCATTAAGAAATAGTCTTTCCCAAGTTCTTTCTGAAATGCATCAAAATCAAACGCTTCTAAAAGCTTTTTATCATGTTCTTCCTCCCCACGAAAAGTCGGCGCATAAAGAACAAGCTTCTTTCCTTTCATTTCCGGATATTGTTCACTAAGCTCTTCCTTCCACGCAGCAATATCATGATCTCTGAAAAAATAGTCCACCTGTGGACATCCGATACAGATCACCTTTTCTTTCGGTGCTATAAAAGCCTCTGCATAGTTGTCCCTGATATTTTCTGAACTTGCCAGTATGTGGTCTGTATTTTTCGTTGCCGCTTTAAGCTCCTTTAAAACTTCCGGGTTCGTCTCCGATGAACCGCCAAACTTCTTAAAAGATCCCATCCCATGCCAAAGCTGAACTACCTTTGTCTCATCCGACAGCTTCATATATCCAAGCGGCAAAAAATTGTCATTCAAAAAAATATGGGATGAAGTCGCCATTCGAAAAGCCTTTATAGTAAAAAGCTTTAGCAAGCCTCCCAGATTACGTAGACTCACTTCATAATCTGCATGCGTAATGATATTAAAATGAAAAGGTAACCCTCTTTTTTCACATTCGTTTTTTATCTCAAACAGGCTTCCTGTACCCCCGGTATTTAATTTCTCTATCAGGGTAATCTGATTCTTTTTCACTTTCCATTTGCGAAAGAAATTAAAGCACCCTGCGAATATTTTATTTGTATTCAATGTATCTAACCTCCACTGTACATCTAATGTACTCTCGGAATCTTTTTGTGCCGTTCTGTAAGATATTGTTAAAAATCAATTCTCGAAGTTCTACTTGATATTTTTCCATAACAGCATAAACAACATATGTTTTTTAGTATATCATAGATTATGCATTTTCTAAAAAGAAAAATTTTCGAATAGCAAAATGACTCTTGCAATCTTCAAAAATCTTCATAAAAATATAGCAGGAATTCCATATATTATACAGAAATTCCTGCTATAAGGTTAAGAGCTGTTTTACGTCAGCCCCTTTATCTTCTAAGTTTTGCTACAGTTATATTTATAACGCTACCTCTGCTTCTCCGACTGTTTCCTCTTCCCCCGAGGCCATGATTGCTTCGTATTCCTGAAGAATACTTTTCTGGATGATGTCACGAGTATCAGAGTTAATCGGATGTGCGATATCACGATACTCGCCATCGGATGCTTTGCGGCTTGGCATTGCGATAAATAAACCTTTTTCTCCGTCAATTACTTTGATATCGTGCACAACAAATGCATTATCAAAAGTTACGGATACGACCGCTTTCATCTTTCCTTCTTTTGCTATTTTTCTGATTCTTATATCGGTAATCTGCATGACCTGTCCTCCCAATAATGTTGTTACTAATTACAGAATGTACCGTACATTCTTCTCAATTACTATCTTAACCTCATCATCGGTTCCGACGTAGTTCGTTCCTGGACGGAGAGTATCTCTGCTCTCTACGATACAGTTCTCAATATAGGAGTCATCTCCAATATATACATCATTCAAAATGATGGAGTTCTTGATAGTACAGTTGTTTCCAATGTATACATCTTTAAAGATAATAGAGTTTTCAACCTTACCGTTAACAATACATCCAGAGGAAATAATACTGTTCTTTACTTCTGCTCCTGTATTGTATTTTGCCGGCGGAAGGTCATCTACTTTAGAGTATACGTCTGGATACTGTTTAAAGAAGTAATCTCTTACGTCTTTCTTAAGGAAGTCCATGTTTGTCTTAAAATAGGAATCTACTGTTGCAATATTTCTCCAGTATGTATCGAGTTTGTAACCGTAAATCTTACGAACATTTCTGTAACGAACGAGTACATCCTGTACAAAGTCGTGTCTGTCTTCTCTTGCACAACGCTCAAGAATCTCAATTAAATGGCGTCTTCTGATTACATAAACACCGATAGATACGTTATTAGAGGAAGCAACGAGTGGCTTCTCTTCAAATTCTACGATTCTTTCGTTCTCATCTAACTTAAGAACACCAAAACGTGTTAAATCGTCATCTGTATCTTTTAATGTTGTGTAAACTACCGTGATATCTGCATTCTTAGCGATATGAGCTTCAAGAACCTTGCCGTAATCCATCTTGTATACACCATCACCTGTTGCGATGATTACATAAGGCTCATGGCTCTTCTTAAGGAAATCAATGTTCTGATAAAGAGCATCTGCTGTTCCCTGATACCATGAGTTATTGTTCTTTGTAACAGTAGGAGTGAAGACATAGAGTCCTCCCTGCTTTCTTCCGAAATCCCACCATTTACTTGAGCTTAAATGTTCATTTAAAGAACGAGCATTAAACTGAGGTAATACCGCTACTTTAGATACGCGGGAATTACTCATATTACTTAATGTAAAATCAATTGCACGATAGCTTCCTGCTACTGGCAGGGCTGCAATCGCACGTTTATCGGATAATCTTCCAATTCTGTTATTATTACCACCTGCTAAAATAATACCTATAGACTTCATTTATGTCACCTGCCCTCTACTATCTGATAATGGATTCGCCGCTTGCCAGAATTCCGTCTGGATAATCTTCTGCTGTTGTCTTTCCTACGATTGCGACATTCTTACCGATCTTAACGTTGGCCGGGATAACAGAACCTTCACCTATAGTAACTAAGCCGCCACTATAAACCTTAGGTTTATACTTGTTCTCTGCTTCTTCAAATACACCAAGCTCTGCGTTCTCTCCGACTTCTACGCTCTCTGCAATGATAGACTTCTCAATCTTAGCACCCTTCTTAATCACGGTATTATTCATAATAATAGAGTTCGTAACTACAGCACCTTCCTCAATGACAACACCAGCTCCGATTACAGAGTTGGAAATCTCACCGTAAACTTCTGTTCCGTCTCCGACGATGCAGGCATTTACCTTAGAGTCTGCTGAGAAATACTGTGGTGGAATAACGTCTGTCTTTGTATATATTCTCCAGAACTCTTCGTAAAGGTTAAATTCTGGGATAATATCGATTAATTCCATGTTCGCTTCCCAATATGCGGAAAGTGTTCCTACGTCCTTCCAGTAACCCTGGTAGTTGTAAGCCATAATCTTATCACCGCGCTGGTGGCAGTAAGGAATTACATGCATACCGAAGTCACAGCCAGGCTGTTCGGATAAAGTTTCCAGAGCTTCCTTTAATACTTCCCAGTTAAAGATGTAAATACCCATGGATGCTTTATTACTTCTTGGGTTCGCTGGTTTCTCTTCGAATTCGAGAATCTGATTATTCTCATCTGTGATTACCAGACCAAAACGGCTGGCATCTTCCCATGGTACTTCATATGTAGCCAGTGTAATCTGGGCGTTGTTCTTCTTATGGAACTCAAGCATCAGTTCATAGTCCATCTTATAAATATGGTCACCACCAAGAATAATTACATAATCTGGATGATAATACTCCATGAATTCCATGTTCTGATAAATCGCGTTCGCTGTTCCTGTGTACCAGTCAGTATTCTGGCTCTTCTCGTATGGAGGCAGAATAGAAACACCACCTATATTACGATCCAAATCCCAAGGAATACCGATACCGATGTGCTGGTTCAGTCTTAATGGCTGATACTGGGTAAGAACACCTACTGTATCGATTCCAGAGTTAATACAGTTACTTAACGGAAAATCAATGATTTTGTACTTTCCGCCGAATGCTACTGCCGGTTTCGCTAATTTTGAGGTTAGTACGCCAAGACGGCTTCCTTGTCCACCAGCTAAGAGCATTGCTATCATTTCTTTTTTTATCATAATAATCACCCCTTTGTCACATAATACTTATTATAGCACTGAAATTCCCAAATGGAAAGCAGTTTAGCACAAAAAACAAAATATATTTTTTATTTTTTTATATATTTTGTATCGTCCATATGGTTATCTTTTACATTTAAATGTAGAAATCCCACGAAAACAATAGGACATTATAATGAAAAGTGCCCTATTACTGGCTGTTTTAGGAATTTTTCAAGGTACCCTGGCACCCTTACTATAAGATGTGTACAGAAGAGACCTTAAGTATCGCAATTCTTTCTTGAATCTCGTTTATCTGTGCGCTATACTATAAACGACTTTTTAATAATTAAACTGATTTTTTTCGCCATATTTATTTATATGTACTCACTAAGTCCCATATGACGGATTTTCTGAGACACATCTTGTGGCACTGGAGGGAAATATGTATACAATTGATTTTCAAAAGCCGATTCATGTTCATTTTATCGGTATTGGCGGCATCAGCATGAGCGGTCTTGCCGAAATTTTATTAAACAGACATTTCACAGTGACCGGTTCTGATATGCAGTCTTCCGACATGACAAAGCATCTTGAAGAAACAGGTGCAAAGGTTGTTATTGGACAGAAAGCAGAGAATATTACCGATGATATCGATCTTGTTGTTTATACTGCTGCCATTCACGAATCTAATGAAGAATTTGCTGCTGCAAAGAATAAAGGCGTCCCTATGATGACCCGCGCAGCTCTTCTCGGACAGATCATGGCAAACTTTGCGAAGTCTATCGCCGTTGCCGGAACACATGGAAAGACAACAACAACTTCTATGCTTACTCACATTCTTCTTCAGGCAGATACCGATCCTACGGTCAGTGTCGGAGGTATGTTAGACCGTATCGGCGGAAATATTCGTGTCGGCCATTCTGACCTCTTCCTTACAGAAGCATGTGAATATACGAACAGTTTCTTAGAATTCTATCCTTTATATTCTATTATCTTAAATGTAGAAGAAGACCATATGGATTTCTTTAAGGATATTGAGGATATTAAGAATTCTTTCCACAAGTTTGCTTCTCAGACCGCTGATGATGGTCTTATCATTATTAATGGCGATATGGAGCATACTGACTTTATTTTGAATGGTCTTGCTCAGAAGCACGTTACTTTCGGCCTGAATCCGGAAAATGATTACACTGCAACGGATATTGCATTTGATAAAGAAGGAAATGCTTCCTATAACCTTGTTGCACATGGCGAGCCAAAGGGTCGTATCGCATTAAATGTAAAAGGCTGCCACAATGTTATGAATTCTCTGGCAGCTATTGCTTGTACAGAAGCAATTGGACTTCCTTTAGATGCAATCCGTAAAGGACTTTTATCTTTTGGTGGAACACACCGCCGTTTTGAGTACAAGGGTTCTCTCGGTGATGTAACTGTCATTGATGACTACGCTCATCATCCAACAGAAATCCGCGCTACTTTATCTGCTGCAAAGGATTATCCGCATGATGAACTCTGGGTTATCTTCCAGCCTCATACATACACCCGTACAAAGGCGTTTCTCCCTGAGTTTGCGAAGGCTTTAGAGCAGGCAGATCACATTGTTCTGGCTGATATTTACGCTGCCCGTGAGGTAGATACCGGAGAAGTTTCTTCTAAAGATGTAATGAAACTTTTACAGGAAGATGGACAGGATGTACATTATTTCCCAAGCTTCGAAGAAATCAAAGATTTCGTAAAGGCTCACGTAAAAGGACATGACCTCCTGATTACGATGGGTGCAGGAAATGTTGTGGAGATTGGAGAAGAACTTCTGGCTGAAAAATAAGTTCTGGGTTGCCACAGACAAAAGATGCCCTCATTAAATAAAAGAAACTGTTCACAAATTTTCAGTATGATAAAGCCATCAAAAAAACAACGAATTATCTTTTTGATAGATTTTTTCATACTTTCCTCTCTTTGAACCGTTGAATAGACGGTTCTTTTTTTACAATTTTATAACACTCCTATAAGCATCCCGCAGGGCGAACAAAAATTGTGGATACCAACTTCTGATTTTGCTTCATCAGCCAAAGAGAGCATATCTGTCTCTGCAGTAACCCAGAAAGTTATCCACATTATCCACAATTTTAAAAAATTTTTTGGGGGTATTCTGAGTCTTTCCCCATGTTGTTTACATTTTGTCCACATTGTATTTTTATTCGTTCACACCTATATCTTGGAACTTATCACCCTTTTTGACCAGTTTTCTCCCCAAAATATCGAATTTTACCCACCTATCCACAAAGTTATCCACATTATCCACAAAAGTATCCACATTATCCATCAAGGTTTTATACAGGAGTTATCCCCAATTCTATCCACATTCTCCCCAGATTCGAAACTGTATTTTTTTTTGAGGGTGTGCTATTCTATATTATGAATTATTCAGAATATACCGATGCTGTTTTCTGGCATTTGATATTTGGATAACTATTTATTCTATAGAATTTACATTTACAATTTATTAAAACGCATGATGATAACCGATAAACTACAGATGATAGAAATAAGGGGTATAATGAGCGATAAGATTACTTTACTTTACAACGTACAGAATGAAGTTACTGTTCTGCCAAACAAATTTATTGATGAATATATGATAAAGGCGGATGGAGAATATGTTAAGATTTATCTTCTGATTCTTCGTCTGCAGGGTATGGGATTGCCTGTTGATGTGGAACGTATTGCAGATCATTTAGAACTGACACGAAAAGACGTTTTGAGAGCACTTTCTTATTGGGAGAAAGCTGGTATTTTACAGACAGGAGCTGCTTCTGAGACGGCTGCTACGGTGACTGGCTCTGAATCTGTGACAAATGGAATCTCTGGGAATGCAGGAACTACTCAAGCTGTTGGAACTTCTGAAAAAGTTATGGCTACTGGAGTTACTGGCACTGACGGAAATACTATGACTGCCGGAACCTCTGGTTCTGACAGAAATACTATGACCTCTGAATCTACAGGACAAACTGGAGCTTCTCTTTCACCAACAATCACTCCTGTACCAGATAAGAATACGTTAAGTCCTACGGAAGTACAGGCTTCAATGACGAATAAGGATTTAGAACGGACGATTTATATGGCGGAGACTTATATTGGACGGCCATTTTCTACGACGGAACTGAATAGTTTTTGCTATATTAATGACCAGCTGCATTTCTCTTCTGATTTGCTGGAATATTTAATTGAGTACTGTGTTACTCGTGGAAAGAAGAGTGTCCGTTATATCGAGAGTGTTGCGATTAACTGGTATCAGCAGGGCATCACAAGTGTTCAGGAGGCAAAGGAACAAAGTACGCTGTATTCACAGAATGTTTTTCCTATTATGAAGGCATTTGGCATTTCGAATCGTGATCCGGGGTCTGCCGAGCTTGACTACATAAAGAAGTGGAATTCTCTTGGACTTGGTACGGATATTATTATCGAGGCGTGCAGCCGGACACTTCTGGCAACGCATCAGGCAAGTTTTCCGTATGCAAACAAAATTCTTGAAGATTGGAAACGGCTCGGTGTCCGGAATACTTCAGATATTAAGCATTTAGATGATAAGCATCGTTCTACTGCTTCGTCTTCTTCAGGTTCTGCTGCCAGATATACACAGGTACAGCCTCGTAAAGGAAGTACTGGGGCAGCTGCCAGAAAAAATACTGCTACGAACCAGTTCCACAACTTTGAACAGAGAACGTATGACTTTAATGATTTGGAATCTCGTCTTCTTGATAAGACCAGGAGGTAAGCTATGGGCATTTCCACAAGACAATACCAGGATATTATGAATGAATATGATGCAGTACGCCGCCGCAATTATATGGCGGAACAGGAACGCAAAGAGCGTGTTTATGCTCTGATTCCTGAAATTCGTCAGATTGACGAACAGATTGCTCATATTTCTGTGGAAAAGGCAAAGGCACTCCTTCTTAAGCAGGTATCTAATGCTGAGGCAAAGAAGTCTTTGCAGGACACGATTTATGATCTTTCTATGGAAAAGGTCAACCTGCTGGCGATCCATGATTACCCGGCAGATTATCTTGACCCGATTTACGATTGTCCGGAATGTAAGGACACCGGCTATATAGGCGATAAAAAATGCCGCTGTTTTCAGCAGAAGATTCGCCATATTCTTTACAGCCAGTCTAATATAGAGGATGTGGCTGGTACAGAAAGTTTTTCTGCTTTTCGCAGAGAGTATTATTCTACACAAAGAAGCGGCAGAGAGAAGCTTTCCCCTCGTGAGAATATAGAAAATGTCTTATCGGCAAGCCATTCTTTTATTGAAAGTTTTGACTCAAAATCGGGGCAGAATCTCTTGATTTATGGAAATGCAGGTGTTGGCAAGACATTTCTTTCAAATTGTATCGCGGGAGAACTTCTGAATCGTGGAAAAGGTGTTATTTACCTGACTGCCTATCAGTTTTTTGACCAGCTGGCTGACTATACATTTCGCCGGGGAGCAAATAATGCACAGACATTGCCTGCTTTCCTGCATTGTGACCTTCTCATCATTGATGATCTCGGCACAGAACTTAATAATTCTTTCATTAATTCTCAGCTTTTTTTATGTATTAATGAAAGAATTCTCAATAAAAAATCTACTATTATAAGTACAAATCTTTCTTTAGAACAGATTAACCGTTCTTACACAGAAAGAGTTTTTTCAAGAATCATACAGTCCTACACCCTTTTACATATTTACGGAGAAGACATTCGCATTAAAAAGACTTTCTCCTCCCTTGACGAATAAGAGAATGGATGTTATAAAGGAATTGTAATATGATTTATCTCACATAATAATAATTATATGATTAAAGGAGTAAAACACATGAGACCAGATGATAGCAAATTTGCAACCGTTCCTGTAGGTAAGCTTGGAATTATTGTTCACCCTAGCTGTGCAGAGCTTGGAAAGAGAATCGACCAGTATATTGTAAACTGGCGTAAAGAGCGTGAACATGAACACAAAGAGAATGTTGTATTTAAGGATTACGAGCAGGATACTTATATTATCGATGCAACCTGTTCCCGTTTCGGAACCGGTGAAGCAAAGGCACTCATCTCCGATTCTGTTCGTGGCGTAGATCTTTATATCCTTGCAGATGTTCTTAATTATAGTTTAAAATATAAAGTATGTGGCCATGAAAACCATATGTCTCCTGATGATATTTACGCAGATGTTAAGCGTATCATCGGCGCTGCTTCAGGTAAGCCAAAGAGCATTACTGTTATCATGCCGTTCCTTTATGAGAGCCGTCAGCATAAAAGAAGCTCCAGAGAGTCTTTAGACTGTGCTTACGCATTGCAGGAACTTACAGCAATCGGTGTTGATAACGTTCTTACATTTGATGCACATGACCCTCGTGTACAGAACGCGATCCCACTGAAAGGTTTTGACAATATCATGCCTACTTACCAGTTCATCAAAGCTTTACTTCGCTCTACAAGCGATCTTGAGATTGATAACGAACATTTAATGGTAATCAGCCCGGATGAAGGTGCTATGAACCGTACAATGTACTTCTCCAGCGTTCTTGGTGTAGATATCGGAATGTTCTACAAGAGAAGAGATTATTCTGTTGTCGTTGACGGACGCAACCCAATCGTTGCTCACGAGTTCTTAGGTTCTTCTGTTGAAGGTAAGGACGTAATGATCATCGATGATATGATTTCTTCCGGTGAAAGTATGTTAGACGTTGCAAGA
>ERZ825137.3541-NODE-3541-length-16591-cov-11.223331_pt1 | contig 16591 bp, 10 predicted proteins | sample MGYA00519873_ERZ825137 | MGnify/ENA primary metagenome ERZ825137 (study PRJEB31778, sample SAMEA3449190) | human gut metagenome | biome: human gut; feature: human-associated habitat; material: faeces | place: United Kingdom | collected 2010/2012 ...
CGTTCTTGATGCCCTTGGCCTTGGAGGAGCCGTGGGCCTTGATGACCGGCTGCTTTGCGCCCAGGAAGGGTGCGCCGCCGTACTCCTCGCTGTCCATCTGGTGCTTGAGGCTTCCCACGCCGCTCTTGAGCAGCAGGTAGGCGATCTTGCCGCCGAGGTTTGCCAGGAACATCTCCTTGAGCATCCCCAGCAGCATCTTGGCCACGCCCTCGGTCAGCTTGAGGATGACATTGCCGGTAAAGCCGTCGCAGACCACCACATCCACATCACCGTTGGGCACGTCACGGGGCTCGATGTTGCCCACGAACCGGATGCCCGGTGTTGCCTTGAGCAGCTGGTGGGCTTCCCGGAGCATCGGGGTGCCCTTGCTCTCCTCGGCACCGTTGTTTGCCAGCGCCACGGTGGGGGCGGTGCGGCCTTCCACCTTGTTGACATAGCAGCTGCCCATCACGGCAAAGGCAGCCAGCATCTCGGGGCGGCACTCCACGTTCGCGCCGCAGTCCAGCAGCAGATAGGCCTTGTTTTTGGCCGGCACCATGGTGGCCAGGGCCGGGCGCTTTACGCCCTTGAGGGTGCGCACGATGAGGCTTGCGCCCACATGGAGCGCGCCGGTGCTTCCGGCAGAGACAAAGGCATCACCCTTTCCCTCCTTCAGCAGGTTCAGACCCACCACGATGGAGGAATCCTTCTTGCTGCGGATAGCCCTTGCAGGCTCATCGCACATCTCAATGGTCTCGGTGCAGTTGACCAGCTCGATGCCGTCCAGCGGGATATTATGCTCGGCAGCCGTCTTGCGCACCAGCTCCTCGCTGCCCACGCCGATGACCTGCACACCGTACTCCTTCACAGCCTGCGCGGTGCCTTCCAGCACAGCCAGCGGGGCGTTGTCGCCGCCCATCATATCAACGATAATTTTCATAGGGTTTCTCCCTTCTTAAAGAGCAGTTTCGTTCAGCCACTGTTGGAAGCTGGCCACGGCACGCTCGGCCACGGCCATGTAACGCAGGCGCTTGTCACGGGGGCGGCTCTCAGCCGGCAGCGGGGGCAGGATGCCCATATTCGCGCCCATGGGCTGGAAATGTTTGTTCTCGGTGGTCAGATACTGGATCAGCGCGCCGCACATGGTATCCACCGGCGGCGGGGGCAGCTGCCTGCCCTCCAGCCGGGCGTAGATGCTCCGGGCTGCCAGCAGGCCGCAGGCGGCGCTCTCCATATAGCCCTCAAAGCCAGTGATCTGGCCCGCAAAAAACACGTTGGGGTGCTCCTTCAGGAACAGGCCCGCGTCCAGCACACGGGGCGCATCCAGAAAGGTATTGCGGTGCATGACACCGTACCGCACGAACTCGGCATTTTCCAGGCCCGGGATCATGCTGAACACCCGCTTCTGCTCGCCCCACTTGAGGTTGGTCTGGAAGCCCACGATATTATAGAGGGTGCGTTCCTTATTCTCGGCGCGGAGCTGGACATTGGCCCAGGGACGGTGGCCGGTGTTGGGGTCCACCAGACCCACCGGACGCAGGGGGCCGAAGCGCATGGTATCAGCACCCCGGGCGGCCATGATTTCAATGGGCATACAGCCCTCGTAGACCGTGACGGTATCCGCCTTTTTGCCGTGGGCATCGGGGTCGGGCTGCGCGCCCTGTTCCGCGCCGGCATCGAAGGCATGGAGCGGGGCACGCTCTGCCGAAGCCAGCGCGGCGTGGAAAGCCTCATACTCTGCCTTATTGAAGGGGCAGTTCAGGTAATCGGCCTCGCCCCGGTCGTACCGGGAAGCGGCGAACACCTTGTTGTAATCCAGGCTCTCGGCCGTGACGATGGGAGCCACGGCATCATAGAAATGGAGCCGCTCATCGCCGGTCAGGCGGCCGATCTCGTCGGCCAGCGCACCATCGGTCAGGGGGCCGGTGGCCACCAGAATGGGTGCACTCTCATCGATGTGCTCCACCTGCTCCCGCACCACGATGATGTTGGGACACTCCTCCACCCGCCGGGTCACGGCGGCGCTGAATGCGTCCCGGTCCACGGCCAATGCGCCGCCCGCGGCCACACGGGCCTCCTCGGCGGCTTCCAGCAGCTGGCTGCCCATCCGGCGCATCTCCTCTTTCAGCAGGCCGGAAGCAGAATCCAGACGCTCGGCCTTCAGGCTGTTGGAGCAGATCAGCTCCGCAAAGCCCGCACTCTTGTGAGCCGGGGAAAAGTGGGTGGGCTTCTGCTCGTAGAGCGTTACCTGAACGCCCTTGCCCGCCAGCCACAGCGCCGCCTCGCAGCCTGCCAGACCGGCACCCAGTACAGTAACTTTATAGTTGCTCATGTTGTATCCCTTTATCTTATCTCGCACTTCCAGCAGTCAGGAAAAACTTTCCGCCCTGCCAAGGGCTCCCCTACTAGGGGAGCCCTTGGCAATGCGAAGCATTGACTGAGAGGTTTGATCAATCCTTCTTCGGCACCGGCATCTCAAAGCCGCAGCCTTCTTTTGCGCAGTAGAGCTTGGAGCCCTTGCGGAACAGGGTGGAGCCGCACTTTTCGCACTTGGTGGGCACCGGGGTATCCCAGGTCATAAAGTCGCAGTCGGGGTAGCGCTCGCAGCCGTAGTAGATGCGGCCCTTGGCGCTCTTGCGCTCCAGCATCCGGCCCTTGCCGCACTTGGGGCAGACACCGCCGGTGTCCTTGACCAGACGCTTGGTGCCCCGGCACTCGGGGAAGCCGGAGCAGGCCAGGAACTTGCCGTACTTGCCCACCTTGATGACCATGGGGCGGCCGCAGAGGTCGCAGACCTCGCTGGAAGGCTCGTCCGGCACCTTGACCTTCTTGCCCTCCATGTTCTTTTCGGCCTGTTCCAGGCTGGCGGCAAAGCCCTGATAGAAATCATCCACGGTCTTGTGCCAATCGGTCTTGCCGCTCTCGATCTTATCCAGGTTCTTCTCCATCTCAGCCGAGAAGTCCACGTCCACGATATGGGGAAACTGCTCCAGCATCAGGCCGTCCACGGCGCGGCCCAGCAGGGTGGGCTTGAGCTTTTTCTGCTCCCGCTCCACATAGCCGCGATCAATGATGGTGGTGATGATAGGCGCATAGGTCGAGGGACGGCCAATGCCATTTTCCTCCAGCGCCTTGATCAGGGTCGCTTCGGTGTAGCGGGCGGGGGGCTGGGTGAATTTCTGCTCACTCTTCAGCTCCTTGAGCTTGAGCAGCTGGCCCTGTTCCAGCGGGGGCAGGCTGGTCTCCTTCTTTTCCTTTTCATCGGTGGCTTCCTCGTACAGCACGGTAAAGCCATCAAAGGTCACGGTGTAGCCGCTGGCCTTGAAGCGGTAGTCCCCCGCATACACGGTCACGCTCACGGTATCCTGCTGGCAGTCCGCCATCTGGCTGGCCATAAAGCGGCTCCAGATCATCCGGTAGAGCTTGGCGGTATCGCCGCTGATGCTCTTGTCCACCTCGTCAGGGGTCAGCCCCGGCACCGAGGGACGGATGGCTTCGTGGGCATCCTGCGCGGCGGTCGCGCTCTTGGTTTTCCAGGTGCGCTTGTAGGGGCAGATATACTGTTCGCCGTAAGCGTCCGCAATATACTCCTTTGCAGCGGCGACCGCCTCATCGGAAATGCGCAGGCTGTCGGTACGCATATAGGTGATCAGACCCATGGTGCCGTGGCCCGCGATGTCCACGCCTTCGTACAGGGTCTGGGCGGCACGCATGGTACGGGTAGCCGTAAAGCCCAGACGGCGGGAGGCCTCCTGCTGCAGGGTACTGGTGATAAAGGCCGGGGTGGGCTGCTTGGCCCGCTTGCCTTTTTTCAGTTCGCCCACGGTATACTCGGCACCCTCCAGACCCTTTTCAATGGCACGGGCCTCTGCCTCGTTTTTGGGCAGCAGCTTTTTGCCGGTGCTGTCGGAGGCCAGGCGGGCGGTAAAGCTCTTGTGGCCGGTGCCCAGCGTGGCATCCACGTTCCAGTATTCCTCGGGCTTGAAGTTCTCGATCTCCTTCTCGCGGTCATCGATCAGCCGCACCGCCACGCTCTGGACACGGCCCGCCGACAGGCCCCGGCGCACCTTCCGCCACAGGAAGGGGCTGAGCTTATAGCCCACCAGACGGTCGAGGATGCGGCGGGCCTGCTGGGCATTGAACAGATCCTCGTCGATGGCACGGGGATTGGCCATGCCCTTCTGCACGCCCTTTTTGGTGATCTCGTCAAAGGTCACGCGGTTGGGCTCGTGGGGGTCCAGCCCCAGGATATTGGCCAGATGCCAGCTGATGGCTTCGCCCTCACGGTCCGGGTCGGTTGCCAGCAGAACGCCGTCGGCCTGCTTGGCTTTTGCCTTGAGCTCCTTGATGAGCTTGGATTTATCCTTGATATTGATGTACTGGGGGGCGTAGTCATGTTCCACGTCGATGCCCAGCTGGGACTTAGGCAGGTCCCGGATGTGGCCCATGCTGGCCGTGACCTCGTAATCCTTGCCCAGATATTTGCCAATGGTCTTCGCCTTTGCCGGCGACTCCACGATTACCAGTTTTGCCATGGTTCTCTTCTCCTACTATCTATATGAAACCCTCTCAGTCTCGCTTCGCTCGCCAGCACCGGGTTGCGGTTCCCAGCATCCGCTTCGTGCCTTGGGCGGCACTCGCGTCTTGCTGGCCGCTGCCCCAACAACTTCTCCCTGTTTCGGCCGCAGGCCGCGGTCGTCGTCGTTGCTCCCAGAGGGAGAGCCAACGCATATCCCAGGCTTAGCAACAGCTATCCGTGAGCCACAATTGCCTCTCCCTTCGGGAGAGGTGGCAACGCGCCAGCGTTGACGGAGAGGGTCATATCTTCAACTTAAATTGCGCAGTTCAGCGCAGAATATACCGCTTGCCGGGCAAGCAGGTCACACGGCCCGCCAGCTCCAGCTTCATCAGGGTGCCCAGCAGCAGGCCGGTGGGCAGGCCGCTTGCCGCGCCCAGCTCCTCCACGCCCTTTGCCTTGGGGCCGATACAGGCCAGCACCCTGCGCTCAGTCTCGCTCATGGGGTCAGGCGCAGAGCGCACCGCCGCCGGAGCCGCCGCACCCCGCAGGCCCAGCACCCCGAACAGGTCGCCGGGTTTGCAGACGGCTTTGGCCCGGCCCTCCTGCAGCAGGGCGTTGGTGCCTGCTGAGTTGGGCGAGTAGATGCTGCCCGGCACCACGAACACCGGCTTGCCATACCGCTCGGCATGGTTGACTGTGGACATGGTGCCGCTCTTTTCCTGCGCTTCCACCACCACCAGCGCCGAGGACAGTGCCGCAATGAGCCGGTTGCGCTGCAAAAAGCCATTGGGGCCAACGGGGCCGCTCTCGGGCGGGTACTCACTGATCACGCAGCCTTTTTGCTCGATCTTTTTCCGCAGCTCCCGGTTGGAGGCCGGGTAGGTGCGGTCAATGGGCACGCCCAGCACCCCGATGGTGGGGCAGTTTTCCTTCACTGCGGCCCGGTGTCCGGCACTGTCCAGCCCATCGGCCAGACCGCTGACGATGATGGCCCCGTTTTTGGCCAGCCCGCTGCCCAGATCTGCCGCCGCCTGCAGGCCGTACTCGGTGGGCCTGCGGCTGCCCACCATCCCCACAGCCCCCGGCTCATTGAGCCAGAGGGGGTCGCCGGTGCAGTAGAGCACCAGCGGCATATCGGGAATGCGGGAAAACGCCAGCGGGTAATCCGGGTCGTCATAGGGCAGGATGCGGATATTCCGCGCCGCGCACCGCCGTGCAAAGGCCCGGTAATGCGCTGGGGTGTTGTCGGGCAGGTTGGCCCGGGCAAAGGCCGGGCTGCCCACCGCTTTGCGGAACGCATCGGAATCCCGGTTCTCCCAGGCCTCCTGCGCCCCGCCAAACACATCCAGCACCCGGCCTGCATGGCTGCTGCCCGCGCCCAGCGTGTTTGCCAGCCAGAGCCAGCAGAGCAGCGGGTCGAGAGCCGGTTCGGGCGGGAAAAGACTGGTCTGGCCGAAGCCGGGCCCGGTCACAGGCTCTCCTCCCGGAAATGCCACAGCAGGATGCTGCCCGCAATGCCGGCGTTCAGGCTTTCCACCCGGTCGGTCATGGGGATGCGCACAGTGCCGCTGCAGGCGGCAATGGTCTCTTCCGTCAGGCCCTGGCCCTCACTGCCGATGACTACGCAGACACCGCCCGGGTAGCCGGGCCGGGCCGCGCTCAGGGGCTGGCTCTGGTAGAGTGCCGCCGCAAGGCAGGTAATGTTCTTTGCCCGCAGGGCGGCAATGGCGGCAGGCATTGCCCCCACCTCCATCACCGGCACCCGCACGGCGGCCCCCATGGAGGCCCGCAGGGTCTTGGGGGCAAACACGCTGGCACAGCCATCGCTCAGCAGCACGCCGTCAAAGCCGAACGCAGCGGCAGAGCGCAGCAGCGTGCCCACGTTGCCGGGGTCCTGCACCCGCTCAAGTGCCAGATACCGCCCGCCGGTCTTTGTCTCGTCCAGCGTGTGCACCGGGGTGTGGAAGATGCCGAACACGCCCTGATGGGTGCCCACATCGGCCAGCTTATCGGCCACATGGTCCTCCACCAGATAGTGCTCCCCGGGCAGCCCGGCCAGCTCCGGGCACTTTTCCAGCGCCGCCTCGGTGCAGAACAGGGTCTCCAGCGCCGCGCCGCGGCAGAGCTCCGGGCAGAGCTTGCGGCCCTCGGCCAGAAATTTCCCCTCACTGCGCCGGAACGCCCCGCTGGAAGCAAGGCGGCAGGCATATTTGATCTTTGCGTTTTCCCGGCTGGTGATCTTTTCCATGCGGTCCTCCAGAAGATACAAAAATATACAAAAAGGACGCCCGCGTATTTTACTACGCGCGGGCGTCTTTCAGGTCTTTATCAGGCGTTCTTCACGGTCTCGACCAGAGCAGCAAAGCTCTGAGGATCGTTGATGGCCATCTCGCTCAGCATCTTGCGGTTCAGCTCGATGCCTGCCTTCTTCAGGCCAGCCATGAAGGTGGAGTAGTTCATGCCCAGGGGACGAACTGCATTGTTGATGCGGCAGATCCACAGGTTGCGGAACTGACGCTTCTTCATGCGGCGGCCAGCCAGAGCGTAGTTGCCGCTCTTCATGACCTGCTGCTTGGCCATCTTAAAGTGCTTGCTCTTGCAGCCATAGAAGCCCTTAGCCAGCTTCAGCATCTTCTTACGACGTTTGTGAGTCATGGTTGCGCCCTTGATACGTGCCATTTTTTATATCTCCTTTAGTTATCTCTTAGAATGTCTTTGCCTGCGGCTCGCACTTAGGCGTAGGGCAGCATGCTCTTGATGGTAGCGGCGTTGGTCTTGTCAACGTAGTTGGGCTGACGGTAGCCACGGGTCAGCTTGGTGGTCTTCTTGGTCAGGATGTGGCTGCGGAATGCGTGGCCGCGCTTGATCTTGCCGTTCTTGGTCAGCTTAAAGCGCTTCTTAGCGCCGGAATGCGTCTTCAGTTTCATCTTAGCCATTTTAGTTTCCTCCTAAAATTAGTCCTTATTGGGTTTCGGGATCAGCAGAATGGACATCGTGCGGCCCTCGAGCACCGGCGGCTTATCCATGCTTGCCTGGGGCAGAGCCTCGGCAAAGCGTTTCAGCACGTCAGCACCCAGAGCACTGTGCGCCATCTCACGGCCGCGGAAGCGGATCGAAGCCTTCACCTTGTGACCAGCGGCCAGGAACTTGGCAGTCTGGTTCAGCTTGGTGTTGAAGTCGTTGGTGTCAATATTGAGCGAAAGGCGGGTCTCCTTGACCTCGACCACTTTCTGGTTCTTCTTGGCTTCCTTCTCCTTCTTCTGCTGTTCAAAACGGTATTTGCCGTAATCCAGCACCTTGCACACAGGCGGGGTAGCCTGCGGTGCGATCTTGACCAGATCGAGCCCGGCTTCTTCTGCAGCGCGCATGGCCACCTGAATGGACACAACGCCCTTCTGCTCGCCATCGGCACCGATCAGGCGAACTTCACGATCACGGATCTGACCGTTGATCTCCAGTTCCTTCGACTTTCCAGCGGTAGCGATAATGAATGCACCTCCAAACAATAATCCATAGTGTTGCAATATTTGGCATAGAAAACGCGGCCGCCCATTTGCAGGACAGCCGCGCGAAATTTCACACAAAAGCGCAGTTCGTTCAAAGAATCGAACCGTGTTTGGGTATAGCCCGGGGATTCCGACCCCACAAGGCGAGCGCGGCACAGGCCGTAGCTGCTTTCTTTACCGGAACAGTTTACCACACCCACAAAGCCCTGTCAAGCACTTTTACGCGATTTCAGGGAAAAATATTACTTAACCTCAATCAGCTTCCCCAGTTCCAGCGAGTAGATGCCCTTATAGGTCACCGGCTTCGGGGCAAAGCGCTTGCTGATGGCAAGGGCATAGAGGTCAAGCTGGGCGCGATAGGCGGCAAGGAAGTCGTCCTCGGATTTTCGGCGGTCCGTCTTGTAATCCAGCAGCTCCAGGTGGTCCGGGAACACCAGCACCAGGTCAGCGATGCCCTGCACCAGCACCTTTGCCTGTGCCACGGCAGCGCTGTCGGCGGGGGCAGTCCCCTGAGCGGCCAGCACCTCGGCGGCAGGCAGGGCCGTGATGAAGTCCAGCTCCCGCAGCACCTCATCCGCGGCACAGATGCGCGCAAAGGCTTCGCTCTCCACAAAGCGGCGGATGCGCCCTGCATCCAGCTTCTCCGCAATTTCGGACGCGGTGAGCTTTGCTTCCACCTGCCGGTCGCGCTCGGCGGGGATCGCCGTTTCCAGCGTGCCTGCCTGTTTTGCCGCTGCAAGAGCCATAAAATCGGCGTGCTCCAGGAAGGCGTGGAGGGCCGTGCCCATCTCGGCGGCGGTCAGGCCGTCCTTTGCCAGAAAGCCCGGGCGCTCCAGCGTGGTCTGCTCTGCCTTGTGGACGATGCCGGTCACGCTGACCTTGGCGGGCACTTGGGCCAGCTCCGCCGCAGGGTACTGCCAGGCAAAGCCCTGCCGCAGTGCCTCGGTCAGGGCCGGGTCTGCCTGGGCCAGCGGTCTTTCCTCCAGTTCCGGGTCGGGTGGCTCCACGCCCTCGGGCAGCGCCTGCTGCACCGTCAGGGTAATGGTGCTCCCGGTATCCGCAAAGGGCAGTTCCAGATCCTCGGCCAGCCGGCGCAGAGGGCCGCCGTTGGGGTGGACGAGCAGGGCCGCGCGAAGCCAGTCGGCAAAGCTGTTTGCCTGTCGGCAGAGCGTCTGCCCCGCCCCGGCTTCAAGGAAGGCCGCCGCTCTGGTAAAGGGGTTGGAGGTCTTTCCGATGCCCAGCGGCACGGTCAGGATAAGCTTATCCTGCGCGCGGGTCAGCGCCACATAGAGCAGGCGCATCTGCTCACTGCGCATCTCGGTGGCGTGGACATTGGAGAGCGCCGTGTAAGCCGCCGTCTTGTACGCGCCCTCGCCCTCCTCGGGGCGCAGGCGCAGGCCCGCCCCATACATCCGATGCAGGAGCACCGGCTGGCGGGTATCGGCGGCATTGAAGCGACGGGCCGTGTCGGCCACGAACACCACCGGGAACTGCAGCCCCTTGGAGCGGTGGATGGTCATCACGGTCACACAGCCGGGGCGGGAGCCGCCGGGCACGGTATCCTGCCCCGTGGAGCCTGCCAGCGCCGCAGCGTCAATGGCCCGCACCAGCGCCGAGATGCCGCCGGAGCCAGCCCCGGCACAGAAGGAAGCAAACCGCCGGGCATCCTCCCGGCGGCGGGCACCGTTTTCCATCACGCCCAGTGCGGCAAGGTAGCCGGTGGAAGCAAAGATCTCCTCCAGCAGCTGTTCTGCCGGGGCACTGCGGGCCATCCGTCGCAGCTCGGTCAGCCGGGCATAGAACGCCCGGACTTTTCCGATAAAAGGGGTGTCCTCCCCGCTGTTCACGGTGAGCAGCAGCGCGCCGTAGAGGCTGATGCGCTGGGGGGCGTTTTCCCCCTGCTGCTTCTGGATCTCTTCGGCTCTGGCCCGCAGGCGGACAAGGTCGTCATCGGTGAAACCGAACAGCGGGCCCAGCATGGCGGCGGCAAGATAGATATCCTGCGCCGGGTTGTCCATGACCTTCAGCAGGGCGATGAGGGGCCGGATGTGGGGGGCATCCAGCAGGTTTTCGCGGGCATCCGCATACACCGGGATGCCCCGGGCGGTCAACGCTTCCACATAGGCCGGAAAATCAATGCGCGCCGCCAGCAGGATGCAGCAGTCCTCGTACTGCACCGGGCGGGTGGCACTGCCGTCCCGCACCGGCTCGCCGCTCTGCACCATCTCCTCGATGCGCCGGGCGATCCAGCCCGCGTCCGTTTCGGCGGTGTCATCGGGCAGGAAACGCGCTTCCACGCTGCCCGTGTATTCCCCGGGTGCCCCGCAGACCAGCCGCTGGCCGTCGCCGTAGGCCGTGTCGCCGAGTTCCGGGGACATGAGCCGCTCGAACAGGAAATTGACCCCTTCCACCACCTGCGGAGCCGAGCGGAAGTTGGCATCCAGCGCCAGCATGGCATCGGTGCCGGGGGTACCCTCTGCCGGGCGGGGCCGCGCTGCGCCGCCTGGCAGGGCGGGCCAGCTGTCCAGTTTTTCCCGGAAGATGCTGGGGTCTGCCTGCCGGAAGCGGTAGATGCTCTGCTTCAGATCTCCCACCAGGAAGAGGTTGTCCCCCGCCGGGGATGCAAGGCACCGGTACAAGGCATCCTGCAGGGCGTTGGTGTCCTGATATTCATCCACCATCACGGCGGCGTAGTTCTGCCGGATGACCCCGCACAGCGCAGTGGGGGTGCCGTCCGGGTCACGGAGCAGACGGAGGGCCTGATGCTCAAAGTCGCTGAACTCCAGCAGTTTCCGGTCCCGCTTTTTGGCCGAGAACCGGGCATCGAAATCCCGCACCGCCGCAAACAGGGCCCGCAGGCGGGGCTCTGCGGCCCTGCGGTCTGCCTCAGCCTCCTCCTCACTGCAGGGGATCAGCTCAAGGATCTGCGCAAACAGGGCCGTGCCCTCATCGGCGCGGGTGCGGATGACTTTTTTGTGTTCGCCGTTCAGCCGCTTTTTCATCCCTTTCAGGCCGGGCAGTTCCTCCATGCCCAGCACATAGGGGGTCAGCAGATCGTAAAGCGGGGTCCATTCCCCCGCCACAGCCAGCTGTTCCACCCTGCCCAGCAGGGCGGCAGCCTTGTCCAGCCGTTCCTGTGCATCGGTATATTTTTCCAGCACGGCATTCTTTGCCTTTTCCCGGGCAGAGGGCGTTTTCTTTTCCTCGGCATCGGCCAGCTCCTGCTCCCGGTCGCCCGGACAGTCAGCCAGCGCGGCACGGAACAGTTCCCCTGCTGCCCTTGCACTGCGGGCAGCTTCGGCCAGCAGCAGATCACGCCAACAGGTGGCGGCAAAGCCATTTTCCTCCTGCCACGGAGCCAAAAATTCCTCCAGCTTTTTGTCGTAATCGGGCAGGGCGCGCAGGAAATCGTAGACATGCAGGATCGTCTCGCCCGCCGCACGGTCGGTGCGGCCCTTGCCGTAGAGGTCGGCAAAGGCGCAGAAATCCGGGTCGCGGTAGGCATTTTCCAGCGTCTCGCTCAGGGCAGAGGCCCGCAGGAGCTCCACACTGCCGGGGTCTGCGGGGGAAAAGTCCGGCGGGATATCCAGCGCCTGAAAGTGCTTGCGCAGCAGGTCCAGACAGAAGGCATCGATGGTGCAGATGGGTGCGCGCTGCAGCAGCATCCGCTGGCGGCGCAGCGCGCCATTGCCGGGTTCCGCCTGGCTGCGCTTCAAAAGCGCCTGCCCGATGCGGGCCCGCAGCTCTGCCGCCGCCGCATTGGTAAAGGTGACGATGAGCAGACGGTCCGCATCCACGGGATGCTCCGGGTCGGTGATGAGCCGGACAGCCCGCTCGGTCAGAACAGCCGTTTTGCCGCTGCCCGCCGCCGCGCTCACCAGCAGCGCGCCGCCCCGGTCCTCGATGGCGGCCCGCTGGGCGGGGGTCCACTTGGGTTCACTCATGCCTGTTCCTCCTCTCCCTCTTCGGGCTGCCCGGGAGCCTCAAATGGCTTTGCGGGGGCCTCCAGCGCCCGCTCCCCGATGCCGGTCTCGTGGCAGCAGACAAAGCCGTAATCACACCACTGGCAGGGGCTCCGGCCCGCGACCAGCGGCTCGGCGGCGATCTGACCCTCATAGAGCTGCTGGCCCATCCGGGTCACAAGATCATCCAGATGCAGCTGGATGCGGTTCAGCTTGGCGATGTCTGCCCGCTTGTCCTTCTGGTAGGGGCTGGGCGCGCCTTTGTAATAGGAGAAGGGCAGGTATCTGCCGGTCTCGTCGGCATCCATGGCATCGAACAGCTTCTGCTCGTCCCGCACCAGACCGTCCAGCTTGTATTCCACACTGTGGGCCGCCTTTTCGCGGGTGGTGGTCTCAGGGGCCGGGTCGGCCAGCAGGTAGAGCACACCTGCCGGTTCCGCCCCCGTAAAGCGGCCGCTTTTATCCCGGGTCAGGCTGAACAGGTAGAGCAGCATCTGGCAGTCCAGACCGCAGTAGACCTCCTTCAGGTCCAGCTTTTTGGTGCCGGTCTTGTAGTCCACCACCCGCACCCAGCGGGTGCCGTCCTCCTCCACCCACTCGTCGGCACGGTCCACGGTGCCCACCAGCTGGACGGTGCGCCCGTCCGACAGGTGATACACCTGAGCGGGCACGGCATTCTCGCCCCGGCCGATCTTCAGCTCACAGGCCACAGGCTTGAAGCTGGACTGCCGCTGCTCATCCCGCAGATAGAGCAGCAGGCTTGTCATGCTCTTTTTCAGGCGGGAGAGCAGATAGGCAAAGCGGGCGGTATCCTCGGGCAGATAGCGTTTGGCGTACTCGTCCACCAGCAGCGCGGCAAGGCTTGCCATGGCCTCATCGTCCAGCTCCATAAAGGGCTGCAGCGCCGCCATGGGGTTGTCCGGGCCGGGGTGAGGGTCCAGCGCCATCTGCAGCACCCAGTGCATCAGGGTGCCGCTCTGGTCGGCGGAAAGCTCGGCCCGGCGGCGGGGCCTGAGCCCCAGCACATACTGCAAAAAGTAGCCGTAGCGGCAGGTATAATATTTTTCCAGCTGACTGGGCGAAATGCGCAGCTTCCGCCCCAGCAGCGCTTCCAGCGCAGGCAGGTCATGCACCTGCCGGGGGGCAGTGTCGGCCATCCGGCGCAGCAGAGCAAGGCCCTGCGGCTCGGTCTCGCCGGGGGTGTGCAGGGCCTCTGTCAGGCTGGCACGCTCGGTCTCCGTCAGGGGCCAGCCGCCGCCCAGACAGTCCAGCCCATCTGCAGGAGTGGCCGCAAGGTCCGTCAGTTCCAGCTCCGGGGCAGCAGGGGCCAGCGCTTCCACGAGGGGTTCCAGCGCAGCGCAGAGGGTCTGTCCCTGCCCCTTGGGCCAGCTGAGCCACAGCCCCTTTGCAGGGGCGGTCAGGGCCTTGTAGAAGCAGACCTGCTCACGCACCACACGGTTTTCAAAGCAGTCGGGCAGGTCGATTTCCTGCGCCATCAGGGCATCGCGGTCGGCGTGGGTCAGCAGACCCACCTCGCCGGGCGCGGCCGGGAATTCCCCCTCGGCCAGCCCCAGCACAAACACATAGTCCGGCGCGTCCAGACGCATCTTGCCTGCGCTGGCCAGCACCACCGCATCCAGGGTCTGGGGAATGTGCCCCAGGTCGGACGAGCGGAGCAGCAGCCCGAACAGGTCCTCGTATTCGGCCACAGTAACGGTCTGCTCCCCCAGCAGATGGGCCATCTCGTTCAGCAGCCCCATGACCACGTTCCACTCCCGGGCGGCTTCCTCCGCCGCCGGGATGCCCCGGCCCGCGCGGATGGCCTTTACCTGAGCGGCCTGCTGTTCCTCAGCTCCCAGCGTTTTCAGGCAGAAATACACCGCCCGGCTGATGGCCTCGGCATTGACCCCGCGCACCTTGGCCCGGAATGCATCCACTGCCCCCACGAGCAGGGCACGGGCATGTTCTGCCCGCTCCCGGTTGCGGAGGTCCTCTTCGGTCAGCTCCTGTTCTCCAAAGCCCTTGGGGCTGCGCTCGAACTTCTCCCGCCAGGCCGCCGCCGTGGGGGCCCAGGTGTAGGCATAGTTTTCCAGCGCGCAGACCTGCTCCTCGCTCAGGGCACACAGGCCGGTCTTGGCAAGGGTGGTCAGGTTCTCGGTCAGGTCGGCTCCCCGGGCGATCTCCAGCAGGGCCCGCACCGCCGTGGCCGGGGCGCTGAATTCCGGGGTGGTGGGTTCATCGCAGTACAGAGGGATCTCCGCCATCCGGAATTCATACCGGACAGCGGCACGATACTTGGCGATATCGCGGCAGACCACAGCGATCTTTCCGCACCGCACGCCCTGCCGCATCAGCCGCCGGACGGCACCGGCAGCGGCACGGGCCTCCTCCTCCCGGCTGGGCGCGGCAAAGAGCCGCACCTCGCCCGCCGGGGCATCCGCGGTGCAGCTGCCGGTTTCCAGCAGCTCTGCCACTGCGGCAAGGCCCGGGGCGTTCCGGTGGCGCAGGTCCTTGCGCAAAAGCTGCGGAACGGCCACCTCCGCCCCATTTTTCCGGGCCAGCTGGCGCAGCTGCGCCGCCACCTGCTTGGCCCCGGAGAACAGGCTCAGGTCACCGGGCAGCAGGGGTGCACCGTCATCGCAGAGGGCCACCGTTACGCTGGGCAGCGCCGCCAGCATGGCCCCCAGCAGCCGCTTTTTGGGGGCGTTGAAGGTATCGAACTCATCAATGAACACCGCCCGGTCCCGCAGAAACTCCGGCAGGCTGTGCCGGGCCAGTGCTTCCTCCAGCCGGGCTCCGGCCAGCTCCAGCCGGTCAGAGGGGTCCATGCCGCTGCGGGCCAGCAGGGTCTCGTAGCCCTGAAAGATGAGGGCCAGCTCACTGAGCTTACCGCTCTCGGCCCCGCAGGCACCGGCCAGCTGTGCCAGCTGCTGGCCGGAAAGGCCCGCGCTCTTCAGCTCGTCGATGGTCTGAGCCGCCATCTGGCAAAAGGCCGCACTGCGCCGGTGGCGGTGATAATAGTGGACATTGTCCTGCAGCTCCTCCAGCGCCCGGCGCACCAGCACGGCACGGCCTGCGTCAGAGAGGGTCTGAACCGCCGCGCCGCCCTCGGTGGAAAGGATCTTTTCTGCCAGACTGGTAAAAGAAAAACTCTCCACCATGCCGGACAGGGCATCCCCCAGCTCACGGTAGATGCGGCCCTCGGTGCTGGAAGTGAATTGTTCCGGCACCAGCAGGATGCTTTTTTCCCCTTTTTCGGCCCGGGCGCGGATGCGCTGGTACAGCAGCGTTGTTTTTCCGCTGCCGGAACCGCCCAGAAGTAGCTGTAACATTGTTTTCTCACTTTCTCTGCATCTCAGCCCAAGCCACCGAACTGACCCAATATGCCAAGGGCTCTCCTACTAGGGGAGCTGGCGAGCCAAAGGCGAGACTGAGAGGTTTAATCACTTTATTCTACCGCAAAATTGAAGAAAAATCTATTCTGTGGTAAACTGAGGAAAAACAGCAAAACAGGAGGGGCACTTCCCCATGAAGATTCTAGCAGTTGATTACGGTGCCAGCCGCACGGGGCTTGCGGTCTGCGACCCCACCGAGTTCCTGACCACGCCCATCACCCCCCAGATCACCCTGAAGGCCCGGCCCAAGGTGGCCGCCGAGGTCTGCCGCATTGCCCAGGAGCAGAAGGCAGAGCTCATTGTGGTGGGCCTGCCGCTCAACATGGACGGCACCGAGGGCGAGCGCGCCGAGAAGAGCCGCAAGCTGGGCAAGACCCTGCAGATCTGGAGCGGCCTGCCCGTACGGATGTGGGACGAGCGGCAGTCCACCTGTGAAGCCGCCGATATCCTGGACGAGGTGGGAACTTTTGGTGCTCACCGCAAGGCCATTCTGGATTCCGTCAGCGCCACGGTCATTCTGGAAGATTACCTCGCCTGGCGCAAAGAGCACCCCGGCGAAATTTGAACCGGAAGCAAAAAGAGACGCTTTTCAGCGCCTCTTTTTCGTTTATATGGGTAATGTCACAGTAAAGCAGCTGCCCTGCCCGGGGGCACTGTTCACCTGAATACTGCCGCCGTGGAGCTCCAGCACCTTTTTCACCATGGCAAGGCCCAGACCGTTGCCCTGAGTGGTGTGGCTGGTGTCGCCCTGATAGAATTGTTCAAAGATGTGCGCCTGCGTGTCGGCGCTCATCCCCTCGCCCTGATCGGTCACCGAGACCATCAGGGCGTTTTTTGCTTTGCGCAGGTTCACGGCCACGGTGCCGCCCTCAGGGCTGAACTTGGCGGCGTTGTCCAGCAGGTTGAGCCAGACTTCTTTCAGCAGCCCCTCGCTGCCGGTGTACTCTGCCGGGGCAAGATCGGCATCAAAATCCAGCTCCTTCTGCCGCCACTTCTGCTGGGTCACCAGCACGCTCTGGCGCAGCTGCTCATCCAGGGAGAAGCACGCTTTGTCGGTCAGGATCGTCTGGCTCTCCACCCGGTTCAGGGTCAGGATATTCGTTGCCAGGTCGGCCAGCCGCCTGCTCTCGTCCCGGATGATGGTCAGGTATTCCTTCTGATCCTCGGGCGGCAGCTGCTCCTCCAGCAGCAGGTCGGCAAAGCCGCTGATGCTGACAATGGGCGTTTTGA
>ERZ825137.3550-NODE-3550-length-16571-cov-11.985105_pt1 | contig 16571 bp, 17 predicted proteins | sample MGYA00519873_ERZ825137 | MGnify/ENA primary metagenome ERZ825137 (study PRJEB31778, sample SAMEA3449190) | human gut metagenome | biome: human gut; feature: human-associated habitat; material: faeces | place: United Kingdom | collected 2010/2012 ...
CGGCGCAGGGCATCGGCACCAGTATGCTGCAAATGGGCAACATCGTCCGCAACCCACGGATATGGATCCCGCCCACGGTAGCCTCCGCCATCACCGGGCCTATCGCCACCTGCATTTTCCGCATGGAGATGAACGGTGCGCCGGTGTCCTCCGGCATGGGCACCTGCGGTCTGGTGGGGCAGATCGGCGTCTACACCGGCTGGGTCAACGACGTGGCCGCCGGGGTCAAGACCGCCATCACCGGCATGGACTGGCTGGGGCTGGTGCTGATCTCCTTCGTGCTGCCCGCCGTGCTGACGTGGCTTATCGCCATCCCCCTGCGCCGGTGCGGCTGGATCAAGGACGGCGACCTGAAGCTGGACCTGTAAATTTTCATGGACAAAGGAGGCCGTGCCTATGGAGCTCTCGGCAAAGCTGGTACGCGCCCAACTGCATTTTTTCAAGCCCTTTGTGGCCAACTGCTCTTTGGAGACTACCCGCAAGGGGCAGGACAAGCTGGGTGAGCTGATGAGTGTCCTCCACAAGCGGGAGGTCTACATGAAGGACCACGATTTTGGCGCGTTTCGGGGGGCGTGGGTCATGCCCAAGGACGAGCGCCGCTCCGGCGTGATCCTCTATCTCCACGGCGGCGGCTACACCTGCGGCAGCCTGGAGTATGCCAAAGGCTTTGCCGCCACGCTGGCCAGCCAGTGCGGCGTGCGGGTGTTCTGCGCCGCCTATCGGTTAGCGCCGGAGAACCCCTATCCCGCGGCGGTGGACGACGCGCTGGAGGCTTATCGCTACCTGCTGAAGAAGGGCTATGCGCCCCGGCAGATCCTGCTGTGCGGCGAGAGCGCCGGCGGCGGACTGATCTACGCCCTGTGCCTGAAGCTGAAGGAGCTGGGCATGGAGCTGCCCTGCGGCCTCATCGGCATCTCGCCGTGGACGGATCTCACCGGCTCCGGCGCGTCCTACGAGGCCCACAAGGATATCGACCCCTCCATGACCAAGGCGCTGCTGGAGTTTTACGCCAAGTGCTACACCGACGATCCCGCCGACCCGCTGTGCTCGCCGCTGTTCGGCGACCTGACGGGTCTGCCGCCGTCTCTGCTGTTCGCCGGCGGCGATGAGATCATGCTGGACGATGCCCGGCTGCTCCACGAAAAGCTGCTGCAATGCGGCTGCCGCAGCAAGCTGCACATCGCGCCGGAGCGCTGGCATGCCTATGTGCTGTACTGTCTGGAGGAGAATATGGCCGAGGATTTTCAGACCATCGACCACTTCCTCACCAAGAACCTCTCCCCCGCCCAGAGCCTCCGGTGGATGCGGCTGGACAACGCCGCCAAGATCTACCCCGCCGCCAAGCGCCGCAACTGGAACAACTTCTTCCGCCTGTCCGCCACGCTGACGGAGACGGTGGACGTTGCCGTTCTGCGCAGCGCGCTGGACGTGACGGTGCGGCGCTTTCCCTCCATCGCCGTGCGGCTGCGGCGGGGCGTGTTCTGGTACTATCTGGAGGAGATCCCCCAGCCGCCTCCCATTCAGGAGGAAAAAAGCTGCCCGCTGGCCCACGCGCCCTTTCAGGAGGTGCGGCGCTGTGCCTTCCGGGTGCTGGTGTACCGTGACCGCATCGCCGTGGAGTTCTTCCACGCCCTGACCGACGGCACCGGCGGCCTCATCTTCCTCAAGACGCTGGTAGCGGAGTACCTGACCCAGAAATACGGCGTGTCCATTCCCGCGGAATACGGCGTGCTGGGCCGTCTGGAGGAACCGGACCCGGAGGAGCTGGAGGACAGCTTCCTCCGCTACGCCGGGGATGTGAAGGCCAGCCGCAAGGAGTCCACTGCCTATCATCTCAGCGGAACGCCGGAGCGGGACGGCTACAAGAACCTCATCACCATGATGCTCTCCGCCGAGGAGGTGCGCGCCTGTGCCAAGAGCCGGGGGCTGTCCGTGACGGAGCTACTCTGCGCCGCCATGATGCAGGCCATTCTGAATCTGCAAGCGGAGAAGGTACGGGATCCCCGGCGGCGCAAGCCGGTGAAGGTGCTGGTGCCGGTGAACCTGCGGGGTCTGTTCCCCAGCCGGACGCTTCGGAATTTCGCGTCCTACATCACGCCGGAGCTGGACCCCCGCATGGGCGAGTGCAGCTTCAAGGAGCTGTGCGGCGAGGTACACCACCGGATGGGTCTGGAGAACAACCGCCGCACCATGCGGGCCAAGTTCGCCGCCAACGTGGCCAGCGAGCGCTCGCCGGTGCTGCGGGTCATGCCGCTGTTCATCAAGAACATCGCCATGAAGGCGGTGTTCGACGCCGTGGGCGAGCGGAAATCCTGCCTGTGCCTGTCCAATCTGGGCAACGTGCAGCTGCCGGAGGCCATGGCGGCCTATGTCCGCCGGATGGACTTCATCATCGGCGTACAGGCCGCCGCGCCCCACAACTGCGGCGTGGTGACATGGAACGGCACCATGTATATCAACTGCATCCGCAGCATCCGGGAGCCGGAGCTGGAAATGCATTTCTACCGCGTGCTGCGAAAGCTGGGTCTCCACGTCACCGTGGAGAGCAACCAGCGCTGACGCGGGAAAGGAGCGTAACTATGTACTGTATCAAATGCGGCGTGGAGCTGGCTGACAGTGAAAAGGTCTGTCCCCTGTGCGGAACGCCGGTGTTCCACCCCGATCTGCCCTGTGGACAGGGCGAGCCTCCCTATCCCCCCGACCACCGTCCGCGGGTGGATGAGGTCAGCCGCGCCGGCGTCCTCTTTGTGCTGACGGTGCTGTTTGTGCTGCCGGCGGTGATCTCCGTGCTGTGCGACTGGCGGATGGGCAACGGCATCGTGTGGTCCGGCTATGTGGTGGGCGGTCTTGTGGTGCTGTATGTCGCGGTGGTGCTGCCCCTGTGGTTCAAACGGCCCAATCCGGCGATCTTCGTGCCGATCGACTTCATCGTCATCGGTCTATACCTGTTCTATATCAACTTCGCCACCCACGGACACTGGTTCCTGACCTTTGCCCTGCCGGTGACCGGTGCAGCCATGGTGCTGGTCACCACGATGGTGGTGCTGCTGCGCTATGTCCCCGGCGGCGCCCTGTATATCTGCGGCGGCGCACTGCTGGGCAGCGGCGGCTTCGCCGTGCTGCTGGAGTGGCTGCTGAATGTGACCTTCCACCTGCATGACACGTTCCTGTGGTCGTTCTACCCGCTGGCGGTGTGTACCGTGCTGGGCGCCATGCTGCTGGTCATCGCCATCTGCAAGCCGCTTCGCCGCAGCCTGCACCGGAAATTCTTCCTGTGACGTCATGCCTCGATATAGAAAAGCCTCTCCTGCCCCGATGGGTAGGAGAGGTTTTTTTGTATAGGCTCAAATATTTTCCGAAGCGGCGGAGGCCGCTTCGCCGAAGTGATAGCCGAACCGCACGCCCGCCAGCAGCAGCGAGGCGCCGCAGGCCGCCGCCACGGAGCGGATGCTGACAGCGGACCAGCCCTGCTGCCGGATCAGCTCCCGGCTTGCTTTCAGTATTTCCTCTTTGGATGTGACCACCGTATTCATACAGCACCTCAACATGAACAACATTCAATATCGTTATACAGAGTTTTTCCCGCTGTCAACAGGTAAAAAACGCCAAAAAGCAGCCTTGACATCGGGGGTTATCTTTGTTATCATCGGGCGGGAGAGCCGGAAGGCTTTTCAAATTTTCACTTATCGGAGGTGAATGTTCATGGATAGCTGCGGAAGTACAGGGCGAAGCCGGATCTGCGGTAGGCGGAAATACAGGACGCGAATGCGGTCATCCATGGACATGGACTGACCACGTTCTGTTTTGTCGTGTTCTTCTGCACCGCACCGGAGACGTCTTGCTGTGGCAACTATCTCTGAAGCGGTGCATTTTTGCGCCCATTTTTGGTGCCAAAGGAGGACACAGACATGATGAACAGGATCACAAGAAACGATTTTACGCAGGAGATCGCGGCGACCATCCGCGCCGCAAAAAGCGGCGTGGGACTCTCCAAGCTGCTCAAGCGCTACCACGAGCGCGATGTGGCGAAGGCCCTCTCCCTTTTAACGGAGACCGAGCGGGAGCGGGTGCTCCTGCTGATGGATGTACCGTCGCTGACAGCGGTATTCCCCTATCTGGACGATGCCGCCGGCTGTCTCGCCGCCCTGCCGGAAGCGCGGACAGCGGAGGTACTCTCCGGCATGGACACCGCAGACGCGCTGGACATTTTGCAGGAGCTGCCGGAGGAGGAGCGGCAGCGTCTGGCGGCGCATCTGGCCCCGGACGTCCGGGCGGATGTCCGGCGGCTGCTGGCCTTCCGGGAGGAGGAGATCGGCAGCCGGATGAGCAGCAATTTCGTGTGCATCCCGGACACGCTGACCATCCGCGGCGCCATGAGCGAGCTGGTGCGGCAGGCCGGAGACCACGACAACATCTCCACCCTGTACGTGGTGGACAAAAACAACGCCTTTGCCGGCGCCATCGACCTGAAGGATCTGATCATTGCCCGGGAAAACGACCGCTTGGAGGATGTGATCCGCCGGGGGTATCCCTATGTACTCGCCCATGAGAAGGTGGCGGACTGCGTCGACCGGCTGGCGGAGTACGAGGAGGACTCCCTGCCGGTGCTGTCGGAATCCGGCGGCATCGTCGGCGTCCTGACGGCGCAGGATCTGGTGGAGCTGGTGGACGACACCATGGGCGACGACTACGCCAAGCTGGGCGGTCTGACCTCGGAGGAGGATCTCCGCGAGCCGGTGTTCGTCAGCATGAAAAAGCGTCTGCCGTGGCTGATCGTGCTGCTGTTTCTGGGCATGGGCGTATCCTCGGTGGTGGGCGTCTTTGAATCGGTGGTGGCGGTGCTGCCCATCGTCATCTGCTTCCAGTCGCTGGTGCTGGACATGGCGGGAAACGTGGGTACCCAGTCGCTGGCAGTGACCATCCGGGTGCTGATGGACGAAAACCTCAGTCTGAAGGAGGAGCTGGCGCTGCTGGGCAAGGAGATGCGTGTCGGCCTGCTCAACGGCGGGTGTCTCGGGCTGATGGCGCTGGCCTTTCTGGGCGTGTACATCCACTTTTTCAAGGGGTATGTGTGGGCGTCCGCCTTTCTGATCTCCGGCTGCGTCGGCGTGTCGCTGCTGGTGGCCATGGTGATCTCCAGCCTTGTGGGGACTCTGATCCCCATGCTCTTTCACCGGATCCACATCGACCCCGCCGTGGCCTCCGGTCCGCTGATCACCACCGTCAACGATCTGGTGGCCGTGGTGACATATTACGGGTTGGCGCTGGTGTTCCTCATCGACGTATTCCGTATCTGAAGCACCGCGTTCCCGGCGGCAGACAGCTGTCTGCCGCCGGGAACGCCGCTTTTATTGTTCGTTTTGACAGTTTTTGGCGTTATCTGCCGCCAATTTTATATATTTCGCCCATTTACTTTTGCCGTTAAAAGTGCTAAAGTCTCAATCAACAAGTCGCTGCCACGCAGCAGAAAGGAGTCCGCTATGGCAAAGCTGAACGCTGTCAACTGCATCTCTGCGTCCCTGATGGGCTCCTACCGTGTCTATGCCGCCTTCTATTACGAGGGCTATTTTTGCTGTGCAAAAAAGGAATTTCCGGCAGTGCATAGGGCATAGACGCGACATGATTGTTTGCAAAAGCTCTGTTCCTCCCGGAACAGGGCTTTTAATTTTTGTATCACCGAAAAAGGAGAAACACCATGAAAAAGCTGTTTACACTGTTCCTTGCGCTGGTCATGCTCGCCGGCATGGCAGCCTGCGGCAAGACCGATACCCCCGACAATACCGGCGACAACGCCGAGAATGCCACCTACCGGGTGGGCGTGTGCCAGCTGGCGCAGCACCCCGCTTTGGACGCCGCCACCCAGGGCTTCGTGGACGCGCTGAAGGAGGCGCTGGGCGACGATGTAAAAATCGATGTGCAGAACGCCTCCGGTGAGAGCAACAACTGCTCCACCATCATCAACGGCTTCCTGTCCGCCGATGTGGATCTCATCATGGCCAACGCCACCCCGGCGCTGACCGCCGCGGCCTCCGCCACCTCCGAGGTGCCTATTCTGGGTACGGCCGTCACCGCCTACGGCGTGGCGCTGGATCTGGACGACTTCAACGGCACCGTGGGCGGCAATATCTCCGGCACCTCCGATCTGGCCGATCTGGAGAAGCAGGCCGCCATGGTGACGGAGTGGTTCCCGGATGCCAAGAACGTGGGGCTGCTGTTCTGCTCCGCCGAGCCCAACTCCCGCTACCAGATCGATGAGGTCACCAAGGCGCTGACTGCCAAGGGCATCACCTGCACCGAGTTCGCCTTCACCGACTCCAACGATCTGGCGTCCGTGACGGAGAAGGCCGCTGCTGCCAGCGATGTCATCTACATCCCCACGGATAACACCGCCGCCAACAACACCGAGAGCATCGCCAACATCCTGACCGCCGCCGGTGTACCCGCCGTGTGCGGCGAGGCCAGCCTGTGCGCCGGCTGCGGCGTATGCACCCTGTCCATCGACTACTACGATCTGGGCGTGACCACCGGCAAGATGGCCGCCAAGATCCTCAAGGGCGAGGCCGATATCTCCACCATGCCCATTGAATACGCCCCCGCCACCCCCAAGTACAACGCTGCCATGTGCGAAACACTCGGCATCACCCCGCTGGAGGGCTACACCGCCATTGAGGGCTGAACGCCTGCCCTGTGACCGGGAGGGGGTCTGCCCCCCTCCCCCATACAGGCAGGCTTCGCCGCAGGGGAACGAACGTGGTCGTCCTCCTGCGGCAAAGCCTGCCAAGGAAAAGGAAGGAAAACGATATGCTGCTCACCTCGCTTCTCAACTCTCTGCCGGGTGCCGTCACCCAAGGCCTCATCTGGGGTCTGATGGCCATCGGCGTGTACATCACCTACCGTATTCTGGATGTGGCCGACCTGACGGTGGACGGTACGCTGGCCCTGGGCGGCGCCGCCTGCGTGATGCTGATCCGCAGCGGCGTAAACCCGTGGCTGGCGCTGCTCATCGCCACACTATGCGGTGCGGCGGCAGGCTTTATCACCGGTCTGCTCCATACCCGCTGCGGCATCCCCGCTATTCTGGCCGGTATCCTGACCCAGCTGGCGCTCTACTCCGTGAATCTGCGGGTCATGGGCGGCAAGGCCAATCAGGCCGTCAGCGTGGATAAGTACGACCTCATCGTGTCCCAGCGCTTTGTGCGGCAGCTGAGTCTGGAAAACCCCATGCCGCTGCTGCTGCTGGTCACCGCCCTGCTCATCGCCGTGCTGTACTGGTTCTTTGGCACGGAGATCGGCTGCGGCATCCGCGCCACCGGCGCCAACGCACGCATGGCCCGGGCGCAGGGCATCAACACCCAGCGCAACGTAGTGGTGGGTCTTGCCCTCTCCAACGGCATCGTGGCGCTCTCCGGTGCGCTCCTGTGCCAGTATCAGGGCTCGGCGGACGTGAACATGGGGCGGGGCGCCATCGTCATCGGACTGGCCGCCGTCATCATCGGTGAGAGCCTGCTGGGTAAGGTGTTCCGCAACTTCGGTCTTCGGATGCTGTCGGTGTCGCTGGGCGCTATCGTCTATTACCTTGTTTTGCAGATCGTCTTGCAGCTGGGTCTGAACACCAACGACCTGAAGCTCCTGTCCGCCGCCATCGTGGCTGTATTTCTGGCTATTCCCCATCTAAAGGGAAAACTCGCCCGCAAAGGAGGCGCCGTCCATGCTTGAACTGAAACATATCTCCAAAACCTTCTTCCCCGGCACGGTCAATGCCAAAACAGCGCTGGATGACCTGTCGCTGACCCTCCACGACGGCGATTTTATCACCGTCATCGGCGGCAACGGCGCGGGAAAATCCACCATGCTCAACGCCGTGGCCGGTACACTCACCGTGGACAGCGGCTCCATCCTGCTGGACGGCGAGGACATCACCCACAAGCCGGAGCACCGCCGTGCCGCCGATCTGGGCCGGGTGTTCCAGGACCCCATGATGGGTACTGCCGGCGATATGTGGATCGAGGAAAATCTGGCGCTGGCCGCCCGCCGCGGCAGCCGCCGCACCTTCAAATGGGGCATTTCCCGCGCCGAGCGGGAGGAATACCGCGCTCTGCTGGCGCCGCTGGAGCTGGGGCTGGAGGATCGATTGACCACCAAGGTGGGGCTGCTCTCCGGCGGTCAGCGGCAGGCGCTGACGCTGCTGATGGCCTCCCTGAAAAAGCCCAAGCTCCTGCTGCTGGACGAGCACACCGCCGCCCTCGACCCCAAAACCGCCGCCAAGGTGCTGGAGCTCTCCGACCGCATCGTGGCCGAAAACGGCCTGACCACCATGATGGTGACCCACAACATGAAGGACGCCATCGCCCACGGCAACCGTCTCATTATGATGGATGCCGGCCGCGTGGTGCTGGATATTGCCGGCCGGGAAAAGCAGAAGCTCACCGTACCCGATCTGCTGGCGCTCTTTTCCGAGGCCGGCGGCACCGATACGGCGGACGACAAGCTGCTGCTGGCTTGAACGGTCTCCTCCTCTCATAACCAAAATAAGCACGCCCCCGGCAAATGGTCGGGGGCGTGCTTATTTATCGTTTCGTTGTCAGAACGCCAGCTCAACGCGGACATCGTCCAGCGCGGGAGCCTTGGTGATCAGGTTCTGTGCCAGCATCCAGTCGATGTTCTCCTGCCAGCACTCGTCCGTCTGGCTGAGGAACGTGGCGTCCGCCGTCTCCATCAGGGGCAGCAGCGTCGCCATGCTCTTGCGCTCCACCGTCTCGGACAGGGGGAAGTTTTCCTCGTTCTGGTTGGCCAGCAGGATCCGCAGCGCCTCCTCCGGGTCTGCCTTCATGTCGGCAAAGCCCTTGGCGGACGCCCGCAGGAAGGCGGAGAGCGTCTCGCTGTCGTTGGCGATGGCGTCGTCGTTGGCCAGGAACACACCCTCGTAGTAGGTGGGTACGCCGTAGTCGTCCAGATCGAACCAGTTGACCTCGAAGCCCTCCTCCTCCATCTGGGGTACCTCGTGGTTCACCAGGCAGCCGATGGTGGCGTCCACGTTGCCGGTGGTCATGGAGCTCATCAGGTCAAAGCCCACGTCGATCAGGGTCACGTCGCTGTAATCCGCGCCCACATAGTCCATGATGCTGCGGATCAGCGCCTCGGACAGCTCCGTGCCGGCGTAGCCGATGGTCTTGCCCACCAGATCCTTGGCGCCGGTGATGTTCTTATCCTTCAGGGACAGCACGATGTTCAGGGGTGCCTGCACCACAGCGCCGATGGACTTCACGGGGACATTCTGCTCGGCGCGGGCCTGAATGACGTCCTGCTGATAGTACAGGCCGATGTCCGCCTGTCCCGCCGCCACAAGGGAGATGGCGTCGTTGGCGTTGGAGGGGAAGCGGATGTTGATCTTCAGACCCTCATCGGCATAGTAGCCCTTCTCCATGGCCACATACATAAAGGCGTGGAGGGCGTTGGGGTACCAGTCCAGCACCACGTCCAGCTCCTTCAGGTCGCCGGTGGTGGTGTTGTTATTGTCGTTGTTCTTGGCGCCGCAGCCGCTGACGCAGCACAGCAGCAGCACGCAGGCCAGCAGCATGGATACGATACGTTTCATCTTTATATACCTCTCTTATGTTTCGTTTTTTAGAATTCGCCCCGCCAGCGGACGACCTTTTTCTCCAGCAGTGCCACCAGCGCCACCGCCGCCATGGCCACGGCGGACAGCAGCACAATGGGGGCGAAGACGCCCGCGCCGTCCAGCTGGGTCATCATGCGGCGGGAGAAATAGCCCAAGCCGCTTTGTGCGCCCAGCCACTCGCCGATGGCCGCGCCGATGATGCTCATGGGGATGGCCATTTTGATGGCGGAGAAAAAGTACGGCAGTGTGCAGGGAACCTTGATCTTGCAGAAGATATCCCGCTTTGTAGCGCCGTAGGTCAGCAGCAGCTCCATCATCTCCACCCGCGCCGACTGCAAGCCGTCGTAGACGGTGATGGTGATGGGGAAGAACGTGATGAGCACCGTCACCAGCACCTTGCTCCAGATACCGTAGCCGAACCACAGCACGAACAAGGGGGCAATGGCGGTGGTGGGGATGGTCTGGGACGCCACCACCACGGGGTAGATGGCCTTGCGGCAGAAGGGGCTGGCATCCATCAGAACGGCAAGCCCCAGACCCAGCACCAGCGAGATGGCCAGTCCCACCGCCGTGACTACCATGGTGGCGGGCAGATGCACGGTGAACAGCGCCGCCCTGAGCTGCCACAGCCGCTGTAAGATCTGCACGGGGGTGGGCAGGATGTACGCCGCGTTGACCTTCATCGCCCCCAGCTGCCACAAAATCAGCAGCGCGAACAGGAAGATCAGCGCCGGAAGATTGCTTTTACAGGCTTTTTTCATTCCGTCACCTGCTTTCTCAGCATCTCCACCAGCTGCTCCCGCAGCGCCGCCACCTCCGGGCGGATGAGATCCTGCCGGGTGCGGGGATAGCTCATAGGGACGGGGATCTCCCGCAGGGCGTGGATGGGCGTTTTCTCCACCACCAGCACGCTGGAGGACAGGAAGATGGCCTCCTCCACGTCGTGGGTAATGAACAGGATGGTCTTCTTATGGCGCTGCCACTGCTCCAGCAGCCATTCCTGCATGGAGATGCGGGTCAGGAAGTCCAGCGCGGAGAACGGCTCGTCCAACAGCAGCAGGTCGCTGCCGGTGAGCATGGTGCGGGCGAAGGCCGCCCGCTGGCGCATACCGCCGGAAAGCTCGTCCGGCCGCTTGTCCCGGCAGCCGTCCAGCCCCACATCCGTCAGCGCCGCGTCGATCATGTCACGCTGCTGCGCCTTGGTGTACCCGCGCTGTATCTCCAGCGGAAGCGCCAGATTCTCCCCGATGGTGCGCCACGGAAACAGCATATCCTTCTGGGGCATATAGCCGCAGTAGTGCTCCCGCGCCGTGATAGGCTTTCCATTGACGGAGATGGTGCCGGCCTTCGGCGGCAGCAGACCGTTGATCATGCGGAAAATGGTGCTTTTGCCGCAGCCGCTGACGCCGACGATGCAGTGGAACGACCCCGGCTCCACGGAAAAGGAGAGGCCATCGATGATGTCGAAGTCCTCGCCGGGGTACTGGTAGGAGACGTTGTCAAAGCGCAGAATACTCATGGCTGCACGTCCCATGCCATGTCCCAGAAGCCCAGCTCATACCGGCTGCAATTGACAAATACATCCGTCAGGTAGGCCAGCTGTTCCTCACCGGCGTCCGCCGCCAGCAAATCCATCAGCTCGATCAGCGCCTGATTGGTGGCGGCGTACTCCTCGGAGGCGTAGCCCCGGATCCACTCGCCGTAGAAGGGATGCTCCGCCGCGCCGGGGATGGCGGCCAGCGCCTGCCCGATCTCGGCGTAGCTCCACGAGCAGGCCAGGATCGAGGCCACGATCTCCATGGGGCCGCCGGTCTGGGCGACAGAGAGCATATAGTTCGTATAAGAGAGGTTTGCGAGGGCAGGCTTTATGGAAAACACCTGCTCCTCCGTAATGTCGAGACGCTTCATATAGGCGCGGTGGATCTTCATCTCACCGCCCAGAATGGCGTCCACGTTGGCGGCAAAGACCCGCATCAGCTCCGGGTCCCGCGCCTTGACCACGCCCAGCGCAAACACGCGGGCGTAGTCGAACAGGTAGAGGTAGTCCTGTAACATGAAGTACCGGAACTTCTCCATATCCAGTGTGCCGTCGCCGATGCCGGTGACGAAGGGGTGGCGCAGGCAGGCCTCCCAGACGGGAGCCGCCGCGTCGTGAAGGCGGGTGGAAACAGAGGTCATATCACTCCGCCTCCTTCATGTATGCGCTCTTCAGATCAAAGAGGTGGTTCATGGGGCCGCGCCCGTGACCCAGATCCAGCATAGCCGCCAGCGCACCGGAGATATACTCCTTGGCGCGGCGCACCGCGTCCTCCAGCGCCATGCCCTTGGCCAGATTGGCGGCGATGGCGCTGGACAGGGTGCAGCCGGTACCGTGGGTGTTGGGGTTGTTGATGCGGCGGCCGTTGAACCAGTACCCGGCGCCGTCCTTCCAGAGGAGGTCGTTGGCGTCGTTCAGGTCGTGTCCGCCCTTGCACAGCACGGCGCAGCCGTACTGCTCGCTGATCTTCCGGGCGGCGGCCTCCATGTCCGCCGGAGTGCGGATGGGCATATCCGCCAGAATCTCCGCCTCGGGGATGTTGGGCGTGGCTACCTCCGCCAGAGGCAGCAGCTCCGTTTTCAGTGCCTCCACCGCGTCCTCCCGCAGCAGGCGGGAGCCGGAGGTGGCCACCATCACGGGGTCTACCACAATGTGGCGCGCCCCGTATTGCCGCAGCTTTTGGGCGATGACGGAGATCAGCTCCGCGGAGGACACCATGCCGATCTTGACCGCGTCGGGGAAAATATCGGTGAATACGGCGTCCAGCTGTGCGGAGAGAAATGCGGGGGTGGAGTCCAAGATGTCTGTGACGCCGGTGGTGTTCTGGGCAGTCAGGGCTGTGACCGCGGTCATGGCGTATACGCCATTGGCGGACATGGTCTTGATATCTGCCTGGATACCGGCGCCTCCGCTGGAATCGCTTCCGGCGATGGATAATGCTGTTCTCATTGGTTTGCTCCTTTCCTGTTTCAGCATTATTTTTATAGAGCGGCGGAAGGTGGTGCCCCCAATCTGCCGCTTGAAGGCCCCGGCCATGGGTCGGGACGGTCTTCCGAGATTTAGAGGATCCCCAGCTCTTTTGCTCTATCGCGCAGGTCGACGGCGGCCTGCCGGGGATCGTCCGCCTTCATGATGGCGGAGACGACGCAGATGCCGGCGATGGGGATGCCGCACAGCACGTCGATGTTGGTCTTGTTCAGGCCGCCGATGGCGTTGACGGGGATGGGGACGGCCTTGCAGATGTCTCGCAGAGTATCGGTGGAGGTCAGAACGGTCTTGACCTTGGTGGTGGTGGGATAGATGGCGCCCACGCCCAGATAATCCGCCCCCTGCTCATAGGCCTCCGCAGCCTGCGGCACGGTCTTGGCGGTAGCGCCCACGATCTTGTCCGGCCCCAGAATGCGCCGGGCTATGTGGATGGGCAGGTCGCTCTGCCCCAGATGGACGCCCTCGGCGTCCATGGCCATGGCCACGTCCAGCCGGTCGTCGATGAGCAGCGGCACGCCGTACCGCCGGGTCAGTGCGTGTACCTTTTCCGCGAGGGACAGATACTCCCGGGTGGTCCGGTTCTTCTCCCGCAGCTGCAAAAGGGTGACGCCGCCCCGCAGCGCCTCCTCCGTCCGGCGGAGGAACTCCTCCTCGCCGAAGCCTGTACTGTCGGTGATAAAGTAAAGGCTGGTGTCAAGATGCTTCAATTTCGATCTCCTCCAAATCCATATAACGTTCCAATTCCGCGTCCTGCAAGGTGGACAGCGCGTCCAGCAGTCTAACCATAAAGCTGCCGGAGCCGCGTTCCGTCTCCGCCAACTGGCCGCAGATGCCCAGCACGGCGCAGGCTGTGACAGCGGCGTCCAGACCGCTCGCCGCCGACAGATACGCCGCCGTCAGTGCCCCCAGCATACAGCCGGTGCCGGTGACGCAGGAGAGCTGGGGCGTGCCGTTTCTGACGCGGATGAGCCGCGTCCCGTCCGTCACGATATCCACCTTTCCACTGGCCAGCACCACCGTGCGGCAGGTACGCGCCAGTGCGGCGGCGGCCCGCTCCACGGTCTGCGCGTCCAGCGCGGCGTCCGCGTCCACGCCGGAGGCGCGGTAGCTCTCCTGATACAGGGCGTTGATCTCGGAGTAGTTGCCCTTGATGACCGCCGGCGTCACGGCCTCCAGCAGACCGCAGGCGTAGTCCCGGCGCAGCTTGGAGCAGGCTACGCCCACCGCATCCAGCAGAATGGGCGTTCCATGCTCCGCCGCCGTCCGCGCGGAGAGGCGCATGGCCTCCATCCGCACGTCGGTGATGTTGCCCAGATTCAGCATCAGCGCCCCGGCGGTGGCGGTGATCTCCGACACCTCACGGGGATGCTCCGCCATGATGGGACGGCCGCCCACGGCCAAAATGGCGTTGGCGCACTGGTTGATGGAGATGGGGTTGGTGATGCAGTGGATCAGGGAGCTGCGCTCCCTGACCGCACCGCGAATGTCAGGAATGGGTCGCATCAGCAGGTTTCACCTTCTTGACGATGTAGTAGATGACCGCTGCGGCCGCGCAGACCGCCGGTGCGGCGTAGGACAGGGTGTTCCAGATGGGGTTGGTCAGCTCAAAGACGCCGGAGGCCAGCTTGATGACCACAAAGAGGATGCCGCCGAAGGCCGCGATGGTCAGCGCGTCGGACAGGACGGTGCTCTTGTCGGTATAGCCCTTGGCGTTCAGCTTGACCTGCAGCTTTGTCAGCATACCGTTGGACGCCATTTTCCGCAGAAAAACATAGGCGATGCTGCCGCCGATGAGGGTGCCGCAGATGAAGGACGGCACATAGAACATCCAGCTCAGCCCCTCCTTGCCCCACAGGAACGTCATAACGGGGTAGGAGACGATAGCGCCGATGATACCGGTGCCGATGACCTCGCCGATGACGGCGCAGATGATCTTACCCTTGGACAGGCGGTAAAAAACGCCGGAGAGGAACGCGCCGAACACGGCGCCGGTCAGAGCCAGCGGGGGGATACCCATGGTGGCCATGCGGATGATGCCGATCAGCGTGGCGCAGAGCAGCGAATACCACGGCCCCAGAAAAACGGAGCAGACGATGTTGATGAAATGCGCCATGGGACACATACCCTCCACCCGCAGGATGGGCGAGATCACAACGCCCAGCGCAATGAGCATAGCCAGAACCGTCATTTTCAGAATGCTATTAGAATTTTTCACTTGTATTGCCTCTTTTCATATTTATACGAAGCAACATACTTCGCTCGGTCGAGAATCCATTTTCTCCTCTCACCCCGAAACACGGGTTCCCTCGCAAATTACAAGACACAAGGCGCTCCCCTTCTATCCGCCCGAAACCACTCGGGATAGGTCCACTCACGTCCTTTCTGCCAGAAAAAATAAAAAACGGAAACCACCCGACATGGGTAACTTCCGCAAAGCGCCGATCGCCGTCCCTACGTTGGCATTATCCAAATCAGGTCACCGGTCGAAGGTAACACCTTCCTCTCAGCCCGTCACACAAGCTCCCGTCTGTTCAGTTTTCTGGGTCATTATACACCTGCCCGCGCCCGATTGCAAGAGGGAATTGTCCGTCCGCCCCTCCCTGCCGGCACGCGCCGCCCCTCCGCCCGTCCGGGTACGCCTCCCGCCCCCGTCAAATTGTCCTGATTTCAGGACGATAATCCTAAAATCAGGACTGCGTAATTTTTTTGACAATCTTCGCGCCGGTATGTACAATGTCCCCAGAAACACGGAAGGAGTGCTTGGTCATGCAATTCTGGAAAATGAACGGAGCCGGCAATGATTTCATTGTGGCGGACGACCGCGCAAACGCCATCCCCGATGAGAAGTGGCCGGAGATCATCCGTACCCTGTGCGAGCGGCATATGTCCATCGGCGCAGACGGCTTCATGGTGGTGAAAAATCCCACCTACGGCGGCGACTACAAGATGCTGTTCTTCAACTCCGACGGTTCGCTGGGCGAGATGTGCGGCAACGGCGCACGGTGCATCTGCCGCTTCGGCTACGAGAACGGTCTGGCGGGCGAGGTGCAGAAGGTGGAGACGACGGCGGGGCTTGTCACCGGCTGGCGCATCGACCGGCAGCACTACCGCGTCCGGCTCAACGACCCCTGCCATATGCGGCTGGAGGACAAGGCGGAGGTGGACGGTGTCACCTACGACTGCGCCTATGTGGAGCTGGGCGACCCCGGCATCCCCCACGCGGCGGTACCCATCGAGAACCTGAAGGACTACGACACGCAGGCGCTGTTCCAGCTGGGCCGCAAGCTCCGCTACTATAAGGACTTCCCCAAGGGCGCCAACGTGAACTTCTACGAGATCATCGGCCCCGACCACGTCTACGAGCGCACCTATGAGCGGGGCGTGGAGGATTTCACCTACGCCTGCGGCACAGGCACCGGCTCTGTGGTGACGGTGTTGACGCTGCTGGGCAAGGTGTCCGGCAAGGGCGTCCGGGTGGACATGACCGGCGGTACGCTGACCATCGACGTGGAGCGGGACAGCGCGGGCCACGTCACCGACCTGTTCCTCACCGGCCCCACCAACATCGTCTGCAAGGGCGAGATCACCGATGAGGCGCTGGACCCTTCTTTATTAAGTATGTAAGCAATATGCTTTACATAGAGAGAGCAACCAAATCAACCAAACATTGTTAGGAGGAGAAAAATCTAATGGAAAAGAAAGCAGTCGTCAAGAATTATATTTTCCTTGGCATTATGCTGGGCGCGATGGTGCTGGGCGCCATCGTCGGCTGGCTGGCCCCCACCGCTGCCGGCGTTCTGAAGCCCTTCGGCACGGTGTTCATCAACATGATGTTCTGCGTGGTGGTGCCGCTGGTGTTCGTGTCCATCGCAGGCTCCATCGCCAACATGAAGAGCATGAAGCGTGCCGGTAAGATCATGGGCACCA
>ERZ825137.3554-NODE-3554-length-16548-cov-5.842479_pt1 | contig 16548 bp, 24 predicted proteins | sample MGYA00519873_ERZ825137 | MGnify/ENA primary metagenome ERZ825137 (study PRJEB31778, sample SAMEA3449190) | human gut metagenome | biome: human gut; feature: human-associated habitat; material: faeces | place: United Kingdom | collected 2010/2012 ...
GCTTGTTTCCGTGCTCTCCTTTGTAATAGCACGGTCTGATTATCCCTATCCACTCATCAAATGGTATTATCCGCTCTATCTTTTCAAGAAATTCTTTTTTACTTGTTCTGGCTTGTGCCAGTTAATCGCTTATAAGCGAGAATGTCAGTTGTTTATTCATACTTATATTATACCTTTTTTTTGCTGCTTTTCAAGAATTTGTGCGGTTTTGCCTTAGGGAAAAGTAAAAGCGCCGAGAAGTTATTCCCGACGCTTTTTGATTACCATACAGCCGCATATTATCGAAACGGTTTGTATGTTTTTGTTTTGGCTCCCCATTCCTTGCAGCAGGCGAACGAATTATCTGATACATCATCTTTATTTGCGGGATTTAGTGGGATTTCTGTGTTCTTGCCACCCTTGAAATAGATATCCAGGCTGTCATCGTACACATATATGCGGCTGACAGCTCCGTCAATGAGCAGCTGCCTGCCCTCGTCAGTCATTGTATCGGCGTTCTGAATAATGTCAAGTATTTTCTTTACAAGTTCAACCGTGGGCATATCATCGGCTTTGTGTTCTGCTATACGGATCTCGGTCTCTTTCTGCTCCTTCTGCTCGGTGAGCTGTCGGAGCTGAGTGTATAATGTTTCGTTGCCGCCCATTTCGGCAATGGCATTGACAACGTTATCAACCTTATTTGTAATTTTCTGCAGCTCGGCTTTCATTACCTTCACCTGATCGGCAGGACGAGAGTTCTTTTCATAATTCTCAATCACTTTTCTTGTGAGCTCTTCGGGGTCAGCATTGGCAAAGGCTCTCTGAATTGCTCCGATGATCTCATTTTCAATTTCTTCCTTCCGCTCGGTGCACTTATCACAGCCTGTATGCTTGCGCACTCCGTTGCAGCGGTAATATAAATGCTTTCCTTTGGTGCTGTTGCCGCTCATGCCGTTCATCGGTTCGCCGCAATGACCGCAAAACAGCTTGCCTGTGAGATAAAAATTCTCACGCTCGGAAATCTTCGGCGCACGCTTCTTGTTTTCTACAAGCTTCTTCTGAACTGCATCAAATAAAACAGGGTCAATCATAGCTTCATATCCTCCTTCAATACGGACGTCTCCGTATTTATACACGCCTATGTATTTTTCGTTGCTGAGCATTGTGTAAAAGCTTCCTGTGGTAAATTTCCTGCCCATGCGGGTCCGATAGCCCCTTTCATTCAGATATCGGGCTATTTCTGCCAGTCTCTTTCCCTCTGCATACATTCTGAAAACAGTCTCCGGGATAAATCGTGTGGCTTCATCTATCGCATACTTCTTGTCCTCTATCTTATAGCCAATAGGAATTTGCCCGCCTGTGCTCTGACATTTAAGTGCGCTCTGGTGCATTCCTCTGACGGTCTTTTCCCGAAGGTCGGCACTGTAAAATTCGTTGAAGCTCTCCATGACGTGCATCATCAGATCACCTGCGGAACTGTCCCCGAAGTCCTCCTTGACTGAGAGCAGGCGCACACCGTTACGCTTGAGCTTTCCTCGGTTGTAAGCAGCGTCCTCGGTAGAACGGGCAAAGCGGTCAAGCTTCCACACAAGCACAAGCTCAAAGGTATGCTTTGCACTGTCTGCAATCATACGCTGAAAGTCGGGACGATCATCATTTCTGCCCGTCATAGCTCGGTCGATGTACTCACCTATTACCGTGATATTGTTGGCTTTGGCGTAGTTGTAGCAGTCGTAAAGCTGTCCTTCAATGGACTGCTCCGTCTGCTTGTCGGACGAATACCGGGCGTATATTACGGCGGTTTTCATATATTTGTTATCACTCCTTGACATTTTCAGGGAGCTATGATACAATAAACCTGTCTAAGGTTGTGATTGTATCACAGCTTCTTCCCCGTTCGGTGTTCCAGCGCCGGGCGGGGATTTTTATTTATAAATCAAAGATTTCCATTATCGGATCTGCTGGCTGCATCATCATCTTTCTGATACCATATTCTGAAATATGTAAGGGTATCATTGTCCTTTGGTGTACCGATAAAAAGTGATATTTTAGTATCACCGGAATACCAGATAAGATCATACAACGGGCTGCCGTCTTCACCTTTTCCATACTTTTCTGTCAATGTGTCTATTATTGACTTCTGGAGAGCTGCCGCATCATCGGGCATAAGATCAGGACTGCCATATACAGCCGAATATAAACCGTCAGATACATCAAAAGCATATGTCAAATCAAATTTCTGACCGAACATATCAATGTTTTTATAGCGCAGGCTTTTATTTTCCTTTTCACTATCAAATTCAGCAGTTTCGGAGGATTTCACTTCGTCTATTGACATACCCCATTTAATATTTCTGATAACGCTGTCACTGCTCTGCTCCTCTTCGGACACGGATTCGGAAACAGACACCTCGGTATTTGGTGCTGCTTCACTGCCGCACGCTGAAAAAACTGACATCACACACATGACTGCAAGAACAGCTGATATTATTTTTTTCATTGAGTACACTCTCCTTAATTGTCAATCTTCGTTTTCAAAATCATGAATAGTTATTCCGGCTTCACGGGCTGCTTCTGATATTTTTTTGAAATTAGCAGAAGCAGCTTTTTTCATTCGTGTATATCCCGCCTGACTTTTAGGCGCAATATCGGGCAGCTTCTGACAGATTTCACGGTACTCATCCTGACAGTTTCTCTTATTATTGGCTTTTGCTTCAAGTCTTCGATACCCTGCCCTCCATTCAGGCGGGCGTGAATCGGTGTAAGGGCGATTACTGTATTCAACAACTTGTTTATCCGTCAAAGTCTTTCCTGTATAAACATCTACCATATAATTCACACCATATACAAAAGGATAAAGCATTATTCCACAGTGATCGGAATGTTTTTTGATATAATCAGGTAGTTTGGGAAACCTGCTGTCTTTACCACTTTGAGAATAAACTCGGTTAACATATTTTGCACATTCTCCGCAATGATATCCAACGCAGGTAGCTTCCAGCAAGTCAGTCCCATAGACCCTTGCTCTCGCCGATTGCAGCTTATTTACATCATTGCTTGTAGCTGACGGCTTTGATTTGATTTCCTTTATGATTTCGCAGTCTTCACACAGACCTTCACTGTTTAATTTTAAAAATAGTCCATGTTTTCCGCAGCTCTTACATTTTGCCATAATGTCACGTCCTTACTTTAAAGTTTAAATTATTTTATCAAAATACTCCCAAAAAGCTAGCTTTATATACTTTACATCGACGTCAAAGTATTCGCAAAGCTGCCATACCTCAGTCTCACCGCTTTTCATCGCTTTTATCAATTCCTGCTTGGGAATAAGGTAATGTATCGCTTCGGCATTTGCACGATGCTCCTGCTTCTCAATAATGTCAAAAGGTGAATATGGGTTATAAAATGCACCCTTCATGCAATGCCCTATATCGTGAGCAAGATACTGCTTTTCCTCTCGCTCACTGTTCGTTGATTTTGAATCAATACCTATGTAGCACTCTCCCTGCGGGGACAGCATGGAAATTGCTTTGCATTGTGGGCAGATAGTTTCTACCACCTTTATGTCATTATCCTTTGCAAACTGGTAGAGATCAATCAGATTCATTGGCTTCGAGTTCTGCGATTTGTCTTGCAAAGTCGTCAACCTCCTTGAACTTCTCAGGTGTAAATCCTTCTTCTCCTGTTCCTGCGGCTATATTCTGCTTGTAAGCGGATATATCAATTTTTCTGCGTGCAGGCTCTATTTCAAGGAGCTTATCAACAGCTCCCTGCATTTCAGGCTTGTCACGGTAGGCTGTAATTACTTTATTCTCATGATCAGTAACCGATATTTTGAGTAAAGCATTACTTTTAGTTTTCAGATCATACTGATTTAGCTCTTCAACTGTAATCCCAAGAGCACCGCAAATCTTTATAAGATTATCTATACTCGCCTTGTTGCTGTCACGTGAAATCAGACTGTATATAGTCTGAGCGGACAGTCCTGTTTGCGCAGCTATGTCTGTTGCTTTCAGCCCTCTGTCCTCCAGTATTTGTTTTAGCTTTGCTCCGATTGCCATAATTGACGCCTCCTATTAAATTATCATAAGTATATCACCAAAGAAAACAAAAGTCAACAAATTTATGCAAATGCGTATAATTTCATTGTCACAAACAAAGAACTGCATAATTTTTTGTGCATAGCGACAAAGTTATTCAAATGCGTAATAAATTACAGAAAAACTATTGACTTTTATGCAGTTGAATAATATAATTAAATCATAAATTATGCGTTTGCATAATAAAGCTATTCAAATGAAAGGAGAAAAGCATATGGAATACAGCAATCTTATAGGCGAGATCGCAAAGGCACATATTAACTATGTTGACATTGCAAAGAGGCTCGGGATAACACGGGATACCCTCAGAGCAAAGATTACAGGAAAAAGCTCGTTTACCGTAGAGGAAGCTTTCACAATAAAGAATGAGTTCTTCCCCAACTGTCAGTTTGAGCAGCTTTTTGCTCGGTCGGCATAATGCCATTTTCAGTGTAACACATTATCTGTGTGAAAAACAGGACAGATAAAGAAGGGAAGTGAGAAAATGATAGATTCCAACAACTTATGCATTAACACTAAGGAAGCTGGATGCATCTGGGGAACAGTGTCAAGCTTTGAAACAGCAAACGCAACAAAAGAACCGGGAAAGCACCTGTGCAATCTTGTCTTTTTAGGTCAATTCACAGAGTACAACGGTAAGAAATACATTGTGCTCAGAGATCAAAACAAGGGAATAAATCATATCATCGAATTGTGAGGTGAGAGCAATGAAAAAATATCGTCTATGGGACCATTACGAGGATTATGGTCTTATCGGTGAATATGACACCGAGGAAGAAGCGAGAGAAGCTGCGGAGGAGCACGCTGAGGACACTGACGGAGAATGTCAGATCGTTCTTTACAAGTTTGTTTCCCCTGCAAAGGGCTTCGAGATTTTTACACACTGAGAAAGGATATGAGGTGATAATATGACTAAGCAGACAGCAAACACAAGACCCGTAAACATCAAGCAGGAGCCTTCTGCTGATGCCCTTGCCGATACTATCGCAAGGCTCATCAGAGCGATGGAACAGGGGACAAAAATTCAGAAGGAGGCAGATGCTGAATGAAGATGTACATAGCCAAGTGCTTTTTTGGCAACAAGGTCATCAAATTCCGCACACAGGCGTACAGCACTGAGGGGCTTGAACCTACTGCCAATGCGATTGCAATGACGCTTACAGGACGCATTCCGGACAGGGTAGAGTTTGTGGCTTGCCCTGTGCAGGGATAAAAAATCCGCCTGATTCGGTTGCAGCCGAGGTCAGGCGGAGGAAAAATAATAAACAGATATATTATCATCTGCATTATAGCAGATAATGAGGAGAATGTCAAGATGAAAATCAAAATATGCCTATGCCGCAAATGCGGCAGGCGCAAGGCGTTTTACAAGTCTCTCGGGCTGTGCTACTGCGTTTCATGTTACCGCAGGATTTACGGGGAGGCAAGGGACTGATGGAACAACTCACCCTGATCGAGGACGAGCAGATCACCCCGAGGAGCGGCGCAAAGAAGTACAAGGAAAACGTCCTTGTACGCAAGGAACGGGAGCACATTGACGAAAATATTCAGCGTTTCCTGCAGTTACAGCAGTTGCCGTATGAATCGAAATTGTCTCACGCCGCAAAAATGGCAAAGGATTTTTATAATACCATCACTTCTCCCGTGGGAGAATATTACGCAAACTGTCATGTGTCTGTGGGCGGACTTGACAGCATTACCCTGCTGCTTTTTCTTCGCAGTATAGGCATTGACGTTCCTGCAATATCAGTTTCAAGCATTGAGGACAGGAGCATTCAGCGCATACATAAACAGCTCGGTGTTATACAGTTGAAAACGTCCCGAGACAAGGACGGAAAGCCATACTCCAAACACAGGATTTTGCAGGAATACGGATTTCCCGTTATCAGTAAGGAAAAAGCGGCGAAAATCGAGCATCTGCAGAACCCGACCGAAAATAATGCTACTATCCGACACGCTATCATTACGGGCGAAACGGGAGAATACGGCGGGTGGCAGAAGAACAGCCGAATGAAGCTGCCGTTAAAATGGCTGTATCTTTTCGGCGGATATGAAAACGAAAACGAGGGCGTTAATTACAAAACGCCGCCGTTCAAAGTCAGTTCGCAGTGCTGCTATTGGCTGAAAGAAAAGCCATGCGACGATTGGGCGAAAGAGCATAACAGCTTCCCTTATCTGGGGCTTATGGCTTCGGAGGGCGGCAGGCGTGAAAAATCACTAAAAATGCACGGCTGTAATTATTATGGCAAAGATACGGTCCGTTCCGCTCCGTTTGCCATATTCAACAGGCAGGATATTTTGCAGCTGGCGTTAGATTTGCACGTCCCCGTTCCCGAGATATACGGCACCATTGAGCGCAAAGGAAACGGCACCCTGTACACGACCAAGGCACAAAGGACAGGCTGTGATATATGCGGTTTCGGAATACATATGGAAGCCCGTCCGCATAGATTTGACCGTCTGAGGGAAGCCAATCCCAAAGCTTGGGAATATTGGATGTACCATGTTTGCAAAGACGAGGACGGCACAGAATACGGCTGGGGGCGTGTCCTTGACTACATAGGTGTTAAATGGCAGGATATCCCCCAAACCAACGAACAAATGTCACTTTTTGAGGAGGAATAAAAATGGAAACAAACGACATAATACAGGCTCCTGCTCAGAGCAGCGCCGCAATATCGGAAATTGTGCAGCAGCCTTCCACAAATATAGTTGCTGATTTTTCAAGAGCATATAAGCTCGCAAAGGTAATCTCTACAGCGGATATAATACCCGATAACTACAAAAACAAGCCTGCCGACTGCGCCATCGCTGTAGATATGGCTGACAGAATGGGTGTATCTCCAATGATGGTCATGCAAAACCTTTATGTGGTCAAAGGAAAGCCCTCATGGAGCGGGCAGGCTTGCAAGGCTCTCATTGAAGGCTGCGGCAAATTCAAGCCGGGCAGCGTCCGACCTGTATATATCGGCACAAAGGGCACCGATGACCGAGGCTGTTATCTGTCGGCTGTATGGGCTGACACGGGTGACAGAGTGGAAGGTCCCGAGGTCACGCTGAAAATGGCGAGGGCTGAGGGGTGGCTCGGTAAAAATCCAAAATGGACGAATATGCCCGAGCTTATGCTTGCATACAGGGCATCGTCATTCTTTGCGAGGGTCTATTGCCCCGAAGTCCTTATGGGCGTACACGTTGAGGGCGAGGCTGAGGACATTCAGCCCGTTGAAAGAATTGAACTGTAACGGAGGATATGAAAAATGAAGGCTACCAAGATAAAAATAAAGAACCTTTTCGGCATCACCGAGACCGAGCTTGACGGCAGATCTGTCGAGATCACAGGTACAAACGGTACAGGTAAGACATCGGTAATAGATTCTATCAGATATGCTCTTACCAATGGAAGCTCCCGTGATTATGTTATCCACAAGGGCGAAAAGGAGGGCGAGATCATTGTTGAGACTGACACAGGTATTTACATCAATCGTAAGAAGCGCACCGAGCAGGCTGATTATAAATCCGTAAAGGACTGCGGCAAGGAAGTATCTTCTCCCGAAAACTTTCTTAAGCAGCTCTTTACGCCCTTGCAGCTTGACCCTGTAGCTTTTACCCAGATGACCAAAAAGGAGCAGAACAGGGCCATTCTTGACCTCATCGAATTTCCCTGGGACCTTAACTGGATAAATCAGCAGTTCGGTGAGATACCGCAGGGCATTGATTACAGCCAGAACATACTGCAGGTACTTTCGGATATCCAGTCCGAAAATGGGGACTATTTTAAGCGCAGGCAGGACATCAACCGTGATATCCGCAATCAGAAGGCGTTCATCGAGGATATCGCCAAAGATATACCCGAGCATTTCAATGCGGAGGAATGGGAGAATTTCGACCTTGCGGAAGCGTATAAGAAGATAAACATCGCCAGGGAACACAACAGCCGTATTCAGCGTGCAAAGGCGTTCAAGGACAGTTATGCCAACAAGATAAGGGACTTTCAGGGCGAAAAGGAATCCGCTGTAGCTGCCGAAAAGATGGCGATATCAAACCAGCGTGAAGCTATTTTGAAATCTATCGAACGCATGAAAGCGGAGATCGCAGCCAATGAGAACAAGCTTGCTTCCCTTGACGGGATACTTGCGGATAAGATAGCAATTGCGGAAAGCCGTTATAACGAAAATGTGGCAAGGCTTGATTCCGATATCAAGGTTGCTGACGAATATGCGGACAAAATTCCCGTTGAAACGGCTCCTCTGGAAGAGCAGGCGGCGCACGCCGAGCAGATGAAAAAATATATCAACGAGTACAACCGTATGAGGAATATGCAGGAAGAGGTCAAGGAGCTTACCGCCGCTTCGGACAAGCTTACAGCAAAGATAGAGCTTGCCCGCAGTCTTCCCGGAAAGATACTCGAAACCGCTTCTATCCCCATTGAGGGCTTCACGGTGGAGAACGGCATTCCCCTTATACACGGTCTCCCCGTTTCCAACCTCTCAGAGGGTGAACAGCTTGAGCTTTGCGTTGACGTTGCTCTGAGCAAGCCCAACAATTTACAGATAATTCTCATCGACGGCGCTGAAAAGCTCAGTGCGGAAAACCGTGAAAAGCTGTACAACAAGTGCAGGGAAAAGGGTGTGCAGTTTATCGCCACAAGAACGACCGACAGTTCGGAAATGGAGGTAACATATTTATGATACCTCACAGCATAACTCAGACCGACTATTTTTCGCCGGAGAACAATCTGAAATATATGGGCGTGTCTCAGTTCAAAAGCTTTGAAAAATGTGAGGCGGCAGCCCTTGCGGAGCTGCACGGTGAATATGCTCCCGAAAAGACTACCGCACTTCTTGTAGGCTCGTATGTCGATGCACATTTCGAGGGCACGCTTGATATTTTCAAGGCAAAGAACCCCGAAATATTCAAGCGTGACGGTGCGTTGAAAGCTGAATATAATCAGGCGGATTACATAATCAACCGAATCGAACGAGACAGCTTTTTCATGAAGGCTATGGACGGAGAAAAGCAGAAAATTATGGTGGGCGAGATTGAAGGCGTGCCTGTCAAGATAAAAATTGACAGCTATCGGGAACACAAGACCATAGTTGACCTCAAAGTCATAAAGGACTTTTCTCCCATATATGTAAACGGCAGAGGCAGGCTCAGCTTTTATGAAGCATGGGGCTATGACATTCAGGGCGCTGTATATCAGGAGATAGTAAGGCAGAATACAGGAGAAACTCTCCCCTTTGTCCTTGCTGCAGCTACAAAGGAAAAGGAGACCGACTTACAGGTCATAAGTCTGGATCAGGCTGAGCTTGATGCGGCGATGGAGATAGTCAAGGCGAACATCGGAAGATATGCGGCAATAAAGTCTGGAAAGGAAGAACCGACCAGATGCGGACACTGTGATTACTGTAAATTCACTAAACAGCTTGACAAGGTCCTGACCTCGGAGGAGTTTAAAAGTGACTATACAGATTGATACCAGAGAAAAATCAAGAGCCATTAAACAGATAGTGAGCTATTTTGATGAAACAGGCATTCAGCATTATACGTCAAAGCTTTATGTAGGCGATTATATGAGCCTCGACAATCCGAGGGTCGTAATTGACCGCAAGCAGAATTTACAGGAAATATGCGGTAATGTCTGCCAGCAGCACGAAAGGTTCATCAATGAGCTTAAACGTGCGCGGGAAAATGGGATAAAGATCATTATTCTTTGCGAACACGGAAGCAATATCAAGACACTTGCAGATGTTCAGGGGTGGGTAAATCCCCGCCTCAGGACGTCTCCCAAAGCGGTCAGCGGGAAGCAGCTTTTCAAGATACTCTTTACCATTGGTCAGCGGTATGATGTTGATTTCGTATTCTGCGACAAGCGTATGACAGGCTATATGATAGCCAAAATTTTAGGAGGTGCAACATGAATAGAGTGTGTTTAATGGGACGTCTTACATCAGACCCTGAGCTGCGGCAGACTGCGTCCGGCATATCGTCCTGTAGCTTCAGCGTGGCTGTTGACAGGGGGTATAAGGATCAGAACGGCGGGCGGCAGGTCGATTTTATCAGCTGCACGGCGTGGAGACAGACGGCTGAATTTATCTGCCGATACTTCTCCAAGGGCAAGATGATAGGCATTGAGGGCGTTATCAGAACGAGAAATTATGATGACAAGCGTTACCCCGATGTAAAGCATTATGTCACTGAGGTGCTTGCGGAGCACGCATATTTCGGCGGTGACAGCGGCGGAAACAAAAGCTCTTCCCCTCCTCAGCGAAACAATACGGCAGCGGCTGCACCTGCTCCCGTTCCTGCCGACCTTTCGGACTTTGAGGAAGTTGTGAGCGACAGCGATCTTCCGTTCTGAGGTGGTCTGAATGCCGAAAAAGAAGAGCTTTATCCTTTATGCGGAGTACATCAGGCAGGTGCAGATACTTTCCGATGAAGATGCAGGCAAGCTGTTTAAAGCTATTCTGGAATATGTCAATACAAAAGAGCTGCCTACCCTCGATGGTATGGCAGCAATGGCATTTTCCTTTATTGCCAATCAGCTTGACGGCGATTTACAGCGATACAACGAAGTATGCCAGAAGCGTGCTGAAAATATCAAAAAGCGCTGGGCAAAAGATAGCGACAACACTTCAAAGCCTGTTGTCAGCGACAAAGAAGATATACATTTGAATACAAATGAATACAAATGTATTCAAAACGATACAAACGCATACAAAAAAATACAAATGGATACTGATACTGATACTGTAACTGATACTGTAACTGATACTGTAACTGATACTGATACTGTACTACGTAGTAGTGTTAGTAGTAAGGTGCCCGCAAGGGGCACACACAACAACGTACGACTGACAACGGAACAATACAAATCGCTTTGCGATAAATACGGAGACACGATAGTCAATGCGTACGTTGATAAAATCAGTGAGTACATAAAATCCAGCGGCAAGAAGCCGTATCGTAATCACTACAACACAATAGTCAAGTGGATAGAGGAAGACGACGCAAAGGCACAGCCTTCCAAGCAGCCGTCATTCGACCTTGAACTGATCGTAAATCATGCAATCAAAAATAAACCGGAGGTGTAAATTGAAGAAATGTTTTTCCGATCCGGCTGTTTTCAAGCAGCTGGAGACCGACTGCTATAATGCAGGCTGCAAGGGTCAGGTAATTGATTGCTCTGAGTTTCCTGCGGCTGAGTACAGATATTTTGCACGACTTTGCGGCGTATATGCGATGTTTAAAAGCAAAGCCATAAGTCTGGAGCAGGCTGCTGCCGAAAAGCAGCGCCTCCTGTCTCAGTACAACGAGGATATCAAGCAGCGATTTCTTTATGTCGATGCGTGCCGAAAGCATCAGGAGGCTATCAAGGCGACTGAGAGCCTTTGCGCAGCTCTCTGCAAGGCTCCGCTGAAACTTCCCGAAGATGTTACCGAGGCTCTGAGGACTGCGCTTGCTGTGATATCTGCGGCAAGAAGCGAAACCGTCACCGAAAAGACTGTTTTGCAGAAGCTGAATGCCATGAGTGCAGCCAAATCAACAACAAGCCCACAGAAATGAGCTGTATGAGACTTTAATGATATATATGATTTATCTGCGTATTGCCCCAACTGCGGTGCAAAAATGGACGGTGAAACAGAATGAATACAAAATTAAAAGGAGCGACAAACAATGAGGACATACATACCAAAATATCTTGACAAAGAGGTTTACAAGCGTGTGCTTTCCGTGGCACGCAGTTATGAGGATAACAAGCGCCGAATAAAGTCCATCGAATTTGACAGGATATACAGTACGCCTGACTGCACTGTGCATGGCAGCGGGATATCCAAGCCCGTTCAGTCTGTAACGGAGCAGATTGAAAAGCATACCGCTCTGCTGCGGAAGCGGGTTGCTGCTGTTGACAGAGCGCTTGCGGTATTTCCGGATCACGAGCAGCGTTTTATTATGCAGAATGTCTGCGGAAGCACCCCTATGATATATTGTGATACACTGAACTGCGAGCGCACAGGTCGGGCTATACGTCACGATTTTCTGATAACCCTTGCATCCGAGCTTGGAGAAATTATTTAAACTGGTGCAGGTATGGGGCAATTTTCTGATGTATTATTATATCATGCAAAGAATGTAAAATCGTCTGCTCGGCACCTCACGGCCGTCAGGCGATCTTCTTTGCTGATTTTTCTCCATTTTTAGCATTTTTAAATTGGTTTCCAGATTTTGTTGACATATGATTATTTTTGTGGTATTATGTAGAAAATATTTTACGTGAGGTGTAACATATATGGCAAAAATCAGCATATGTTTTTTCAATCTTTATCTTTTTAAAACAGAACTTGATCCAAATAAAAAGAAACCCCAAGACAAGCAAATACCTCCAAGCGAAATAAACTTATGCGATTGCTTATACAGTTATTTGAATGGCATTGAGAAATATCAGGTTCAGGAAAAAGAAAAACGAGTTTATAGGGTTAAATATCTGGAAAAATACGAGTCCGTAATAGATGGAGTCCATAATTTTTACCGTATTAACTCTATAATATATACAGGACCTTTCGGAGAGGATGGAGAAGCAGTTGATAAAGATCATACCACTTCTGAACCGGAACCCTTTGGAGCAAATAAAGCATTAGCAAAGCCATATGGATTTTCAATTATATACAACAAAAAATCCAAACAAGCTCTTGTTATAGCTCAATATTTAGGTAACAAATCCATTGTTGGACAGTTGAAAATAATAATTAGCGATGCACTTAGAGAATTGGATCCTAGTTTGTCATATAAAATTAACCCTTTTATTCCTGCCGATTATTTCAGCGTAATATTTGACGAAAAATCCATATATAAACTCCATGTGACAACACTACAAAAAAAGGAAAATCATTTACTCGATGAAACAGATGCAATTATAAACGGGGAATATCATGAACCAATATCAGAAAAAACTGAACATATATATTTTACTCCCAAACCTACTATCACAGATAAATTAAAAAATTTGTTTTCAAAACCAGATCCTCAAAACAGCATCATAGAAATCTCAGATTTCATCGGTATCAATTCTGATAGCGAAGAAGTTGATAACATTAAGGTGGATTTTAAAGATCAAACGTTAAATTTTAGTCGAATGAGCAGCGTTCGTATTTCTAACGACATATCAAATGAAATAGAATTGAAAGCAAACAGCAGTCATCCAACCGAATCAAGTCTATTCAATGCTATGATCAATCATGCAATGCCATACTTAAAATTCTTTGATATAAGTTGTGATAATATTGAAAAAGAAGACCGTCAAAACACTAAAGTAAATAATTTTATAGGTAATGTAAAAAATGATGACCTTTTTTCAGAACTTACACCAGCCGGCTGAAGATATTTTAATAATAGTAATTGCTTTATTGCTAGTGCGCATGAAAATATTTAAACCCGAGCAAACACGTTTCTACAGCCTAACTGCTATTTTTAAGCAATACGCAGAATTTATAAATGAAAAGGAACTGGTTTCATCTGTAATTATTTTTCCGCTCCTTTTGTCAATAACTATCTCATTATCAAATCCCATAGACAATGATACTATTGATCGTGTTATGGTAGTAATTTCTATTTTTATTGCAATATTTACGGGATTTTCCTCATGGTTATCTTCTCTTGATTGTGAAAAACTGATTCAGAAACACAAGTCTGATGGATCGCATACTGCAAATGAAATTGAAGACTATCAAGAAGCTATTTATAAAGCCATTGATGATTCAAAAAAAATATCAGCATATGAGATTGTAATGTCAACTGTTTCTATTATTTTTTGTACCGCTAAATTTATAATATCAGATGATCAAAACCAATATCTTATTTTGGAATTCGATAATTACATTATCTCCGGTTATGTATAACAGATTATATGATTATTTAAATGGTTCTCAATTTGTTTCAAACAATGCGAGAAAGGATAAATATGTTTTCAATATTTCTAATTTCCATAATACATTTAAACAAAACTATCCGATTAAATTATGTATTTTCCCGGAAATTGTATCAGACAAAGAGCCAAGTATTAAACCATGTACAGTTGAAGAAAAGGGCAGAGCAATTGTCCAGCTAATTCAGTCTACATTAATGCAAACTCAAGATTTGTCAGAAAATTGGACTGTCAAAAAGATGATGAATATGGTTAAAGATTTGCCATTCTATAAATTAAATCTTTGCTGGGATATTGATAGAAATACAGAGTTCTTGCGTGAGTTTATGAATAATTTTAGTAAGCAAGAGCATAGAGTTATTAATACTCCAAAATTTGCAATTGATATAACGTTTGATTTAGCTAATATTTTGAACACAGAAACAGGAATAATTTATTCTATGAGTAGATTAACAACTGCTGCTTACGAACTTTTAGCGCAAGGTTATTCTAAGCAATCTGTATTGCGAGCATTAAAGAGAGCTGGGAATGTAGATGTATCGGAAATAGAAAAAGAATTTGATTTGTTTATCAATGCTCTTAAAGAAACAGGTATACTTGTCGAATTTGGAACAAAAGATGCTGAATTAGAGATAAGTACAGAAAAATATGAATATGAATGGGAATATAAGATGTCATTCATAGAACATGCACAGGAAGAATATAAACAATTAATTAAGGAGAATAAAAATGAATTATGTATTAAATGAAGAAAAAATGTTTGCTGATGTAACAGATGGTATTGCAATTATTATTAACTCTGAAACTGGTATATATTATGGTTTAAATGGGCTGGGTACGGCGGTATATGAAAATTTGATGAATGGTTCAAGTGTTGCTGAAGTACTTTCTGCTTTGAAATCAATTTCAGGAGTTCCTGCTGATATAGAAGCTAAATTAAATGAGTTTATTTCTAAACTTGTTAATTATGAATTGATAATGGAAGGTCCTTCAATATCAGCAGAGGCAAATTTTGATAGTTCCGTAGCTGCAGAAGAAAATTTTGAAATGCTGGTAAATGAATATAACGATGCTCAGGAATTGCTGCTAGCAGATCCCATTCACGAAGTTAAGGAAGAAACCGGCTGGACACCTGAAAAAGATTCTATCGGATATTCAAAAGAAGAAACTCGTGAACGTGAAAAAAAGATGGAAGTATAGGTTTAAAAAGTGCCAAAGGTTTCAGTAATAATACCTGTTTATAATACGGAAAAATTTTTAAGAAAATGTCTTGATAGCGTTTGTAATCAGACGCTTCAAGACATTGAAATAATTTGTATTAATGATTGTTCAACAGATGGGGCATTAGAAATTTTGCGCGAATATGCTAGAAAAGATAAGCGGATTAAACTTATTGAATTATTTGAAAATGGCGGTGCAGCTAAGGCAAGAAATATCGGTATTGATATTGCAGAAGGTGAATACATTGGTTTTGTAGACTCTGATGATTTTATTGATTTGGATTTTTATGAAAAGTTGTACAAAAAAGCGCAAGAAACGGATGCAGATGCTATTAAGGGGAAGATAAAAATACATTCTAATATTAGAAATGTGGAAAAAGAAGTCTTTTATGACATTAATGATGATATAAAAATAAATAAAGCATATTTTTACCATTCATTTACTACGGCAATATACAATACAGTTTTTATAAAGTCTAATGATATTCATTTTCCAGAAGGTTTAAATAATTTTGAAGATCCATATTTTAGTATTTTAGCGGGATTTTATTATAATAAAGTAGAGCTGGTATTTAATGCTTATTATCACTACGTTGATAATACAGCTTCCTCTTCAAAAATCATAAGTTCTGATATTATTGTATCTATAGAAAAAATCTATAAAAATTTAAACCAAGTTAAAATAGATGTAAATCATTATATTATTGTATATGACTTTTTATTAAAATTCTTAAAACCTTATATTTTTAATAAAGAAAATTCTATTGGAATGAATGTTGCAGCCACAACTCTCTTTGCAAAAATGATTAACAATTGTAAGTACAAGGAAAATGCTATTAAATTTTATTTTTATAAAGAGGAGAAAGATAAAGATAAAATTTTAAAGAAAGAAAAATTTATGAACCTAAGAACAAATTACAGTCTGAAGGCATCAAACACAAAGAAGATAATTACTTATGTAAGAAATTGACTTATTAAATGAGATAAAAGAAAGAAGTTTTAATATGAAAATAAAAAAAATTGTGAATAATATTATAAATATAAGAAATGAATTTGATGAAGATGTTTATGGTTTACCACATAATATAAATAAAGTTTTTACTTTCTGTGGGCTAAAAATAAAGCTAAATATTTCAATGAAAAACTATTTTAAACGATCTATTAAACAATGGTATATAAAAGAAGAGCATCAGGAAAAAAATCAAATATATCCTCGTCGTCCATCTATTTATAGATTATTTTTTAATTATATTTTTTCTAAATGTCCAACCTTAGTTTTTTGCCATCATATGGTAACAACATTTTGTACCCTTAAGTGTAAAGATTG
>ERZ825137.3559-NODE-3559-length-16530-cov-4.290804_pt1 | contig 16530 bp, 15 predicted proteins | sample MGYA00519873_ERZ825137 | MGnify/ENA primary metagenome ERZ825137 (study PRJEB31778, sample SAMEA3449190) | human gut metagenome | biome: human gut; feature: human-associated habitat; material: faeces | place: United Kingdom | collected 2010/2012 ...
CGCAAATCGTTAAGAATGAAGGTTTCTCTTTTCCGGTATGGAGTATAGATAAAACTCATGAGCTACTTTCTGATTTGAATATTACGGGCTATCCCTGTGTGTTGCTTTTTGACGAAGAGGGTTGTTTGATATTTCATGGTAGCATTGAAGGTGCGGAGGAATTATTAAAGGAAAGGGAGAACTGATTTATCTCAAAAGCCGAGAAGTGTGTGGCTCGAATTTAAAGGAGAAATAAAATGAAGAATGTATATTTTCGTATTATAGCTATTATATTATTATTGGTTGCTTGTTATTTAACGTATGTCAGTTGCGTGCATGACACTCGATATGGCATTTGGAAACCGTTAATTCTGGATGGCTCTTTGTTTTTCTCATTGGGTATTGGTAATTTGATTTACCAATACTCCAGAAAAGGATCTTTGACTCGCAGGTTTCTACAAGTATCCATATGGTGGGTATTGGCTGTTTTTCTGTTGTCCTTTACAAGAAGCTATGGATTGGGATTTCATTATTCCATTCTAATTGGTTTTCCTGCGTTAGCCGTATGCTCTTACTTTATAAGTAGGTATTATAGCAGATATTTGTCAAATGGTCAATTACTTGTTGCTTTACTGTTGTCGGAGTTCATGTTGGAGTGGTTCCCTCGAATTTTCTATTGGAATTATCAGAGAGTTTCTTTCCCTTCTACTTTATTCTTTTCATTGGGGCTTTTAATAGGTTATTTTTTATATACAAAACGGAATAATATTACTTATATATTTACCGGGATTTGTATAGTTGCTTCTGTCTGGATGTTTACCGACGGTTATACATTATGGTTAAATAAACTGAACTACGGAACTTTTACGGGGAAGGTGAAATGCACGCAGATGAAAGATTATCAATTTGTGAATGAAGAAGGGGATACCGTTCGCCTTTCACAGTGGAGAGGGAAAAAGGTGCTGATTGATTGCTGGACACAATGGTGCGGTATCTGTCGTAAGAAAATGCCTGTGTTGCAACAAATGCATGAACGTTATAAGAATAGCGATAAGGTATATGTTACGAGTCTTTTTGTTATTTATCGGAATGAAAAGAAAGAGGAAGGAGCGCAAATTGTTAAAGAAGAAGGTTTCTCTTTTCCGGTGTGGAGTATTGATACAACGCATGAATTGCTTTCTGATTTGAATATTACGGGTTATCCTCGTGTGTTGATTTTTGACGAAGAGGGCTGTTTGATATTTCATGGTAGCATTGAAGGTGCGGAGGAATTATTAAAAGAAAGGGAAAACTGATTTATCTTACTACCCGAAAAGTATGCATTATTCAAATTTAAAGGAGAATATAGAATGAAAAATATGTTTTTTCGTATTATAGCCATAGTTTTATTATTAGCTATTGGTTATTTATTGTTTATAATGAATAGCAGGTCTTCATGGGAGGCTTTTCTTGATCATGGATTGTTTTTCTTTTCAATAGGCATAGGAAATTTAGTCTATTGGTTTTCAAAAAAAGGCTCTTCTGTGCGTCGTTTCTTGCAAATCTCCGCTTGGTTAGTACTAGCTTATTATTTGGTGTGCCTGTTTCGAATGCGAGGCATAGGACTTGGATTTGATTATTGCATATTGATAGGTTATCCGGTATTATCCGTATTCTCTTATTTGATTTGCCGATATTATTCTAAGTGGCTTTCTGTTGGGAAAATAGCGTTGGCCTTATTTTTACCCTGTTTTATCATGGAATGGCCTTGCAGAATCTTTTTCTGGAATAATACCGTAACATCTTTGCCTTCCAGTGTCTTTTTATTGTTAGGGTTGGTTACCGGAATTTGGCTGTATGCAAAGCGGAGTTACCTTACTTATATCTTTACTGGACTCTGTTTGGTTGCTTCAGTCTGGATGTTTGTCATAGGCTATGAATATTGGATAAATTATCAAAACTACGGCACTTTCACCGGAAGGGTAGAACGCACTCCCATGAAGGATTATCAATTTTTGAATGAAAAAGGAGATACCGTCTGCCTTTCTCAGTGGAAAGGAAAGAAAGTGCTGATAGATTGCTGGACGATGCACTGTGGTTATTGTTATCAGGCCATGCCCCTAGTACAGCGGTTGCACGAGCGTTACAAAGGAGGTGATGAGGTCTATGTAACCAGTATTTTTGTAGTGTATCGGAATGAAAAGAAAGAAGAGGGAGCGCAAATCGTTAAGAATGAAGGTTTCTCTTTTCCGGTATGGAGTATAGATAAAACGCATGAGCTACTTTCTGATTTAAATATTACGGGCTATCCCTGTGTGTTGCTTTTTGACGAAGATGGCTGTCTGATATTTCATGGTAGCATTGAAGGTGCGGAGGAATTATTGAAGAAAGAAATTGAATAACGTCCGCTACATATCATTCGCCATCTTATGCGGCATAAGTCTTTTTGCAAATTCTTATTCGTTTCATGATCCACAGATTGTGCCGAAGTGGCTGTTTGCAAAAGGAATGCTCGCTTTGTGGCTCTGTTTGATTCCGTTTATGCAACTATGCCTAGGAAACCCCCGAAGGAAAAGGCTGAATGTACATTACTTGTATATTCTTGTTCTTTTCCTTTGTGGGTTGCAAGCTCTTTTAGGTATTGGGCAAGCTCTGCATTGGTTACCATCCCATTCTGGATTTTTAATTTCGGGGAGTTTTGATAACCCGGCAGGTTTGGCAAGTTGCTTGTGTATCGCTTTGCCGTTTACCAATTCTTTTTTCAAAAGCCGGAAGAAAGAAGTCAGGTTTCTATCCTATGTCGTAACGGCTTGCATCTTAATGGCTGTATGCCTGTCTGGTTCTCGTGCCGGAATGCTAAGCCTGCTTGTGGTAGGTATATATATAGGCTATCCTCGTTTCCGCACTTTTCGGGCGTATCAGAAAACTGTAATCATTCTTGTGCTGACAATAAGTGTAGGCATTGCTTATTTTGTAAAGAAAGATTCAGCCGATGGACGGATGTTGATATGGAAATGTACTTGGAACATGATAAAGGAGCAACCTGTAACCGGACATGGCATAGGCGCTTTCCAAGCTCATTATATGGATTATCAGGCTGAATACTTTAAAGAAAATCCGGAAAGTGAATGGAGGATGTTGGCGGACAATGTACGACATCCCTTTAATGAGTATTTGTATCTTTGGATTCAGGGAGGTGTCGGAGCCTTATTGGTGGTTTTTATGTTGGGCGTTTTTTTGTATCGGTACTATGTGCGATATTTTTCTTGGAATAAAAAAGGAGCGATGGCTTCGTTGTTGAGTATTTCTGTCTTCTCTCTTTTTTCTTATCCTTTTAACTATCCGTTTACATGGATTGTATTTGCTTTGAATCTATATGTACTCATGAGAAATTATCCCTATTTGTATACATTGAGTAAATATAAAAAGGCGTTCGCTATTTGTTTGGAAGTCATCGGATTCATATACCTTATTCAAGTGGTGGGAGATTTCAAAAATGAACGGGAGTGGAAAAAGGTGGCAGACAAATCTCTGATGGGACAAACCGAGAAGATGCTTCCTCGATATGGAGAACTCTGTAAAGGCTTAGGCCATAATCCATTCTTTCTTTACAATTATGCGGCGGAACTTTATACAGGAGGGCGGTATGAGAAGTGTCTGGACGTTTGTCTGCAATGCCGGAAATATTGGGCCGATTATGACTTGGAAATACTGTTGGGAGAAACATATACTCAATTAAAGAGGTATGAAGAAGCAATAAGGCATTTTGAGTTGGCTGCTGACATGTGTCCGGTAAGATTTACTCCGCTGTATAAACTTTATCATGTTTATAAACAATGTAATAGAGTAAAAGAATTCCAAATGTTAGCTTGGCGGATTCTACATAAAGAAGTAAAAATTCCATCACAGGAAATAGAGAGAATGCAAACCGAGATGAGGAGAGAATTAGAGAAAATACCTTCGTCATGTTTATAGCAATTGTCTGTTCTCTTTTTTAATAGGAGCGAATGATTCCTTTATTTGTAATAATTAAGTTCTATTTTTACCCGACTTTACAGATAAATGTCTACCTTTGTGGCTCTTTATGAAGAAAATATTATAGCAAAGAAGTTACAAAAATGGCACAAGAAGACGTTTTTAAGAAAATCGTATCGCATTGCAAAGAATACGGTTTTGTATTTCCCTCAAGTGATATTTATGATGGCCTGGGAGCAGTTTATGATTATGGTCAGATGGGTGTGGAACTCAAAAATAACATTAAACAATATTGGTGGCAGAGCATGGTGCTGTTGCATGAAAACATTGTAGGTATTGATTCCGCTATCTTTATGCATCCCACTATTTGGAAAGCTTCGGGACATGTGGATGCATTCAACGACCCTTTGATTGATAACAAGGATTCCAAGAAAAGATATCGTGCCGATGTGCTGATTGAAGATCAGATTGCCAAGTACGACGATAAGATAAATAAAGAAGTGGCGAAAGCCGCTAAACGTTTCGGGGAAGCGTTTGATGAGGCTCAGTTCCGTTCGACGAACGGACGGGTGTTGGAACATCAGGCTAAGCGTGATGCGTTGCACGAACGTTTTGCCAAGGCAATGAATGCAAATGATTTGAACGAACTGCGCCAGATTATTGTGGATGAGGAAATCGTTTGTCCGATTTCCGGAACAAAGAACTGGACGGAAGTACGTCAGTTCAACCTGATGTTCTCTACCGAGATGGGTTCAACAGCCGAGGGCTCGATGAAAGTTTATCTCCGTCCCGAAACAGCACAAGGTATCTTTGTAAATTACTTGAATGTGCAGAAAACAGGGCGTATGAAGGTTCCTTTCGGTATCGCTCAGATTGGTAAGGCTTTCCGTAACGAAATTGTGGCACGCCAGTTTATCTTCCGTATGCGTGAGTTCGAACAGATGGAAATGCAGTTCTTTGTGAAACCGGGAACGGAACTCGACTGGTTCCCTAAATGGAAAGAGACTCGTTTGAAATGGCACAAAGCGTTGGGATTCGGTGACGACCATTACCGCTTCCACGACCATGAGAAGTTGGCGCACTATGCTAATGCGGCTACTGATATTGAGTTCTTGATGCCGTTCGGATTCAAGGAGGTGGAAGGTATTCATTCACGTACTAATTTCGATTTGAGTCAGCACGAGAAATTCTCCGGTAAGAGCATTAAATATTTCGATCCGGAATTGAATGAATCGTATACTCCGTATGTGATTGAAACATCCATCGGTGTAGACCGTATGTTCTTGAGTGTGATGTGTGCTTCGTATTGCGAAGAACAATTGGAAAATGGGGAAAGCCGCGTAGTGTTGAAACTTCCTGCTGCTTTGGCTCCGGTGAAACTGGCCGTAATGCCGTTGGTAAAGAAAGACGGTCTGCCTGAAAAGGCTCGGGAGATTATCGACGAATTGAAGTTCCATTTCCATTGTCAATATGATGAAAAGGATTCTATTGGAAAACGCTATCGCCGTCAGGATGCCATTGGTACTCCTTACTGTGTAACCGTTGACCACCAGACCTTGGAAGATAATTGCGTTACCTTGCGTAATCGTGATACGATGCAGCAAGAACGCGTGGCTATTGCCGATCTGAATGGTATTATAGCCGATAAGGTAAGTATAACCAGTCTGTTAAAGACACTGATTTAAAAATCTTATAATGAGAAGAAGTTTATATTTTATAGTTAGCTCTTTGTTCTTGACCCTTTTTGTGTTGACAGCTTGCGATGAAACGACTGAAGAATATCGTTTTGCAAACTGGCAGGCACGGAACCAACAGTATTTGGACTCCATTGTGAACTTGGCTCAAACCAATTCTTCGGGAGAATGGCAGATTATCAAGTCTTACACCTTGAGCGGAAACAATCAAAGTGGCATTATTGGAGGAACAGACCCTTTGGACTGTATCTATGTAAAGGTATTGGAGAAAGGTAGCGGGGAGAGAAAAGCCATGTTCAATGATACGGTGAGAGTGCACTATCGGGGAATGTTGATTAACGAAGATGTGTTCGACCAATCCTATAAAGGTTCGTTGAAACTTGAATCGGCTGTGCCGGCGAAATTTAAGGTTTCTTCGTTGATTAATGGTTGGACTACGGCGTTGCAGCAGATGAAAGAAGGTGACCGCTGGGAACTCTTTATTCCTTGGTCATTAGCTTATGGTCCGGGGGTAATGGCCGGAACATCAACGGATATTCTGGAATACAGTTTATTACGTTTTGATGTGAAGCTCGTGAAGATTTATCCGGAGGATGAATATACAAGCAGCAATCCGGTGCCGGATTGGAAGTGATAGAACCTATTAAAAGTCTTTAGGTGTGAAATAGAAGTCTTATTGATTGCAGGAAGTTCCGTGCAGTGAATAAGACTTTTCTTTATATCTCCCTTTTTCTTTAAAAACTCTTTTTGATACTCTTTCCATGATGGATTTTGCAGCCATAGATTTTGAAACGGCCAACGAACAGCGCTCCAGTGTATGTAGTGTAGGCGTGGTCGTAGTTCGGAACGGGGAGATTACAGATTCTTTTTACAGCTTGATTCATCCCGAGCCGGATTATTATACCTATTGGACTACTCGCGTACATGGTTTGTGCTCTGCCGATACGGAGAATGCGCCTGTCTTTTCAGAAGTATGGAAACAGGTTGCTCCTAAAATAGAAGGATTGCCTCTTATCGCTCATAATAAGGCGTTCGATGAAAGTTGTCTGAAGGCTGTCTTCCGCACTTATCAATTGGATTATCCGGATTATCAATTCTTCTGTACGTTACAAATGTCCCGTCGAATATGGAAAGGACTTCCTAATTATCAACTACATACCGTAGCCGCGTATTGCGGTTACGATTTAACCCATCACCACCACGCATTGGCAGACGCAGAGGCTTGTGCGCATATTGCTTTGACTTTGTTTGATAAGCATATGTGCGGATAACGCAACCGGGCTGCCTCCTTTTTTATTTAGAGGCAGCCCGGTTGTGTTATTCGGAACAGAAAGTTATTTGATGTTTCCTACTTTAATCAAATATTCGGCAATCTGAACGGCATTCAGTGCGGCGCCTTTCTTGATCTGGTCGCCTACAATCCAGAATGTCAATCCGTTTTCGTCCGATAAATCTTTGCGGATACGTCCTACGTATACGGGGTCTTTTCCGGCAAGGAACAGTGGCATAGGATATTCTTTTTCTGCAGGATTGTCCATCAATACCAGACCTTCGCCTTTGGCAAAAGCTTCGCGAGCTTCCTCTACGGAAACCGGACGTTCTGTTTCCACCCAAATGCTTTCGGAGTGAGAACGGAGAGCGGGAACACGCACACAGGTAGCGCTGGTTTTCACATCCGAGTGCATGATTTTGCGTGTCTCGTTAAACATCTTCATCTCTTCTTTGGTATATCCGTTGTCGGTAAATACGTCTATTTGAGGAATTAAGTTGAAGGCCAGTTGATAAGCGAATTTCTCAACGGTCACAGGTTCGCCAGCCAACACTTGGCGGTATTGTTCGTAAAGTTCGTCCATAGCGGCGGCTCCGGCACCGCTGGCAGCCTGATAGGTAGCCACGTGTACACGTTTAATATGAGAAATTTGTTCGATAGCCTTCAATGCTACAACCATTTGGATGGTAGTGCAGTTAGGGTTGGCAATGATACCGCGCGGACGTTCGAGTGCATCTTCCGCATTTACTTCGGGCACAACCAACGGAACATCGTTGTCCATACGGTATGCGCTGGAGTTATCAATCATCACGGCTCCGTATTTGGTAATCGTTTCGGCATATTCTTTAGAAGTTCCTGCACCGGCAGAAGTGAAAGCAATATCAACCCCTTTGAAGTCATCATTATGTTGCAAAAGTTTGACCTCGATCTCTTTACCGCGGAAGGTGTATTTTCGTCCGGCACTGCGTGAAGAACCGAATAACACTAATTCATCAATCGGAAAATTTCTTTCATCGAGCACGCGAAGGAACTCCTGTCCTACAGCTCCGCTCGCACCAACAATTGCTACTTTCATTTTGTTATTTCTTTTATAAAGCGTTAATAATGTATGATATTGGAGTGCAAAAATAGAACATTTTGTCTATAAATCATTATAAAACGTTGAAAAAAAGAAGTTTTAATCTTCTTTCTTTAATGAAAGAGAGCTGTAAGCTGAAGTTTTTTCGTAATTTTGTGCAAGATTTGTAGTATCGCAGATGTCGAAAATATGGAATGGCTTGATTATCATATAACTCTTCCGGTAACCGACCCTACATGGGTGTTTTTCCTGGTATTGATTATCATCTTGTTTGCACCGATGGTAATGGGACGCTTGCGCATACCTCATATTGTCGGTATGATATTGGCGGGAGTACTGGTAGGCAAGTTTGGGTTCAATATCCTGGAGCGTGACAGCAGTTTCGAGCTTTTCGGTAAAGTAGGACTTTATTATATCATGTTTTTGGCCGGTCTTGAAATGGATATGGATGATTTCAAGAAGAACCGGACAAAAGGACTGGTCTTCGGCTTGTTTACCTTTATTATACCGATGGGGCTGGGTATCTGGAGCAGCATGTCTTTGTTGGGGTACAGTTTGATTACCTCTATTCTGCTGGCAAGTATGTATGCCAGTCATACGCTGATTGCTTATCCGGTAATTAGCCGGTATGGACTGTCGCGTTTGCGAAGCGTGAGCATCACTATTGGGGGAACTGCTGTTACCGTCGTGCTGGCTTTATTGGTGTTGGCGGTGATTGGCGGTATGTACAAAGGTGAAGAAGGAGGGACTTTTTGGATATTCCTGGTACTCAAAGTTATATTTCTTTCTTTCCTAATTGTTTTCTTTATGCCGCGTATCAGCCGCTACTTTTTTCGTAAGTATGATGATGCGGTGATGCAGTTTGTCTTTGTGCTGGCAATGGTCTTTCTAGGAGGCGGACTCATGGAATTGGTAGGGATGGAAGGCATTTTGGGAGCATTCCTTGCAGGCTTGGTGCTGAACCGTTTTGTACCGCATGTTTCTCCTTTGATGAATCGTATAGAGTTTGTGGGAAATGCGCTTTTTATACCTTATTTCTTGATAGGGGTGGGAATGATAATTGATGTGCGTTGCTTGTTTACCCAAGGAGAGGCTTTGAAAGTGGCCGTAGTAATGACGGTGGTGGCGACTCTTAGTAAATGGGTTGCCGCATGGATTACCCAAAAGTTGTATGGAATGAAAAAAGAAGAGCGCAGCCTTATATTCGGATTGAGTAATGCACAGGCGGCGGCAACCTTGGCCGCGGTGTTGATAGGCCATGGAATCATTATGGAAAACGGCGAACGGTTGCTGAACGATGATGTATTGAACGGTACGGTAGTGATGATTCTTTTTACTTGCATCATCAGTTCCATCGTGACGGAGCGTGCCGCACGTCGTATTGTTACACAAGAAGATGCTACTTCGGATAATAAAGATAAGGAAAAGGAACGGATTCTGATATCCGTAGCGAACCCCGATACGATAGAAGGTTTGGTGGAGATTTCGCTGATGATGAAGAATCCGAGGCAGAAAAATTCGTTGGTGGCCTTGAATGTGGTAAACGACAACAATACTTCCGAGGCAAAAGAGATGATTGCTAAACGGAACTTGGAACGGGCGGCTATGATTGCGGCTGCGGTTGATACGGAAGTGAAAACAGTGCTTCGTTATAGTTTGAATATAGCGCAAGGCATTGTACATACGGTGAAAGAAAATGAAATTACAGATGTGGTAATAGGACTTCACCGGAAGACAAATCTGATGGATTCTTTTTTCGGAACAATGACCGAGAGCTTGCTGAAAGGTACCCATCGGCAGATTCTGATTGCAAAATTCCTGATGCCGGTTAATACATTACGGCGTATCGTAGTGGCTGTTCCGCCGAAAGCCGAATATGAAGCCGGTTTTATAAAGTGGGTGACGCAGTTGTGCCGGATTAGTAAGCAATTAGCTTGTAGGGTGCATTTCTTTGCCAATCAGGGTACTTTGGGGTTATTGCGCGGTGTGGTGACGAAACTGGAAGCCGATACGGCAACGGAATTCTCGGAGTTAGAAGATTGGGATGATTTGCTGCTGCTTACCGGACAGGTAAACTTCGACCATTTGTTTGTAGTGGTTTCGGCTCGTAAAGGATCTATTTCTTATCTTCCTTCGTTTGAGAAGTTACCCTTGCAAATCAGCCGTTATTTCGCCAACAACAGTTTATTGATTGTTTACCCCGACCAGTTTGGTGAGCCGCAGGAGATTGTTTCTTTCTCCGACCCGCGTGGAGAGACGGAAGGACGCGCTTATGAAGTGATTACAAATTGGATTTATAAATGGTTTAGAAAAGGCGACGCATAGATGGATACGGTAGACTGGATGCAGCGGACAAGGCTCCTGTTAGGAGATGAAAAGATGGAGCGTTTGCGGAAGGCTCATATATTGGTAGTGGGCGTGGGAGGAGTCGGAGCATATGCGGCGGAAATGATTTGTCGTGCGGGAGTGGGACGTATGACAATAGTCGATGCCGATACGGTGCAACCGACTAATATCAACCGTCAGCTTCCTGCTCTGCATTCTACAATAGGCGAACGGAAAGCGGAGGTGTTGGCCCGTCGCTTTAAAGATATTAATCCGGAACTTCAATTAAAGGTATTGTCCGTTTATTTGAAAGACGAGAATATTCCGGCCTTGCTTGATGCCGATTCTTATGATTTTATTGTGGATGCCATCGATACGATTTCCCCAAAATGTTATCTTATATATAATGCCTGGCAAAGGAACTTGAAGATTGTTTCGAGTATGGGAGCGGGTGCTAAAAGTGATATCACGCAGATACGTTTTGCCGATTTATGGGAAACCTATCATTGCGGACTCAGTAAGGCCGTTCGGAAACGGTTGCAGAAGATGGGGATGAAACGGAAACTTCCGGTAGTTTTCAGTACCGAGCAAGCGAATCCGGATGCCGTGATTTTAACGGAAGATGAACAAAATAAAAAGTCTACAGCGGGGACGGTGAGCTATATGCCTGCCGTATTCGGTTGTTATCTGGCTGAATATGTAATACGGAAATTATGATTGAAATACAAGGTATAACGAAGAGTTTCGGCTCTTTGCAGGTATTAAAAGGAATTGACCTTTCCATCGAAAAAGGGGAAGTGGTAAGTATTGTCGGTCCGAGTGGTGCGGGAAAAACAACACTGCTTCAGATTATGGGGACGCTTGATCAGCCGGACTCCGGAGTTTTGCATATCGATGGGGTGGAGGTAAACAACTTAAAAGAGAAAGAACTTTCCGCTTTCCGTAACCGCCATATCGGTTTTGTCTTTCAGTTTCATCAGCTTTTACCCGAGTTTACTGCGATTGAGAATATCATGATTCCAGCTTATATAGCGGGCATTTCTAACAAACAGGCTTTGGCGCGTGCCAGGGAGATTCTTGATTTTATGAATTTGACGGAACGTGCTATGCATAAACCGAATGAGCTATCGGGAGGTGAAAAACAGCGGGTGGCGGTGGCTCGTGCTTTGATCAATAACCCGGCTGTAATTTTAGCCGATGAGCCATCCGGCAGTCTGGATAGTCGTAATAAAGAAGAACTGCATCAATTGTTTTTTCATCTTCGCGATACGTTCGGACAAACTTTCGTTATTGTAACACATGATGAGAATCTTGCTTCTCTGACCGACCGGACTATTCATCTGGTGGACGGACGTATTCAAACTGCCGGAATAGGACGACCGGAAACAGATGGTTCGTTTATTCCTTTTACAAAGTAGAAGAAGAGCCTGTCAGTAATGAATGAGATAATAGAATGATTATAATCTGTTAAAACATTCCTTTCCGGCTTGCTTATCCTTGATTATAGCGGGGGCACATTTATCTCTTCCGACTGTTCAATCCAGTCGTCCACAGTAAAATTTCCGGTTTGGCTTTCAATGGAAATTCCGTTTAAGAATAAAGTTATGCTGGTGAGTGTGCCTGCACTTAAGGTATGCGTCAGATTTCGGCTGTATTTCTTTACGGTTCCGTTGCTCAACTGTATAAAAAGGGTCATAAGAGGCTGAGGTGCCGAAGGAAGTAATGAAATATTTTCCGCACTCCACGTTTTGCTGTCTAGGCTTTCATTCAGAGGAAAAGCTACGGTTTTGTTTTGTTGGGTAGGGTTACCGGAATAAGCATTTAATGCATAAGCAATACTTCCGATATGTACCCACATGGAATCGACGGCAGAAGTGATGGCTGTTCCGTTCGAATTCTGTACGGTAACGTTCAATGCGGCTGTTACGTGATGCAAATTAGCATGCAAAGAGTCGTTTCCAACGGTAAAAGTTTGCGTAGCATATACCAGTTCGTAAGCCGGATGAAAGGTCGTATCGGCTATGTAAGGCACCAAGGTGTACTCTGTCTTGGAAAGGTCGCCTCCAATGCTCAGGGACGGATCTCGCAACACTCCCGTATTGGTAGTGAAATAGGTCGGCGCTCCCCGATAAAGTATATTATATGTTCCGCTAGGAAGGCGTAGTGCCATGGCACTGGGCTCCGCTTTACCGTTTTTGATATTATAAAAAGCAGGGAACGGGGTTTGTGCTCCTTGCGTATTATAATTTCCAATATAGACGCTACTGTTTTCCTGGCAAGGAAGTACTTCCAGAGGTCCATTATAATTTCGTGTTCCATCAATGGTGGCAGTCACCAAAGGTATTTGAGACATTTTAGCTTCTTCCATTGTGCAGTCGTCATCATCGGTACAAGAGACTATAGCTAAAAGCAACAGCGGGATAAAAGAAAGTTTTCTCATAAGGTTAGTTCGTTTTTTGATTCTGTAATTGAAAACGCAGAAACATGAAAAATGTTTTGGTTAAATATATAATGTATAAATTTTGGTTAGGCATTTAAAGAAATGCGAAAGGTCATGTGCATTTTCTTTGGCGAAACCGAATTTTCTTTCTTTCCAGTGTATGAAATAACTTCTTTTTGTGTAAGTTTGCTCCCTCAGATACAAATGAAGTTTAGAAAATAAAAACGTATGCATATCAAATTAGGAAAATTCAATCAGTTAGAGGTAGTAAAGGAAGTAGATTTTGGTGTATATCTGGATGGAGGGGAAGACGGGGAGATCCTGCTTCCAACCCGTTATGTGCCTGAAGGGTGCCGTCCCGGTGATATGCTCAATGTATTTGTGTATCTTGATAATGAAGAACGTTTGATTGCCACCACCCTTACCCCTTTGGTGCAAGTGGGTGAGTTTGCTTATTTGGAAGTGGCATGGGTGAATCAGTTCGGAGCCTTTTTGAACTGGGGATTGATGAAAGATTTATTTGTCCCTTTCAGAGAACAGAAAATGAAAATGGAAGTAGGACGGAGCTACATTGTTCATGCGCATGTCGACGAAGACAGTTATCGTATTGTGGCGTCAGCCAAGGTGGAACGTTATCTGTCGAAAGAAATGCCCGAATATCAGGCCGGAGAGCTAGTCGACATTCTTGTCTGGCAAAAGACAGATTTAGGGTTTAAGGCTATTGTAGATAATAAATATGGCGGTTTGCTTTATCAGAATGAGATCTTTCAGCCTTTAGAAACCGGAATGCGAATGCAAGCTTATGTAAAGCAGGTTCGGGATGATGCTAAAATTGATTTGGAATTGCAACGTGGCGGTGCCCGTAAAGTAGATGATTTCGCAGAAGTATTGTTGCAATACATAAAGGAACATGAGGGCTCTATTCCATTTCATGATAAAAGTAATGCAGAAGACATTTACAATACCTTCGGGGTGAGCAAGAAAACTTTCAAGAAAGCAGTGGGTGAATTGTATAAGAAGCATCTGATTGTATTGGAAGAACAGGAAATACGGTTGGTGAAGTTCTCTCCGCGTTAGAAAAAATATTGCAGTCTGTAGAAGAGATGCCTATAAAGAAATAGGGAAACCCCTATTGATATTTAGGGGAAAACTGTTGTCAAGAGGATTTTTCCTTTCTTATATTTGCACTATAAATAAACGAACAACAGAAAAACAATTATGAAAAGATTGACTATTACCTTGTTTTGCATAGCCCTTTTATCTTGGGGTTTACCTGTGCGGGCTGCAATGAGCATATCGGAAGTTCGTCAGAATGCACGTTTTTTGTCGGATCGTATGGCTTACGAATTGAACTTGAATCCTACTCAATATGCGGATGTCTACGAAATCAATTATGATTTTCTTTCGGCAGTTCGGCTTGTAATGGATGGAGTGTTGCGTGGAAACGATTATTCTGTAGACCGCTATTATGAGTATTTGGACATACGGAATGAGGATTTGAGTTATGTATTGTCCCGTAAACAATATCTAAAATTTGTTGATAAGGAGTATTTTTATCGTCCCGTGTATAAGGACCGTAATAATTGGCGCTTGCGGATTTACACGATATATGCGAACCCTACTTACTTCTATTTCTCCATTCCTATAAATTTCTATACTTATAATGGAGTTCATAGCAGGAGTCATTATCATGGAGGATACTATCACGGACGTTATCATCACGCTATGTATCATGGTCCTTTGTGTCGGATTCGAAACCATAAATCATTTGCCGATCATCGTTGGCATGATTTTAGGATTCCGGTTCGTCCAGATAAGCGTCCTTCCAGATATGAGCCTTCGCATCCCGGACATTATGATCGTCCTAACCATAATGCCCATTCGGGAACTCGTCCGAATGTGCGTCCCCATAGGGATGAACGTCCCAATGGACATTCCGGATTACATAACCGACCGAATCATGGAAATCGTCCGAATGGGAATAGTCATCCGAGTACTCAAATTCGTCCGGATAGAAATGAACGTCCGGGTAGTCATATAAATAATCGTCCCGATCAGAATAACCGCCCGAATCAAAGTAACCGCCCGAATCAGAATAACCGGCCGGAGCAAAATAGTAGGCCCAACCAAGGTAACAGACCAAATCAAAACAACCGTCCGAACCGGCAGCAAAACAGACCAAATGGAAATAGTCATCTGAAAGTAGATAAAAACAGACCGGGCTCGGGAACTGGCAGACCGGATTCATCGACAAAACCGAATCGAAATGTTCGTCCGAGTCGTAACGGCAATTCCTCCGGACAGTTGGTTCGTCAGAGTGGATCATCCCGCACAGTACAGGCAGTTTATCATCCGGATAAAGAAAAGTCGGGGAATGTTTCTTCAGGGAATGGAATAAAGCGTAATCAGTCGGGAGGTTCGAGAAGATAAACATCCTTTTATAAACACAAAAAAGAAACTGGCTAAAAAACGGTTTTGTTTTGCTTGTTGTTAATTTCTGTACAATTATGTGTTCGGTGCAGATAATAGTACATAGCAGAGAAGGCTAAAACTCAGATTGGAAACGAAAGGGAGATATTCAGTGAATAAAAATAGAAGGGGGCTATCCGATTTTTGGGACAGCCCCCTTTTGATTTTTACTTATTTCTGTTGGGTGACTTCTCGAAAAGTGATCATTGAGAAGAACAAATAGGTTTTAAAAACAAAAATGGATAATAAACGGATGGCATAATAAAAAAAGAAATGGCAAGAAGATTCAAAATAAAAGAAGTTGTTGGACAAGATGATCCAGCATGTATGGAAGAAGTAGTAACAAGACGTTTAAGACATTCTGTGCCAATTCTAAATGAAGACAAACTAAACGGATTCGGAGAACTACCAGATGTAATATTTGCAGATGGAGGCATAACACAAATACATGCAATTCAACAGGCAATAAGAAATGTAAACAAAGAAATAGAACAAAAAGCGAAAGAAAAAAACATAGAATTAACCGAAAAAGATAGATTGAACATTACAATATTTGGAATGGTAAAAAACGATAAGCACCAAACACGTGCATTAATGAATGACAAAAGAGAAGAGCTAGAAATTTCGCAAACACTTTTAAACACAATAACAATGTTCCAAGACGCAGTACATGACACAGCAATAGGATACCACAAAAAGCTAAGAAACGAAGAAGTAACCAGGTCTGCACTAGATAATATAAAAGGAATAGGCACTGTAAAAAAAGTAGAACTATTAAAAAAATTCGGAACAGTAGAAAACATATCAAACGCAAGCATAGAAGAAATAGCAGAAGTAAAAGGAATAAATGAAGAATTAGCAAGAAAGATAAAAAATGCACTTATACATTAAAATTCGCCCATTAGGGACGCCCCTTTTTGGGCGAAATTTTTTGTCATAAATCTCGGACAAGCTGAATATATTTTATAATAAGAATATAAAATGGCAAACTTTTTCCTGAAAAGATTGCCTGAAAAGGGGGATTTATGGAGTATTCTAAAGATATTGTTTTAGGAGTGAAATTTTTTAATGGAGAGGACAAGTATGAGAATTTAAAATTAGAGGGAATAAGGGAAAATAAATATGACAAAGTCAAGAAAATTGTTAAAAAAATAAGTAAAGCAACAATAAACAAAGAGAAAATGTGTAAAGTGGAAATTAATAATAAAAATAAAGTAGTAAAATTCATGTATGAACACAAATTCATAACATCAATAAGCATAATATGTATTATTTTAATGATGTTAGACTGTGTGTTGGTATATAGTTTTATGGAGTTATT
>ERZ825137.3560-NODE-3560-length-16522-cov-4.729702_pt1 | contig 16522 bp, 10 predicted proteins | sample MGYA00519873_ERZ825137 | MGnify/ENA primary metagenome ERZ825137 (study PRJEB31778, sample SAMEA3449190) | human gut metagenome | biome: human gut; feature: human-associated habitat; material: faeces | place: United Kingdom | collected 2010/2012 ...
GATGCATTAAAGGATCTGGATGAGAATGGTATTATCCGTATCGGTGCTGAGGTTCGTGCCGGAGATATCCTTGTCGGTAAGGTTACTCCTAAGGGAGAGACAGAGCTGACAGCAGAGGAAAGACTCCTTCGTGCCATCTTTGGTGAGAAGGCAAGAGAAGTAAGAGATACTTCCCTTAAGGTTCCTCATGGAGCATTTGGTGTCATCATGGATACCAAGATCTTCACAAGAGAAAACGGTGATGAACTTTCACCGGGTGTTAATAAATCAGTCAGAGTATACATTGCTCAGAAGAGAAAGATCCAGGTAGGAGATAAGATGGCCGGTCGTCATGGTAACAAGGGTGTAATTTCCCGTGTACTTCCGGTAGAAGATATGCCATTCCTTCCAAATGGCCGTCCGCTCGATATCGTGTTGAACCCACTGGGCGTTCCTTCACGTATGAATATCGGACAGGTTCTTGAAATCCATCTTGGTCTTGCTTCACAGGTTCTCGGATTCAAGGTTTCAACTCCTGTGTTTGATGGTGCAGACGAGTTTGATATCATGGATACTCTTGAGATGGCGAATGATTATGCAAATACCGAGTGGGAAGATTTCTATGAGAAATATAAAGACTCTGTTTCGGAAGAAGTAATGAATTACCTCTATGAGAACAGAGACCACAGAGAAGAATGGAAGGGCGTTCCGATCGACAGAACCGGTAAGGTACAGCTTCGTGACGGTAGAACCGGTGAAGAATTTGACAGCCCTGTAACAATCGGTTACATGCATTATCTTAAGCTCCACCATCTGGTTGATGATAAGATCCATGCACGTTCAACCGGTCCGTACTCATTAGTTACACAGCAGCCTCTGGGTGGTAAAGCTCAGTTCGGTGGACAGCGTTTCGGTGAGATGGAAGTTTGGGCACTGGAAGCATACGGTGCATCATATACATTACAGGAAATCCTGACTGTTAAGTCGGATGATGTAATCGGACGTGTTAAGACATATGAAGCGATCATTAAGGGTGAGAATATTCCTACACCTGGTATCCCTGAGTCATTCAAGGTACTGCTGAAGGAATTCCAGTCACTTGGTCTCGATGTCAGAGTTGTAAAAGATGATATGACAGAGGTTGATCTCGGTGAGACGATCGAAGCGTATGACGAGAATGTTAAGAGCATGATCGATGATGATAAACGGGAAGCTGATGGACGTGAATTTGAAGAAGCGGGCTTCAGCGGAACAGATGAAAATGATGAGCTGACATCATTATCAGACGGAGAATATCTGGATGATTACAATGACGACTATGATGGCAACTCGGATGATGAATTTTAGAAAGGAGATTTTGTAAGATGCCAGAATTTAACATGGAAACTCCAGAACAGGAACAGGCTTTAAGCTTTGACGCAATTAGAATCGGACTTGCATCTCCTGAAAAAATCAGAGAATGGTCACATGGTGAGGTTAAGAAACCTGAGACTATCAACTACAGAACATTAAAACCGGAAAAAGACGGTTTGTTCTGCGAGAGAATATTTGGACCTAGCAAGGACTGGGAATGTCATTGCGGTAAATATAAGAAGATCAGATATAAAGGTATTATCTGTGATCGATGCGGCGTAGAGGTTACAAAGGCCAGCGTTCGTAGAGAGCGTATGGGTCATATCGAGCTTGCAGCACCGGTATCCCATATCTGGTATTTCAAAGGTATTCCTAGCCGTATGGGACTGATCCTTGATATTTCTCCAAGAGTACTTGAAAAGGTATTATACTTTGCATCTTATATCGTTCTTGATCCAAAGGACACACCGCTTACTTATAAGCAAGTTCTGACAGAGCAGGAATACAGAAAGGCTGAAGAGGACTTCGGATACGGCTCCTTCCGTGCAGGAATGGGTGCTGAGTCCATTCAGGAGCTCTTAAGAGCAATCGATCTGGATAAAGAAAGCGAAGAATTAAAGGCTGAGCTTAAGAATTCAAGCGGACAGAAGAGAGCCAGAATCATCAAGAGACTGGAAGTTGTTGAAGCATTCCGTAATTCTGAGAATAAGCCGGAGTGGATGATCATGGATGTTATTCCGGTTATCCCACCGGATATCAGACCTATGGTTCAGTTGGATGGCGGCAGATTTGCTACATCTGACCTGAATGACTTATATAGAAGAATTATCAACAGAAATAACCGCTTAAGAAGACTTCTTGATCTGAACGCTCCTGACATCATTGTCAGAAACGAAAAGAGAATGCTTCAGGAAGCTGTTGATGCGTTAATTGATAATGGTAGAAGAGGCCGTCCTGTAACAGGTCCGGGTAACAGAGCATTAAAGTCTCTGTCCGATATGTTAAAGGGTAAGCAGGGACGTTTCCGTCAGAACCTTCTTGGTAAGCGTGTTGACTATTCAGGACGTTCCGTTATCGTAGTAGGACCGGAACTTAAGATCTATCAGTGTGGTCTTCCAAAGGAAATGGCTATCGAATTATTCAAGCCATTTGTTATGAAAGAACTGACAGCCAGCGGCAGAGCGAATAACATTAAAGCTGCTAAGAAGATGGTAGAAAAGCTTGAGCCGGAAGTTTGGGATGTACTTGAGGATGTAATCAAAGAGCATCCGGTTATGTTAAACCGTGCTCCTACACTTCACAGACTGGGTATCCAGGCATTTGAGCCTATCCTTGTAGAAGGTAAGGCAATCAAGCTTCATCCACTGGTATGTACAGCTTACAATGCCGATTTCGATGGAGACCAGATGGCTGTCCATGTACCGCTGTCACAGGAAGCACAGGCAGAGTGCCGTTTCCTGCTCCTTTCACCGAACAACCTGCTGAAGCCGTCTGATGGTGGTCCGGTAGCTGTTCCTTCACAGGATATGGTTCTTGGTATCTACTATCTGACGCAGGAAAGACCGGGAGCCAAGGGAGAAGGAAAAGTATTCAAGAGTGTGAATGAAGCAATTCTTGCTTATGAAAACGGAGTTGTAACTCTTCACTCAAGAATCAAAGTACGTGTGACAAAGACGATGCCGGATGGAACAAAGAAGACCGGTACAGTAGAGTCTACACTTGGACGTTTCATCTTCAACGAAATCATTCCGCAGGATCTTGGTTTTGTTGATCGTGAAAAAGAAGGAAATGAACTGGTTCTTGAAGTGGATTTCCATGTAGGAAAGAAACAGCTGAAACAGATTCTTGAAAAAGTTATTAACACACATGGTGCGTCAGCTACAGCTGAAGTACTTGACCATGTAAAATCAATGGGATACAAGCTCTCTACAAGAGCAGCTATGACTGTATCTATTTCAGATATGACTGTACCGCCACAGAAACCGGAACTGATCGCAAGAGCACAGTCAACGGTTGATAAGATCACACGTAACTTCAAACGTGGTCTTATTACAGAAGAAGAGCGTTACAAAGAGGTTGTAGAAACCTGGAAAGAAACAGATGATGAGCTTACAGAAGCCCTTCTTACAGGACTTGATAAATACAACAATATCTTCATGATGGCAGATTCCGGAGCCCGTGGATCTGATAAACAGATCAAACAGCTTGCAGGTATGCGTGGACTTATGGCGGATACAACCGGTCATACGATCGAACTGCCAATCAAGTCAAACTTCCGTGAAGGTCTGGACGTACTGGAATACTTCATGTCTGCGCATGGAGCTCGAAAAGGTATGTCAGATACTGCCCTTCGTACAGCCGATTCAGGATACCTGACAAGACGTCTTGTTGACGTATCACAGGATCTGATCATCCGTGAGGTTGACTGTGTAAGCAAAGATGCCGAAATTCCGGGAATGTATCTGCATGCATTTATGGATGGAAATGAAGAAATCGAAAGTCTTCAGGAACGTATTACAGGAAGATATTCATGCTATACAATCTGTGACAAAGATGGCAATGTTCTTGTAAAGGCAAACCACATGATCACACCAAAACGTGCAGAAAAGATTATGAAATATGGTGTGGATGAAAATGGAAATTCACCGCTTAAGAAAGTGAAAGTCCGTACAATCCTGACCTGTAAATCACACATTGGTATCTGTGCGAAATGTTATGGTGCCAATATGGCAACAGGTGAACCTGTACAGGTTGGTGAAGCTGTCGGTATTATCGCAGCTCAGTCAATCGGTGAACCTGGTACACAGCTGACCATGCGTACTTTCCATAGTGGTGGTGTAGCCGGTGGAGATATCACACAGGGTCTTCCTCGTGTCGAAGAACTTTTTGAAGCAAGAAAGCCGAAAGGTCTTGCTATCATCACAGAAATCGCAGGTGTTGCAAACCTGAACGATACAAAGAAGAAGCGTGAAATCATCGTTACCAATCAGCAGACAGGTGAGACAAAGACTTATCTGATTCCTTATGGATCACGTATTAAAGTACAGGATGGAGCTGTTCTGGAAGCCGGTGACGAGCTTACAGAAGGTAGCGTGAACCCACATGACCTTCTTAAGATCAAAGGTCTTCGTGCTGCACAGGACTACATGCTTCAGGAAGTACAGAGAGTATACCGTTTGCAGGGTGTAGAAATCAATGATAAGCATATCGAAGTTATCGTTCGTCAGATGCTGAAGAAGATCCGCATCGAAGAAAGAGGGGATACTGAATTCCTTCCGGGAACAATGGTGGATGTCCTTGAGTTCAACGATGTAAATGAACAGATGGTAACAGAAGGTAAAGAACCTGCAACAGGAGAACAGATCATGCTTGGTATTACCAAGGCATCCCTGGCAACAGATTCCTTCCTGTCAGCTGCATCCTTCCAGGAGACAACCAAGGTTCTGACTGAGGCTGCTATCAAAGGTAAGGTTGACCACCTGATCGGTCTGAAAGAGAACGTAATCATCGGTAAACTGATTCCGGCAGGAACAGGTATGAGAAAATACCGTGACGTTAAACTTGATACAGGTCTTGGTATGGATATGGACGACGAAATCAGTTTTGATGATTTTGATATGGATGATGATACTGAGTCTGAAGTATCGGCAGAGACAGCAGAAACTGTTGAAACCGAAGAAAATGCTGACGAAACAGTTACAGTTGAAGAATAGGCTTTATATGCTAAGAGAGGCAGATACGTTGAATGGCGTGTCTGCTTTTCTTGCTTTAAAGACATGAAAAACAAAAATATTTGAAAAATAATTCCGATTCTTTAACACTTTACAAAAATGAAGGGTTGCAAAATATGAAAAAATACAGTAGCATATAAATAATCAATCGAAAATCAGGGGGTGTGATATGCTGGATTTAGCTCATATTGGTGAACGGATCAGAGAATGCAGAAAAAAGAAAATGATGACAATCCGGGTTTTGGGAGAATATACAGGACTTTCAGCGGGCTATCTGAGTATGCTGGAACAGAATAAGACATCTCCGAATGTGGACAGTCTTGCGCGAATTTGTGAAGCACTGGATATTGATATACAGTATGCACTGGAAGGGGAAATGCCGGGAAAGACGGTTATACACAGAGAAGAAATGAGTAAGCATCTTTATCCGGAAGAAAATATGACGGTTGAGGTTGCAGACTTTGGTCAGGGAGAATCGATTTTTGAATATATTACGATTGAACCGGGAGAATCTGCGAAAAAAGAAGAATATCGTCATGTCTTTTCGGAAATGTGTATGGTGATAAAAGGAACTCTGAATGTAGAGGTGGAAGGAAAAATTTGCAGTTTACATCCGGGAGACAGTGTATATATAAAGAGCAGAGAGCGTCATAGTATTTCCAATCCCGGAAAAGAACCTTGTGTCAGTATATGGGTATATCACCGGGATGTACCAAGACGGTTTGAAAGGAATGAAAATAAAATTGTGAAATAAATAGCATTCCTCTTGACAATCTTAGAGTATGGTTCTATAATAAGGAAAATTACACATATGAATAAATATTCATCTAAGTGAATTTACAAAATTGAACTGTTAAAACGGGGTTTCTTCGAAATTCACGCAACTCTGAAGACAGTGTTATTTACGAAAGTGTATAAAGACTGATTTTATACATACAATACGGACAATCTAATAATTAAACATAGACGTCATAGCGTGAAACTATGACCTTTGAAAGAAGACAAGGACGTCATGATGCAAATCATGGCGTTCTTTTGTTTACACTACTAGACTGCGGTCTAGTAAAGTATTACATTGTCGCAGAGGGACGGACATATCTGGTAAATATACCGTATCAGAAGAACAAAAGTACATGAGAGGAGAACAAAAATGGACAGATTAACTCAATTGCGAGAGTACATGGAAAAAGAAAGACTGGATGCGTTTTATATTGCAAAGCCGGCGAATGTACGTTGTATCAGCGGATTTACGGGGGAAGACTCATTCCTTTTTATCACAAAGGCGAATCAGTATTTTATCACTGATGCAAGATACACAGAGCAGGCATCTTATGAATGTCCGGATTACGAACTTGTAAACTGGCGAATCAATTTTGGCTGCAGCATGGGGAAAGCTGTTGCATATTGCGCAGACAAAGATGGAGTTAAAACAATTGGATTTGAACAGGATCATCTGACATTTGAAAAATGGAACTCTATGCAGGCTGAACTCAGTGCTGAGATGGTTCCGACGCTGAACGTAATCGAAGGCTTCCGCGCGATCAAGACGCCGGAAGAGATCAAGAACCTTACCGTTGCCTGCGATATCGCATCCAGAGCATTTGAAAAAATTATAAAAGACATCCGTCCGGGTGTGACAGAAAAAGAAATCGCATCCAGACTTGCACATTACATGGTAATGGAAGGTGCAGATACCAAACCGTACGGTGGAATCGTTATTTCAGGAGCAAAGAGCTCTCTGCTTCACGGGATTCCGGACAGTAAGCCAATCGAATACGGTGATTTCGTATTGATGGATTATGGATGCCAGTACAAAGGTTATCTTTCAGATATGACAAGAACAGTAGTTGTCGGCAAGGCAGACGCCAAACAGAGAGAAGTGTATGATCTCTGCCGTCGTATGACAGAAGATACAGAAGCATCTGTAAGAGCCGGTGTGACAGGAACTTCCTGCTATGAAGCTTCGCTTGAAGCAATCAAAGATACAGAATACCTTCCGTATAATTATACAGGAATCGGTCATGGAGTTGGGCTGTTCGTCCATGAACTTCCGAATATCGGACTGAACTGTGAGAATATCTTACAGGAGAACAGCATAATGACAGTAGAACCAGGACTTTATATTCCGGGTTGGGGTGGTGTCAGACTTGAGGATCAGGGCATCATCACAAAAGACGGATATGAAAACCTGATCAGTGCTACACATGAGCTAATAGAATTATAAATGAAAAAGGAGGACAACATTTATGAAAAAGAAATTATTAGCAGCTTTACTTGCTACAGCAATGACAGTAACAATGTTTGCTGGCTGTGGTACACCGGGATCCAAAGATTCCAAGAAAGATGACAGCAGTGCTTCATCAGGAAAGAAGAGAATTACTTACACACTTCGTGAAGACCTTCCTTCTATGGATCCACAGAACAGTAACTCTATCTCATGTGCAACAGCAGAAATCTGCACCTATGCGATGCTGACACGTAACGTGGAAGGCGAAGTCAAACCAGATGCAGCTGAAAGCTGGGATATTTCAGATGATGGACTTACTTATACATTCCACCTTCGTGATGGACTGAAATGGTCTGACGGAGAAGATGTAAAAGCAGGCGATTATGTTTATGGTATCCAGAGACTTATGGATCCAGAAATGGCAAGCGATTACGCATTCATCGGATATATCCTCAAAAACGGTGCAGAAGTAAATAAAGGTTCTGTACCTGTCGATGAACTTGGCGTATCTGCACCAGATGACAAGACAGTTGTTATCGAACTTGCACATCCGGCTACATACTTCCTTAGTATGGCTGCTATGGCTACATTTGGTCCTACAAGACAGGATTATGTAGAAAAATACGGAAAAGAATATGCAGCTGATCCGGAAAAATCTGTTTATAACGGACCGTTCAAGATGACAGAGTGGAAACACGGCGATGAAATGATCCTTTCTAAGAATGAAAATTACTGGGATGCAGACAGCATCAAGCTTGATGAAATCTGCGTAAAGACAGTTGCAGATGCTAAGACAGCGGTTGCTATGTGGGAACAGGGCGAAGTTGATATCACAATTGTACCTACTGAAATGACAGATCAGTATACAGAAAATACTGAATTCTACTATACAGGTGCAGATGATTACATCATGCTCAACATGTCAGAAGACAGACCGCTTGCTAACAAGAACTTGAGATTTGCTTTGAACTATGCAATCAACAGAACAGAATACAACAAGCTGGTTAACAATGACGTATATGACGTTGCACAGAGACTTGTACTTCCAAACGTGCAGGCGGCAGATGACCAGACATACGGCGAAGCTTATCCATATACACCATTCCCGGCAGAAAATGATAATGATAAAGCAAAAGAATATCTGGATGCAGCAATGAAAGAAATGGGCGTTTCTAATCCGGCAGACATCAAGATTACTCTTCTTACAACTGATACAGATGGTGCTAAGAAGCAGGCTGAAGTTCTTCAGGAACAGTATCAGAAGAACCTTGGTATTAAAGTAGAAATCAACCAGGTAACTTACAAACAGAGACTTCAGATGGAAACTGAAAAAGATTACGATATGGTAGTAACAGGATGGGTTCCGGACTACTCTGACGCATACTCTTATCTGGAACTGTGGATCAGCGATAGTCAGTATAACCACTCTGGATATGCGAACGCTGAATATGATAAGCTTCTTAAAGATTCTCAGACAGAGACAGATGCTAAGACAAGACAGGATATGCTGTTCCAGGCAGAAAAGATCTTCCTTGAAGAAGATTCCGCTCTTGTACCGCTTCAGTTACGTAGAGACCAGTATCTGATCAATCCGAAGATTTCTAACTTCAATGTATACTTTGTCGGATATGACTTCGATCTGGTATATGCAGACATCAGCGAATAATACAGTTGGATGGTAACATACCTTGCGGTCGGCGCGGACTTACTGGTCCGCACCGGCTGCTTATTTGAGGGTTTTGATTATTTTGAGGGGTAGATTTGGTATGTATCAGCCAATAGGAAGTATGTGAAATAATCAAAGCTATCAAATAAAGAAAAATGAAGGGAGACAAAAGAATGGCAAAATATATAGCTAAACGAGTTGCATTAGCCATCGTAACACTTTTGGTACTTACAAGTGTTGTATTCGTCCTGGTTCGTCTGATGCCGGGAGATCCGTTCTCAAGTGACAAGATGACACCGGAGATCAAAGCGAATCTGGAAGCTTACTATGGTTTGGATAAACCGCTTGCAGAGCAGTATATAACTTATATGAAGAATGTGCTTCATGGTGATCTGGGGTATTCTATGAAGTATGAAAGTCAGACAGTTAACCGTATTATTGCTGACTCATTCCCATACTCAGCAGACCTGGGAATCCGTTCACTGTGCTTTGCACTATTCTTCGGACTGATCCTTGGAATTGTAGCAGCACTGAATCGAGGAAAGAAACTGGACTTCGTCTGTATTTTGATTGCGATCATTGGTACATCGATTCCTGACTTCATCATGGGATCTGTACTTCAGTATTTCTTCGGAATCAAATGGCAGATTCTTCCGGTTGCGCAGTACACAAGCTTTAAGCACACAATTTTACCGTCAATCGCGGTTGGATTCTATACACTGGCATCCATTTCCCGTCTGATGCGTTCCAGTATGCTGGAAGTTGTATCTTCAGATTATACAAAGACAGCACGTGCGAAAGGTTTATCGGATTTCCGAATTACAGTTAAACATCAGATCCGTAATGCGATCACACCGATCATTACCATTATGGGACCGACAGTTGCATCTGTATTAACAGGAACATTCGTAATCGAAGCCCTTTTCGCAATCCCTGGAATGGGAAAACATTATGTAGACAGTATTAACATGGCAGATTATACACTGGTTCTTGGTATGACGATCTTCTACGGAGCATTCCTGATCGTGTCAATCCTGATTGTAGATATCTTATACGGTATTGTAGATCCGAGAATCCGTCTGAGTGGTAAAAAAAGGTAGGTGACGAGAAATGGCAGAAATTACAAAAGAACAGTTTAAAGTTGTAGGAAAAAATACAAAGACAATGGAGTCTATTTCCCGTCCGAATATTGGTTACTGGCAGGATGCATGGAGACGAATCCGCAAGAATAAGATTGCATTCTTCTCATTGTGCCTGATTGGACTTTATGTACTTATGGCGATCTTTGTTCCAATGTTCAGCAAATATGACATTGCAACACAGAGTGTGGCAGAGATGAACCAGAGCTTTTCAAAAGCACATTGGTTTGGAACAGACTCTCTTGGACGTGATCTCTGGGTTCGTGCATGGTCTGGTGCGAGAGTATCTCTGACAATTGGTTTTGCAGCCAGCATCATCAATGCAATCGTTGGATCTATCATGGGTGGTATCTCAGGATTCTACGGTGGCAAGATCGATATGGTTATCCAGCGTGTCGTTGACGTATTATACGGAATCCCAAGTCTGATCGTTACCATTCTTCTTATGGTAGTTGTTGGTAACGGTGTACACTGTTTGATTCTTGCTATGTGTTGCGTCGGATGGATCGGTGGATGTCGTTTCGTTCGTGGTGAAGTATTAAAACTGAGAGAATCTGATTTCGTATCTGCAGCCAAGATCCTTGGTGTGCCGGATATCGTAATCATTGTAAAACATATTTTACCGAATATCATGGGACTTATCATTACAAACCTGACAATGGCTATTCCGGGAGCTATTTTCCAGGAGGCATTCCTGAGCTATATCGGTCTGGGTATTAAACCACCGAACTGCAGCTGGGGTGTACTTGCAAAAGACGGAATCGCACAACTGAGAATTCATCCGTACCAGGTATTTGTACCGGCATTCCTGATTTGTACAACAATGCTTGCACTGAACCTTCTTGGTGATGGGCTTCGTGATGCATTTGACCCGAAACTTAGAGGAACCGAGTAGGAAGGAGTATAGAAGATGGAAAATTTATTGGAAGTAAAAAATCTGCAATTCTCTTTCCGTACATACGGTGGAGTTGTAAAAGCTGTTCGTGATGTCAGCTTTGAAGTCCGTCCGGGAGAAATTCTTGGTATAGTTGGAGAATCCGGATGTGGAAAGAGTGTTACCTCTCAGTGTCTGATGAGACTGAATCCGGAACCGCCTGGATTCTTTGAAGGCGGAGAGATTCTTTATAAAGGAAAAGATGTTCTGAAAATGAACAAAAAAGAACTTCGTCAGTTCCGTGGAAAAGAGATCAGTTATATTTTTCAGGATCCTATGACCTCATTAAACCCGACAATGCGTATCGGAAAACAGATTGAAGAAGTATTCGTCGGAAGAAAAGGTATGAGTGCAGCTGAGAAAAAAGCAAAAGCACTTGAAATCCTTAAAATGGTAGGTATCTCTGATGGAGAACGCCGTTACAAACAGTATCCACATGAACTTTCAGGTGGTATGAAACAGCGTGTTATGATCGCGATCGCTCTGGTAGGAAGCCCGAGCATCGTTATTGCCGATGAGCCGACTACTTCTTTGGATGTTACAATTGAAGCGCAGATTCTTGATGTACTGAAAAATCTTCAGAAAACACTTGGGACATCTATTATCCTGATCACACATGACCTTGGTGTTATCGCAAAGCTTTGCGACCGTGTACTGGTTATGTATGGAGGAAAGATCGTAGAACGTGGATCTGTAGATGAGATTTTCTATGATACAGCACATCCTTACACAAAAGGACTTATGCATTCAATTGCCAAACTGGATACAGCAAAAGGCCACAAATTGCAGCCAATCGAAGGAACACCTCCGGATCTGTTTGCACCTCCGAAAGGATGTCCGTTCGCGGCAAGATGTGAATACTGCATGGAAATCTGTAAAGATATGCCACCACAGACTTATGAGCTTTCAAAAGAACATGAAACCTGTTGCTGGCTGCAGCATGAATATGCACCGGATACAGACATGAAAAGAAAAGTAACTGAGAAAGGAGAGGTGTAAAATGGAAAATACAGAAAAAAAACAGCCTCTCGTACAGGTGAAAAACTTATGTAAATATTTTGAAATCAGCCGTAAAGAAACCTTAAAAGCGGTTGATGATCTTACATTTGATATTTATAAAGGTGAGACAGTCAGCCTGGTAGGTGAGTCCGGTTGTGGTAAATCTACAACAGGACGTACCATGATCAAGTTATACAATCCGACTTCGGGAAATGTATATTATGATGGAAAAGATATTTTCAAATACAATCATGCAGAGCAGAAAGAATTCTGTAAGAAGGTACAGATGATTTTCCAGAATCCGTATTCATCACTGAACCCACGTATGACTGTTAAGGATATCGTTGGAGAAGGTCTGAAACAGCATGGAATGTCAACAAAGGATGCAGATGCAAAAGTAGAGCAGCTGCTTGCTACAGTTGGTCTTAATAAAGATCATATGTCACGTTTCCCACACGAATTCTCAGGTGGACAGAGACAGCGTATCGGTATCGCACGTGCTCTTTCTGTTGATCCGGAATTCATCATCTGTGATGAGCCGATTTCAGCTCTTGATGTGTCTATCCAGGCACAGGTTATCAATATGCTGAAAGAACTGCAGGAAGAAAGAGGACTGACTTACCTGTTTATCGCGCATGACCTTAGTGTCGTAAAATATATTTCTGACCGTGTAGTTGTTATGTACCTCGGAACAATGGTCGAGACTGCTGAGACAGATGAACTTTATGCTCATCCGATGCATCCATATACACAGGCACTGCTTTCTGCAATCCCGGAAGCAGATCCGAATAAAGCAAAAGCGAACCAGCGTATTCCGATCAAGGGTGAGATCCCAAGCCCGATCAATCCGAAGAACTGCTGTCGTTTCGCTGAGAGATGTCAGCATGCGACAGAACGTTGCTTTAAGGAAATGCCGCAGATGAAAGAGATTGCTCCTGGACATAAGGTGGCATGCCATCTTGTAGAAGATAAATAAAAAGTAGTAATATAATAAAGAAGGCGAAGGACTTAAGAAGAGTTCTTCGTTTTCTTTTTGTTTTATGAGAAATTCCGATGGAACTTTCTGTGAAAAAACACTATATGCCTTGGCAGATTAAAAAATTTCCAGAAGAATTGTGCAGAATCACAAAATACGGATTGACACGAAAATATTGACAATATAAGGTAAAAACGATATTATATAGAGATGTAATTGTAATTAAAGTGTCATATCGTGTAATAGTTATGTAACAAATGAAAGTGAGTGTATATGGAACAGAGAAAATCAGCAAGGAGAAGATCGTCTGATGGAACTTCTAATAGAAATATGCGAAGTATCAATAACAGCAGAGAAGTAAGCAGACGGGCTAAGGGGAAGAACCGGTATGCTTATGAAGAAGACCGAAGATCTGCCCGATATTATGATGATGAGGAAGATTACTACCGAGAACGACCGAAAAAGAAATCATCTTTGAATGATAAGAAGAAAAGAAGACCGGAAGAAGACTATCAGAATATAAGAAAGATGTCTGACCCGGAGAATAATAAGAATCGTAAAAATAAACGGCGTAGAGGAAGAAAGAAAAATCGGGTAAGCAGAACGATTGGAATTATACTTGTAATTATCCAGTTTATTCTGTCTGTAGTACTTGCAGTGAATGTGATGCTGTTCAATGTACTTACTTCTACTTATTTCCTGGTACTGATCGGAGTACTGCTGATCCTGCTTGGAATTACCTTGCTGACACAGATAGCGGCAAAAGGAAAAGGAATTGGCGGAAAGATATTCTGTATACTGATCTGCATCATTCTGGGAGTGGGTTCTTTCTATATAGGAAAAGTAAATAATGCATTCCAGAAGATTACCGGAAGCAATAAGAAAACAAGTTCCATGGTAGTTGCGGTAAAGGCGGATGATAATGCAGATACTTTATCAGCAGCAGCCGGATATACATTTGGTGTTCAGTATGCGACTGGTGGAGACCAGACGAAGTCGGCAGTCAAACAGATTGAAAAGGAACTGGGACAGAACATTACTCTTCAGGAATACAGTAATCTGGGAGAAGAAGCACAGGCATTATATGACGGAGAAGTAGATGCGATTATCTACAACTCAGCTTACAGTAATATTATCAAGGAACAGTATTCAACCTTTACAAAGGATACAAAGGTTATTTATAAGCACAATATTGTTGTTGAAATTGAAAGCGATACATCTGATGAAAGCGTTACAAAGCCATTTGCGGTTTATTTGAGTGGTATTGATACAAATGGTGATATCACAGAACAGGGACGAAGCGATGTCAATATCGTAGCGGTTGTCAATCCGACGAGCCATCAGGTATTACTGATTACGACCCCTAGAGATTATTATGTACCAATCCCGGGAGTATCCGGAGGACAGGACGACAAACTGACACATGCAGGAATCTATGGTGTGGATGTGTCTATGCAGACGCTGGAAGAACTTTATGATACAGATATTGAATTTTTCGGAAGAGTTAATTTTACATCTATGACCAGTGTGGTTGATGCACTTGGCGGACTGGATGTTGAATCAGATCTCGAATTTGATACAGGATGGGAGTCGGGTGCAGAGATTCATGTAAATGAAGGAATGAATCATTTTGATGGTATTAGTGCACTTGCTTTTTGCCGTGAACGTCAGGCACTGCCAGACGGGGACAACGGAAGAGGAGTCCATCAGCAGGCAGTTATCACTGCAATCATTAAAAAGATGATGTCACCGGCAATGCTCCGTGGGGCAAGCGATATTATTGAAAGCGTCAGCGATGGTGTGGATACGAACTTTACTTCCAGCCAGATCCAGTCGCTGATCAAGACTCAGCTCAGAACCAATGCAAAATGGAATATTTATTCCGTGGCAGCGGATGGAACCGGGGGAACAGATATCTGCTATTCTTCAGGAGATGAAGAGCTTTATGTAACGTATCCGGATGAAAATTCAGTGGCTGAGATCATTGGATTGATCAAAAAAGTAAAAGACGGAGAAATAATCGAAGGATCCGTAAGTACAGAATAAAAATGAAGAAAAAGTCAAGGTATGATTTGGAAAATATTTTTCAGAATACCTTGACTTTTTTTTTGCAATATACTACAATAAACAAGCGTGCGAAAACGATGCACTGTTTTTCTGCGCATTTTAAACAGAACTTGTTTAAAATCGTAACCAATTATTACTTCATAGGAGGTGAAAGAGATGCCAACATTTAACCAGTTAGTAAGAAAAGGTCGTCAGACAGCTGTAAAGAAATCTACTGCACCGGCTCTCCAGAAAGGATACAATTCTTTGAAGAAAAGAGCTACAGACACATCTGCACCACAGAAGAGAGGTGTGTGTACAGCAGTTAAGACAGCTACACCGAAGAAACCGAACTCAGCTCTTAGAAAGATCGCCAGAGTACGTCTTTCAAACGGAATCGAAGTAACAAGCTACATCCCAGGAGAAGGTCACAACCTTCAGGAACATAGCGTTGTTCTTATCCGTGGAGGAAGAGTAAAGGACCTTCCGGGTACAAGATACCATATCGTTCGTGGAACACTTGATACAGCAGGTGTTGCAAAGAGACGTCAGGCTCGTTCTAAATACGGAGCAAAGAGACCAAAAGACGCAAAGAAATAAGCACTTGATTTTAGTGTAAAACGAAACTAAATCGTATCACAAACAGAACTATGAGAATAGTTGGTTGCGGGTTTAATTCAGATATCGCCTGCCACGTGGCAGGCATCGGAGATTGTCCCGCCAACGATACACATAGAAAGACACATGTGAGTACCGATGAATTATTCACGCAAAGCAAAGCTTTGCCAATATGTATAAGGAGGGAAGAACCGTGCCACGTAAAGGACATACTCAGAAAAGAGACGTATTAGCGGATCCGTTATACAACAACAAGGTAGTTACAAAGCTTATCAACAACATCATGCTTGACGGTAAGAAAGGTGTAGCTCAGAAAATTGTATACGGAGCATTTGACAAAGTCGCAGAGAAAGCTGAAAAACCAGCTATCGAAGTATTTGAAGAAGCAATGAACAACATCATGCCTGTACTTGAAGTAAAGGCAAGACGTATCGGTGGAGCTACTTATCAGGTACCGATCGAGGTAAGAGCAGACAGAAGACAGGCTCTTGCACTTCGCTGGCTTACACTGTACTCTCGTAACAGAGGCGAGAAGACAATGGAAGAAAGACTTGCAAATGAAATTCTTGATGCGGCTAACAACACTGGCGCATCTGTAAAGAAGAAAGAAGACATGCACAAGATGGCAGAAGCAAACAAAGCATTTGCTCATTATCGTTTCTAATTATAGGAGGAAAAAATCTTGGCTGGAAGAGAATATCCATTAGAGAGAACAAGAAATATCGGTATTATGGCGCATATCGATGCTGGTAAGACAACTCTTACCGAGCGTATCCTGTACTATACCGGTGTTAACTATAAGATTGGTGATACTCACGAAGGTACTGCTACCATGGACTGGATGGAACAGGAGC
>ERZ825137.3566-NODE-3566-length-16505-cov-3.803769_pt1 | contig 16505 bp, 13 predicted proteins | sample MGYA00519873_ERZ825137 | MGnify/ENA primary metagenome ERZ825137 (study PRJEB31778, sample SAMEA3449190) | human gut metagenome | biome: human gut; feature: human-associated habitat; material: faeces | place: United Kingdom | collected 2010/2012 ...
AGATGGTGAACCTAACCGTGGTACTTTCCACACAAGTTGCAAGCTGAATCCGGAAGCTGCCAATTGGATCGGGTTATTTGACTCCGGTAAAAAGTTAATCGACGAAGTTGTGATACCCGCCGGTGTTTTAGGCCCTAACCAATCGTATGCACGTGTTAGCGACGGAGCAGCAGAATGGGAAGTGAAAGGTGGAAGCAGTGACAAATATGTTACACCAAGCACTAATAACCAAACTCTTGACAGTAATGCCAAGATGGAAAAATTCGAAGAACATGACTCGGTTGGTATCGGCATGTCCATTTCAGCCATGAGCGTAGTATTCTGCGGACTTATCCTTCTGTATATCGCTTTCAAAGTAGTAGGTAAAGTCGCCGTCAACCTGAGTAAGCGTAATACAATGAAATCCAAAGGAATCGACAAGCATGAAGCCAAAGAGTTGTCACAAGCTCCGGGCGAAGTTTATGCCGCTATTTCTATGGCATTGCACGAAATGCAGGATGAAGTACATGATGTAGAAGAAACTGTACTGACCATTACTCGCGTGAAACGGAGCTATTCACCGTGGAGTTCAAAGATTTATACTTTGCGCGAAACTCCTCCCAGAAAGTAAGTCACCTTATAAAAAGTAAAAACGATGAAAGAATATAAATATAAAATCAACGGTAACTTATATAAAGTAACCATCGGAGATATTGAAGATAATATCGCTCACGTAGAAGTGAACGGTACGCATTATAAAGTGGAAATGGAAAAGAAGCCCAAAGCAGCCGTTAAACCTGTAGTAGTACGTCCTATGCCTAATGCACCGGCCGCTCCTACTCAGGTGGTGAAACCGGCCGCTCCAGCTTCCGGAAAATCAGGCGTCAAATCTCCACTTCCGGGTGTTATCCTCGATATTAAAGTTAATGTAGGAGATGCAGTAAAGAAAGGACAGACCATCATTATATTGGAAGCCATGAAAATGGAAAACAATATCAATGCCGACCGTGACGGTAAAATCACAGCAATCAATATAAAAGCAGGAGACTCTGTTTTAGAAGGTACTGACCTTGTAATAATCGGATAAAATGGGCGAATTTCTATCTTTTCTAGGAAACAATTTATCCGACTTCTGGACCTATACCGGTTTTGCCAACGCCACAAGCGGACATTTAATCATGATTCTGATAGGCTTGGGGTTCATCTATTTGGCTATTGCCAAAGAGTTTGAACCAATGTTGCTTATCCCTATCGGTTTTGGTATTTTAATCGGGAATATTCCATTTAATATGGAAGCCGGACTAAAAGTTGGAATATATGAAGAAGGATCTGTATTGAATATACTGTATCAAGGAGTGACTTCCGGATGGTATCCGCCGCTCATTTTTTTAGGTATCGGCGCTATGACAGACTTTTCAGCACTAATCTCTAATCCAAAGTTGCTGCTCATCGGAGCTGCCGCTCAATTCGGTATATTCGGAGCTTACATGATTGCTTTGGCTATGGGTTTCAATCCAAGCCAAGCTGGTGCAATCGGTATTATTGGAGGTGCAGACGGGCCTACGGCTATCTTCCTTTCGTCCAAACTGGCACCCAACTTGATGGGAGCCATTGCGGTATCGGCCTATTCATATATGGCGCTCGTCCCAGTCATCCAACCACCTATTATGCGTTTGTTGACCACTCATAAAGAGCGCATCATGCGTATGCCACCACCTCGTAAAGTATCTCATACGGAAAAAGTAATTTTCCCAATCATCGGTTTACTGTTAACAGCATTTCTTGTACCTTCAGGATTGCCTTTATTAGGTATGCTATTTTTCGGCAACCTGTTAAAAGAAAGTGGTGTAACCCGCCGTTTAGCAGAAACTGCACGAGGTCCGCTTATTGATACGATTACTATCTTGTTAGGCGTTACGGTGGGAGCTTCTACACAAGCATCCGAATTCTTGACTTTCGATTCTATTAAGATTTTTGCATTAGGTGCATTGTCTTTTGTTATTGCAACAGCTTCGGGAGTAATCTTTGTAAAATTATTCAATTTTATATTGCCTAAACACAAACGTATCAATCCACTTATTGGAAACGCTGGCGTATCGGCCGTACCTGATTCGGCACGTATTTCTCAGGTGGTAGGATTGGAATACGATCCGACAAACTATTTATTAATGCATGCTATGGGACCGAACGTTGCCGGAGTGATAGGTTCGGCAGTAGCTGCCGGTATCCTATTAGGATTCTTAATGTAAAAGTATAACATACTCTAAAAAACAGTAATGAAGAAAAGTTTTCCTTTTCTTCATTACTGTTTTTTTATCAACTGAGTATATATGTCAAAGGATACACGAGATTCAAGTTCACATACTAAATACAAGAATAAATCATCTTATTCCGAATGGATTACTCAAGACCTCAGAGTAAATAATATACGGCTTTAAATGATTAGCTTACAAGTATGTAGTGAATAAACTACAGCTTGCATATTCCGTATATGAATCATAGAAAAAAACTAATCAAAGGGCTTATTATCAGCATTTCAATCATTTTCAGGAATATCCTCTTTTAACTACTTAAAAAAAATCCCCCTATTCTTAGGCTTCACAAACAGAGCCTAAAAATAAGGGGACTATATTCTATAAAAGAGTGAATAACATCAAATATCCTATTGAGATTATCTACCCTTTAACTAAGGTGACTGACCATCGACCTCTTTACTCAAATACGATGGTGCTACCGAGGAAGTTTATTCTCTGCATCAGGGAAAGCAATCTTAGGCTTAAAGATCTTCGCCTCATCAAAATCCATCAACGCATAGGACATGATAATAACAATATCACCTACCTGTACCTTACGTGCCGCAGCTCCGTTCAAGCATATACATCCTGAACCTCTCTCACCCTTAATGACATAGGTTTCAAAACGCTCTCCATTATTATTGTCAGCTATATATACTTTTTCACCAGCAATTAAATTCACAGCGTCCATCAAATCTTCATCAATTGTAATGCTCCCCATGTAATTGAGATTAGCCTCTGTAACACGGGCACAATGCAATTTCGACTTCATCACTTCTACCATCATACAGCCTTATTTTTTAATTTTCCTTATATTTGATATTATCAATCAAACGAACTTCACCGCAAAAAACTGTAATACATCCTACAATATAGTCTGATTCATGCCAATTTTCTACAGGTTGTAAAGTATTTCCATCTACAATCTGAAAATATTCCAATCGTAACCCATTTATAGCTGAAATAGAATCTTCTACAAATTTTATAGTATCTTGTAACGAATGATCGGCTGCAAAGGTACGACTTTTAAACAACGTTTGAGAGATATTCAACGCTATTTTTCGCTCTTCATCCGAAAGACGTGCATTACGGCTACTTAAGGCCAAACCGTCCGCCTCTCGAACAATCGGACAACCTACTATATGAAGCGTATATCCCAATTGTTTTACCATTTTGCGAATAATAGCCAATTGTTGAAAATCTTTCTCCCCGAAATAAGCGTTATCCGGTTGCACGGCATCAAACAATTTTGTCACAATCTGTGCCACACCGTTAAAATGCCCCGGACGAAAAGCGCCTTCCATTACACTATCCAACGGAGCAAAGCTAAACTGACGTGTATCCGGTTCAGGATACATCTCCTCGACAGCGGGAGCAAACACAAAGGTAGCTCCTACTTCCTGCAACAACTGACAGTCGGCATCCAAATCACGCGGATATTTTGCTAAGTCGTTCTTATCATTGAATTGTGTAGGATTGACAAAAACACTCACTACCGTAGCATCATTTTCGGAAACACTACGCTTTACCAACGATGCATGCCCGGCATGTAACGCCCCCATCGTTGGTACAAGACCGATTTTTCTACCCTCATTTCTATAAGTATTCAATTCGGTCCGCAACTCTTTAATTGTTCTTACTAACTTCATTTTACAAGTTCTTTATATTCCACATACGTGAAAATCGTTGCAAAATAAACTATTATTTAGCATATAAAGAAGAAATAAACTAAAATAATGCAAAGTTTATCTCAAAAGAAATAGAGTAAGATGACTGTATTTATATTGATTTTTAACGACTTAACGACAAATCAAAAATATTTAGATCGTATTTCTTGCTTTTAAGAGCCATATTTTTTATATCTTTGCAGAATGATTATGACAAAGAGATAGCACAATGAAGGCAAAGTAAGTATTATTTATCACCTAAGAAATTATCCCTTATGTTCCAGAAACCGATATGTCACTTATAGGAAGACATCTTCCACAAGCCATTCAGGAGAAAGGACGAGAAATAAGAACTTTTATGCCCAAATGGGGAAACATCAATGAGCGAAGAAACCAACTTCACGAAGTTATTCGCCTTTCGGGAATGAATTTAATTATCAATGATACAGATCACCCGCTTATTATCAAAGTAGCTTCTATTCAAGCTGCACGAATGCAAGTTTATTTTATTGATAATGATGACTTTTTTCAGCACCGCTTAATGGCAGTTGACGAAAACGGTACAGAATACAATGATAACGATGAACGAGCTATTTTTTATGCGCGAGGAGTATTAGAAACGGTTAAGAAACTACGCTGGTGCCCCGATATTATTCATTGCCATGGATGGATGAGTTCTTTAGCCCCATTTTATATTAAAACCGCTTATAAAGAAGAACCGTCATTTAGAGACTCTAAAGTGGTATTTTCAACTTACGGCGATTGTTTAAAAAAACCTCTGCAAGAAAATCTGGCAGCACGTGTCATGCTAAAAGGTATGGAAGAAAAAGATTTGGAAGCTTTAAACGAAGCAAAATCTTACGCGGATTTAGAAAAACTCGCTATTAACTACTCCGATGGCGTAATAGCTAATAGCGAACATGTTAATCAAGAAATCATAGAATATGCTAAGAATATAAACCGACCGATATTAGATTATCAACCGGCTGAAACATATGCCGATGCTTGTGATGTTTTTTATGATACGGTATGGAATAACGCAAAATTATAATCAATTAGAGATCACACACATGAAAGTTAATATTTTAGGAATACTCTTTTCTGCTCTTGTATTCGCAGCCTGCGATGATACAACTTCCACGCTGGGTCAAGAGGTGATGCCAGAAGGAGACCGGGTAGAAATTAAGGTGGACGAATATGACGTAAGCACCGGGTCCATCCTTGCCGAATCTTTATTGGCTAAAACAACAACGGCTTATTTAGGAAAATATACCGACCCATACAGCCAAACCATTTTTGAAACAGATTTTATGGCGCAGTTCAACTGTCTGGAAGATTTCGAATTTCCGGAAAAGGCAATTATGAAAAAAGAAGAAGATGGTACTATCAAAGCTAAATTAACAGAACTCAGGCTCTATTATAGTACTTATTTCGGTGATTCATTAAATGTGCAGACTTTGGAAGTTTATCCTTTAACAAATCGTTTGAAAGAGGATGAAACGTATTATACAGATGTAAATCCTGCGGACTTTTACAATGAGAAATCTGCCCCGATAGCGGTAAAAACTTATTCGGCTGTAGATTTAACGGTTAAAGACTCTCTGCGTTGGACCAGTACTTATTATCCTAATGTACGTGTTTTATCAGATAAATTGACAGATTTTGGCACTGAAATGATTAATAAGTTCTACACAAACAAAGATTATTATGCCAACGCAGAAGCATTTATTGATAATATCTGCAAAGGATTCTATTTCAAATGTAAACAAGGAGACGGTACAGTACTTAATATAGATCAGGCACACTTAAATGTGTATTTTGATTATTATATTAAAAGTTCAAGTGGTGCTATTGACTCTCTAGTAACCGGTGTAGCACAATTCTCTGCAACGCCGGAAGTTATTCAGGCTAATCGTTTCAAAACTGACAATCTTAAAACTTTGATAGAAAACGAAGAATGTACATATCTACAAACTCCAGCGGGTATTTTTACGGAAATAACATTGCCTATTGACGATCTATCACTGAATGATACAATAAACTCAGCTCAGCTAATCCTTACCAAGTACAACCATTTTAATGATGAGAAATACCAAATGAATACTCCTCAAACTTTACTAATGGTTCCAAAAGGTGATATGTATAAGTTCTTTGAGAATAATAAAGTACCAGATAACAAGACATCTTACTATACAAGCTATTCCAGTTCATATAATCAATATGATTTCAACAACATAGCTTATTTAATAAATACTTTAAGAAGTAAGAAACGGAATGATCCAACAGGATATAATAAAGATCCTGAATGGAATAAAGTGGTATTAATACCAATAACTATGATTACACAAACCATAAATAACCAACAGATAATTGTAAACGTACGCCATGATTTACAAATGGGTTTTGCAAAGCTAAAAGGTAATAAAGACAAATTAAAATTGAAAGTTATTTATAGTAAATTCAAAGATATGAATTGATAATAGAATAATTCAATTCACATTTAATTATGATATAATAATCGATGGCTTTTTGAAAAAAAGGTCATCGATTTTTTATCTCACGTTTTCAGCCAAACAGCTACTCTGTTCCAAACATAGAGTAGCATCATCTTCTTAAAATAGGCAGGAAGCTTTTAATATTATGCAAAAAATGAGTAGTGTCAGAACTCCATATTATTCCTCCCAAACAGCGTTTGGATATGGCTCTTTTATATTTATTTGTTAGAATTCGGACTTTTCTAAGCCGGCATTTTAGTTTGACACCTTCACCTTTCATAAGAGATAATCTAATCTTAAATGATAAAGACCTCAAACAAACTCCTTTGTTATTCTTAATACCTCAAAATTTATGGAAATATAAGATGGGGGGATCAATCCGGAAAAACATTTTCAGAAGAACATATCCTCTTCCCTCTCCTACTAATTTTATGTATGGGAGGATAGAAAAGGTAATAATGAAAGTAGTAAAATGAGAAAAAGAGAGCTGCCTTAAAAGTACTTTTAACTATCTGCCTGCCATTCTCTATATTTTTAGTCGTCAGTAACCAATACTCACTCCTCACTTTGGATGACACCGTATAACACAAAAAATCACGAACACTATCACTTGCTATACGGATAAAATTTATACTTTCCTTTTTACAGTTACAGTATAGCAGAAAACTAAAAGACCTATAAGACAGCTTTCTATATTTAAAACTCTATTAAAAAATTTCAACTCTAATAAGAAACTATTTAGTTGTCGTCACTTTCTTTCCAGCCGTTTTTTTAGCAGAAACCTTCTTGGGAGTCTCTTCTTTAGCCGATTTACTTTCGTATTTAGCCAATTTTGCTTGTAATTTATCTACTTCTTTGTTCAATGCTACCAATTCTTCACCTTGATTCCTTATGGTAGTTAATAAAGAATTAAGCTCTTCATTCTCCATATCCACAGGATACAAAGCATTCACACGACTGATAAAGTCTCCCAAAATATTCATGTAATTAGTGAAAGCATCATATGGAGAATCATAAATTCCACGGTTAAGCCCAATATTGCTCTGTTTAGTTGTCATAAAACGGAAGTTATTACTTGCCTGCAGATAATCCCAGTCTTGTTTTATTCGACGATCCGAACATAAGTGAACACGTTCGGCTACACTATAAAGTTTATTAAAGGCTTCACGCTGCATTACATTGCCTAACCAACAACTAATATCTCTTTCCTCATCTACCCATGACAATGGATATTGCACATCGATTTGTCCTACAGACTTCAGTTTCGAACAAATTTCCGATGGAGTAGAGAAATTAATACCGCGTTCTTTCGCTACAACCGGAAGAGCCTTGAGAAAATCAAGAATATTGGAAGAGAGAGGTTGCGAAAGACCTATTGCACATAACTCCATAAAGATATTGATGACTTGCTCTTCCTCAGGAAGGGCTGCTATCCAATCCATATATGTATCAGCAAACAAAGGATATGCATCCCAATCGGAGTTAGAGAAACGCAAACAGATATCATCAGATAGTTTGAAATCGCGCAAAAGCAACTTCAAATCAGGATTAAGGCTGCAATGATATAAATAATGAGGACTCTTCCATCCGAGAATATGCTTAGCGCCCTCGGTTAACATGCCCTTGAATCCCATTGCCGCCACTTGTGCGCCAATTTCATCTGAGTATATAAGGCTGGAATTGCGGAAGACTTTAGGAGTTTGACCAAACATCTGTTTAATCTTATCCCTCATACGTAACACCTCTTCACGAAAACATTCTTCATTAGCCAACGAAGAAAGACCGTGTGAATAAGGTTCTGCTAAAAACTCACAGCAACCAGTATCGTTCAACTCATGCAATAATTCAATCACGGCCGGAGCATGAATTTCTAATTGCTCCAAAGCAACACCGGAAATAGACAACGCTACTTTAAAATATTTTCCGTTGCTCTTTGCCATATCGATTAAAGTATTCAAAGCCGGAATATACGAACGCTCCGCCACTTCATTAATACTGCGTTCATTCTCATAATCATCGTAATAATAGTGATCAGTTCCAATATTGAAAAAACGATAACGTTTCAAATGTATGATTTGATGTATTTCAAAATAAAGACAGATGGTTTTCATAATCTATATTGTTTTATTATTTTCTATAACTGCTAATAACCTGGTCATAAATCTTACGGACCTTTAGCCCTACCTTCTCCCACACGATATTGTCCACTTCCTTCTTTCCTTCTACTTTCAAGTATTCATAGAGAGAAGGATTAGTACAAATAGAATAAATAGCATCCGCCATAGCATGAATATCCCAATAGTCCGTCTTTATGCATTTGTCCAATATCTCTGCACAGCCCGACTGTTTGGAAATAATTGTCGGCACACTACATTGCATAGCTTCCAAAGGAGAAATACCAAACGGTTCCGACACCGATGGCATAATGTACACATCGCTTGCTTTTAGGCATTCATACACTTGCTTACCTTTCATAAAGCCCGGGAAATGGAAACGATCGGCAATACCCCGTTGCGCAGCCAAAGAAATCATAGCATTCATCATATCTCCACTTCCAGCCATTACAAAACGTATGTTCCGAGTCCGTTGCAACACCATTGCAGCCGCCTCGACAAAGTATTCGGGTCCCTTCTGCATGGTAATACGTCCTAAAAAAGTAACCACTTTCTCATTCGGAATCTTATGCGGAACAATATCTTGAATTTCTTGCGGAAGAGGTGACACAGCATTGTGAACGGTTGACACCTTACGAGGATCCTGGAAATATTTATGAATAACAGTTTGACGCGTCAGTTCACTAACACACATAATATGATCGGCATTATCCATACCATTTTTCTCGATAGCGTATACCGTTGGATTTACATTACCGCGGCTACGGTCAAAATCGGTCGCGTGCACATGGATTACCAACGGTTTACCAGAAACTTGCTTTGCATGGATACCTGCCGGATAAGTCAACCAATCATGCGAATGAATAATATCAAACTCTTGTTGACGCGCTACCACACCAGCTACTATTGAATAATTATTAATTTCCTCATGGAGATTATCAGGATAACGACCCGAGAACTCGATGCATCCCAAATCATTTGTATTCATATAGCCAAAGTCGGCATAAATATGATCACGCAAATCGTAATACAATTGCGGATTCATATAACTTCCTACCCGATTATTAACATAATCCCACTGCACATCGCGCCATACGATAGGCACACTATTCATACCGATAATCTTGAGAAAACTTTGATCCTCATCGCCCCAAGGCTTCGGAATACAGAAAGTGATATCCATATCTTCTTGCTGGGACATGCCTTTAGTTAATCCGTAACTTGCAGTACCAAGTCCTCCGAGAATATGAGGAGGAAATTCCCAACCAAACATTAAAACTTTCATATTTGCTCCTCCTTTATTATAAATTATACTTACTCAAGATTTTCAACACACGCAATATTTCGGCTACATTCATAGCGAACGAAACAGCTCCCCTGCCTTTAAACGGCGGATTTCCGTCGAATAATTCAGGAATAGAACCTATACAATGGCTACTCATTTCCTCTTCGAAACCTATTAGTTCGCGCTCCACAAACGAAACTCCACTCATTTTGTAAATGCGCAAATAAGCCTCCATATAAAAACCTGCCAGCCAAGGCCACGCCGTACCTTGATGATAGGCATAATCGCGTTGTGTTTGTGCTCCTACATAGTTAGGATTATAGCCTCCACTCTTGGGACTCAATGAGCGCAATCCTTTAGGAGTAAGCAACTCTTTGGTGACAATATCCAACACCCCTTTCTTTTGTGCCGAATTTAACGGAGAGTAATCAAAAGCTACAGCAAATATCATATTAGGCCGTACGCTCCAATCCATCATAATTCCATCCACATAATCTAATAAATAGCCATATTCGTTGAGGAACGTTTCTATAAAAGAATCCCCCGTCGTTTTGGCCAGACAATCCAATGTGTCAGCAAATATCTCATTACCCCCTTCGCGACTTAAATCCCCAACAAAACGTAACGCATTATACCACAAAGCGTTAAATTCTACGATGTATCCCGAACGAGGCACTACAGGATGTCCGTTTACCGTTGAATTCATCCACGTAATGGCTTTGTCCACCCCATTTGCATAAAGTAATCCATTTTGATGTAAGAATAAGTTGGGATGTCCTCCTCTACGAATATATTCAATAATATCTTCTAAAAGTTTACCGTATTTCATCCGGCACTGCTCTTTCGAAACGAACTTGCCATACTGCTGTATTGCCCAAACAGCCCATAACAACACATCCGGATGTTCCATTTCATAGATTTTATTTTGGGAAGGTCGTTCTTCCATCCAATCATAAATAGCTTCTTGTGCCGTAGCCATAGCGGACTCAAATTCATCCACCTCATCAATAGCCAAAGTCAAACCCGGCAAAGCGATAAACATATCGCGTGCACGGCATTTAAACCAAGGATAACCGGCCAGAATATAGTGTTTTTCACCTTGCTTGTTATGGAACTGATGAGCAGAGTTGATAAGACAATGCAAAAAACTATCGCGTGGAGTACGATCTTCCACTTCCTCTTCAAAAAGATGTTTTAACGTACGAGGTGAAACCGGAGAAATTCCACCGGAAAAGACAATGCTTTCCCCTTTCTTTATATCCACTTCAAAATATCCAGGGACATACAAATCCTCGTTCGAATCGTATCCCCGTTCCTGTTCCTTTGGATATTCCAGATTGCGATACCAATCAGGAGCATAATGGAATTCATTTTTTTTATTAAGTTGCATATAAAGTTCCGGATATCCAGGATACATACACGTTTTGATTCCGTTTTCCACTTCCTGATAATCACGGTTAGCCTGTGAATTCTCGTGAGTATACTGCCGCACACTGCGAAAAGCAAGAAAAGGCCTTAAGCGCAAGGTTGTAGGAGAATGAGCTTCTAATAAAGTATACCTAATAAGTATTCGGTTTTCGTGATGCACAAATACTTTTTCCTTCTGCAACACTACTCCGCCTACCCTATATATAGTAGTAGGTACTTTTTCACAATCAAACTCACGGATATACTTATGCCCGCGCGGACTAAAATTATTTCCTTGATACTTATGCAACCCAAGATTAAATTCAGCTCCATGCTGAATAACGGTTTCATCTAAGGATGAAAGAAGAACATGATTTTCATCGTCCAACTCCGGAATAGGAATGACTAACAATCCGTGATACTTCCGCGTATTGCAATCTACGATAGTTGTACAATGATAGGCTCCCGAACGATTAGTCCGCAAAATCTCTCTTGGTAAAGATTCCTCCAGATTCGTCATGAGAGTCTTGTCAAATCGCAAATAACTCATAGTTGATATTTTAAGGTTTTCAAAATAAACATTTGCATGCACTGTATGTTTTACAGTCCTCAAATATACTGAATTTACAAAAAAGGCAAAATTAAAACGATAATTATTTTCGCTTTTTACTTAAAATTTACTAGCATTGCAAAAAGAAATAACAAAAAGCATCATGAAAACAGATAAACGTCGCCTATTTTTATCTCTTCTCTTCCCTGTTTTCTTCCTTTTTATATTATATATGATTCAATTTCTACAATACGGAATGGAATATGATTTTACTCATCTAGGTATTTATCCCATGGAAAAAAGAGGAGTATTCGGTATCTTTGCTCATCCGTTGATACATACCGGAATAAAACATCTTTACGCAAATACATTTCCTCTGTTATTCCTGATGTGGGCATTATTTTATTTCTACAAAGATTTGGGAACTTTGGTTTTCTTCTTTGTTTGGATAGCGGGCGGAATACTTACTTTTATAATAGGCAAACCCGGATGGCACGTAGGAGCCAGCGGAATAATCTATGCATTAGCTTTCTTTCTGTTTTTCAGCGGTATACTCCGGAAACATATACCGCTTATTGCCAGTTCTTTGCTGGTTACATTTATTTATGGAGGATTAGTCTGGAATATGTTTCCTTTTTTTGCCAAGATGACGACTTCATGGGAGGGACACTTGAGCGGAGCCATCTCCGGCACAATAGCCGCAATACTTTTTCGTAATAAAGGGCCGCAACGTCCTGAACCTTTTACCGATGAGGAGGGAGAAATGAATGACGATAATCAGGAAGACACAAACTTTCCCCAGCCCGAAAACGATGGGAATGGAAACGAAACCAGCCAAACATTAAACCGACCTAAGATTCCTTCAATTGTTATGGGAACGAAGTCCACTCTAAATATAGAACACGCCGACATATTACAAAAAGAAGCATCCCCCTATTAAATAACGAAATACAGATAGTCTACAGGTAAAAATACTCCCCTTACCATTCTAATCCGGCTAACCAGTAATGGATGAAAGAAATATCCCTTAAAAACTAAAATAGCCACAAATACAAAAAGAGCCCCTATTATATAAAAGAAAAGCTATATGAGTAGCCTGAATAACTAATAATACTAGAGCATATGACATTACTAGTAAAAAATAACTAGTTGTACGACATAATTTTATCAGTTATTTAATTAACGAAAACAGGCATTCTACACCTTATTATAATATATAGATATCCCAAACGGATACGTCTACCGGTACTCTACACAACTAAATCCTTGAGAGCAAAAAATATGATAGACAGAAAACAGGTTCATGTACGTCTACCCAATAAGAGTATATGCCATTAAAGCCAAATCAGATTATCAACGGTTAAATAGTTCAAACGTAAACTTACAGCCCACCGTATCAAATTTTCCATTAACTGAACTGACAAAGAAACCCACATCGAAAATATGAGTACCTACCCCGTATCCAAGTTCTATATATGGTAGCAAATGAGGGACGTATAGTGCACTTGCATACAAACGTTCGTTTTGAATGATGCTCGTGTACTTACGTATATGGTGAAATATCAAAAAAGGAGTTTCGTAAGTAACATGTCCTCGGATATATTTATTTGAAGAGTTATACCAACGCCTATCCAACAACTGAAAGGCTCCCCCTATTTCATCATTCCATCCCATAGGAAGATTATTACGGGCAAAATTTATAAAGTCAACAAAATACATATCACCCTGATCGGTAAAAGCACCGCATCCGGCACGGTAAAACAAGCTACGCATACCTCCTAATTTAAATTCCTGCTGCATATCGAATTCCCATCGTTCGTAACGACCCGTACTGCCCAATACTCCTTTTATACCTCGTTCCCAATCTATCGAGAATGTAGGATAATGAGAATAAAGATTCATTTTACGTTTCCCGTTCATATAATAATAAAGTTTGGGTGTCCACTCCAAACGAATCCGGGGTGCAAAACTGATATAAAGATCTCGTAATTTTCCGGAAAGATGTTCCTGTAACTGAGGATTGTATAAGTTTGACTTATCAACCAACGTCCTTCTATGATATGATATACCCGCTTCTACAGAAAAGCCATTGGAAACCTCCATTTTATGAGTCAGAATCAAATAATCATCCTTAAAATAATCAAGTTTCATCTTGTCAAAATTCAAAGCCGTATCCGGCAAATTCTTGATATCGTCCAGCACATCACTGCTATATATGCGATTTCCATTACCCATTCTTAAACTAATCTGACCAATACGTTGGGGCCAATAAACAAAATCAATATCTGTTCTCCAATGAAACTCTTTATGAGAAAAGTTATACCCAAAACGAGGAACAATGCGAAGTAGTTTCTGACTTGGAAGAAGAAGGTTATATTTGAACTTCTGCACGTACGAATACCCGTTGCTATGACTATAGCCAAACAGCAAAGGGTTAATAAGCGGAGAACATTTAACGCTTCCTAATTCCGCCAAATTGATTGTATAATTACTAATAAGTGCATCCCCTAATTCACCAAAAAACACAGCCCCATTAGACTTTTTCCGGTGTAACCGTCTCACTGTATCTTTTCTTAACTTAAAATCTTGATATAGCTTACTTTCCTCTTCCGTCAACGGATAAGGACGTATTTTTTTCATATACACTGTATCAGATATGACACTTGTTGAATCCGTACTCAGAGTAAACGATTCTGATAAATCGTACTTATTTTTCTTCCAAGTGCTTTTTTTCCGGACTTTTGAAAGAGAAACTGATTTATAATTAAATTCAGCTTCGTACCCGGCTTCTATTTTATTACCTACAAAACTAAAAAGCATATTCACATCAAAACGTTTTGGCAAATACATGGAATTTCCGCTCTTACCCATCTCTACTTTTGCCCTAAACGTTACCTGTTCCACTTTTCCCGTAAAATAAAGTTCATCGATTGTCCACGAAGCATGATTAACAATCATATATCCACTAATCAACTGATTACTTTTATTTCGCGGGACAATTAATATTTTATAGCGCAAAGAATCTCCGTCACCCAATATCGAATCTAATAAATAATAGTAACGTTTCATGCCACTCTTACTCAAGGGAGACAGCAACTTGTCGGGAAGTAGCGAAGAAGAATACACATTCATGTTAAAATACTCCATTATATTTCCTATTTCTCCCCTATTACGCCGCATGGTTCCAGTCAATGCTTTCACCTTAAGGTCATAAATATCCGGTGCTGTATAATGTATTTCGTTCATCGACTCTACAATATAGTCTTTTACTCCCTTTTCGAAACGAAACATAGAGGGAACCACCTTTATAAGATGATTACGACGATGGACTTTCACACGTCCCCTGACATATAAATCGGCATTAAATTCATCCACAATATGGGCATACCGGGGAGACACCGAAATTACATGCTTTATAATACTATCAGCATTCTCCGCTTCTTCATGGATATAGTAATCCTCTTTTCCGGCGGCATTTCCGGTCTGCAGTCCTAACAGACATATTAAGAAACAAATAAGATATTCTTTCACTCTATGCGCTCTTTTCCGGACAAAAATAAATAAAAGGGGGCTAAAGCCCCTCTTTTCAATAGGAATTAACGTTCATTTTTACGAGAAATAAGACTCTGATAAAACTTTTTTGAACTAAAAGATGAAAGAAATAAGTTTTTTCCGTATTTTTGTGCTCTATAACACGGTTTTATAGCAGAAGCCACATGGTAAAGAAAGATATTACGGAATCAGAAATTATCGAGAGTATAGCCGATATGTGGCGTCCTCTCAACGAAGAGCAAAGAAAGTTCTTAGCTCAACATTTCACTATCCAACGATATAAGAAGAATGAAACCATTTATTGTGAAGGGGAAACCCCAACCCATTTGTTATGTCTCATTAATGGAAAGGTCAAAGTTTATAAAGATGGCGTTGGAGGGCGAAGCCAAATTATCCGTGTTATCAAACCCGTAGAATACTTCGGATACCGTGCTTATTTTGCAGGAGGGAATTTTGTTACAGCTGCGGCAGCTTTTGAACCTTCCACTATATGTATGATTCCCATGGATGCCGTTTACAAATTAGTGCAGGAAAATAACGAACTAGCTTTATTCTTTATCAAACAACTTTCTATCGATTTAGGAATCTCGGACGAACGAACTGTCAACCTTACTCAAAAACATATCCGCGGCCGTCTAGCAGAATCATTATTATTTCTAAAAGACAGTTATGGATTGGAAGAAGATGGTTTTACATTAAGTATTTATCTATCACGTGAGGATCTGGCTAATTTGTCCAATATGACTACTTCGAATGCCATTCGTACGTTATCCAATTTCGCCACCGAGAAACTAATAGCTATCGACGGAAGGAAAATAAAGCTGATTGATGAGGAGAAATTGAAAAAGATTAGCAAAATCGGATAATTTACACTTCATACTAACCACTTTTAAATTGTATCGTAGCCGTCTCTGTCCGGCATCTTTATCAAAAGACTCGGAAAACAGATTGGATGGAGCTATCCAAAAAGTCAAAAATGAATTAGCTAAAGTTACAGACTATAACTGAATAAATAAAAAGTGCCACTTTAACCAAGGATCATTAGGTGTAAAGTGGTACTTTTTCTATACTTAGGGATATTCAGTAAATGTCTTAAAAATAAGATGGCATATGAATATGATCGCCTAATATCATCTCATATTCCATTTTTATTGTAATTTTT
>ERZ825137.3567-NODE-3567-length-16505-cov-2.614103_pt1 | contig 16505 bp, 14 predicted proteins | sample MGYA00519873_ERZ825137 | MGnify/ENA primary metagenome ERZ825137 (study PRJEB31778, sample SAMEA3449190) | human gut metagenome | biome: human gut; feature: human-associated habitat; material: faeces | place: United Kingdom | collected 2010/2012 ...
CCGAGCCGCTGCGCCGTGGGTCAACCACGATGATCTTCGCCCCGCGCCGGCGCGCATCGTTGAGCGCATCAACGGCCCCCATCGTCGACGAATCGACAATGGAACGCCCCAGGTACATGATGCAGTCGGTATGCGCCAGGTCGGACGCCGGGCTGTAGCCCAGGCTGTGCTCCCAGCCGGTCAGGCGGCTCACCTCGCAGGCGCCGTCGGCACCGTACACGTTGGGCGAGCCCAGCGCGTGCATAAAGCGATAGGCCCAGTAGCGGTCGAACGAGGGCACACCGAGCGTCATGCCCAGCGCACGGGCACCATGCTCGTCAATAATCTCCGCGAGGCGCGCCGCGATCTCCGAAAACGCCTCGTCCCAGCTCACCGTATCGAACCCCGAGCCATCATGGCGGCGTCGCATGGGGCGCAGAATGCGGTCACGCTCGTCAAACGGCATTGCCAGGCGATGCCGACCGCGGGCGCAGAGGGCACGCGCCGCGCACGGATGCCCCGGCACCGGTAACTCGGCCACCACGCGACCATCCTCAACATGAGCCGCAAAGGCGCAATCGGCATAGCATCCCCCGCATGTGGTCACCACGGCACGACCGTCACGCTCCACAGCAGATGCCATCTCGATTACCCCTTTCACAAGCCAAACACAACAGGCCAACAGCCCGGCAACGAGCCCCAGACCCAAAAAGCCTCCCGCACGGCAACGCCCCGCGGGAGGCCCAACGTCAAACAGACGGTACCTTACGCCTCGGACTTCTTAGCGTAGACAAACCAGTAGCCGAGCGCGATCAGAACCGCGCCGCCCACGATATTGCCCAGCGTGGCGGCGGACAGGTTAAACGCAATGCCCGCGGCGTTGAGCGCATCGGCGCCGGCGACGTCGGCACCGTAGCCGCATGCATGCATCACGGCGCCCATGGGCAAAAAGTACATGTTGGCAACGCAGTGCTCAAAACCGCAGGCCACAAAGGCGGCGATGGGCAGCAGAATGCCCACAACCTTATCGACCACGGTCTTACCGGCGGTACCGATCCACACGGCCAGGCACACAAAGATGTTGCACAGGATGCCGCGGAAGAAGATCGTCACCCAGTCGATCGTCACCTTGCCGGCAGCGACGCTCACCATGGAATTGGCGACCGCCTCGCCGTTGAGCTTGTAAATGCCAGCCATGTACACCAAAAAGACGATGAACAGGGCACCGACAAAGTTACCGACCCATACGACGACCCAGGCCTTGAGCATCTGGACCAGGGTGATCTTTTTGCTCTTGAGCGCGCAGACCATAAGCGAATTGCCGGTGAACAGCTCGGCGCCACACACCAGCACCAGCACCAGGCCCAGGCAAAAACACAGGCCGCCCACGACGCGCTGAGCGCCCCAGCCCAGCGTGCTATCGCTCAAGAACACGGTAAAGAACAGGCCGCCGAAGGCGATGAACGCGCCGGCGAACATTGCCAACAGAAAGGCCTTAGCGACCGGCAGGTTAGCCTTGGTCACGCCGGCGGCCTCGGTCTTGGCCTCGATCGCGGCGGGCGCCAGGCAATCGGGAGCGGGATACTCCACCTTGGAATCTGCCATGTCAATCACTTCTTTCCTAACAAAATGGAACAAGTGCTCCTACTGCTCTTGCCCCAAGCGGACAAAGTGGGAAAAGTCGTTGGCGGCCACGGCGTCGTACACGGCGTCGACGGCCTCAAAGACCTCCGGGGACATGGGGTTATAGAACTCCGTATCGCCCGGCTGAATCCCTATGAAGACGATATCTTCGCACGATTGCTCAATCTCTTCGATCAGAATCGACAAGGGAAGCGAATGCGTGGTGAACATCGACTTGCGGGCCACATCGTGTTTGTCGAGCAAGCGGATGGCGCCGACGGGCAGCGCCATGTCGGCGGCATCGACCAAGACCAGACGCGGCGGACGCTCGCGCTTGACCTCGATGATGTCGTCCTCGGGCGTCTGACCGCCGTCGATGGTGTACCAGCCGGCAAGCGGCGCGTCCTCCATCTTTTTGGAGAGCACGGGGCCGGCGGCATCGTCGGCACGCAGCACGCTTCCTGCCGTGAGCACGATACCCGCAAACGGGGCGCCGTTCACACGACCATCCACAACGCGACCCATTACTGCAGCCTCCCCGTCAGATACACGCCCGAGACATCGCGCACGCGTTCCACCAGATCGCGAAACTTCATCAGAAACGCGACCTGCTGGGCATGCAGGCCAAAGTCGTCATCGAACACCGAGATGCCGGCCTTGGCCGACCCGCGAAAACCGCGCTCGTCGAGCAGCGCATCGCAGGCCTCGAGCAGCGACGGCACCGCCGCCTTGTCGAGCTGGCACTCGCCAAAGGAACGGATGGCCTCGAACTTGGTCTTGGCCTCCCCCTCCGGCAGCGCGTCGACGAGCGAATAGAACACATCCACCGGCACCGACAGGCGCGGCTCAAAGCAGTCGAGCACGCCGGTGTGGTGGCCCACGGCGAGCGTGTAGTACAGCACGTCGCAGGCCTCCTGGGGAACGTCTTCCTCGGTCTCCACAAACTTACGCGTGAGCTCATAGAAGACCACCTGGTCGGGCGCATGGCCCAGGCAGGGGTCGGCGACGCCCTCGGCGGCCTCGTCGCTTGCGCGCGAGGCATCGCCAAAGGAGCCGCCGAGCATACCGGGGCCCGCAAAGTAACCAGAGCGGTCCGTGAGCTCCATCTAGCGACCTCCGGCCAGCACCAGATCCTGCAGCGCCGAGTACACCTCGACGCGGCGCGGATCGTCCTGCTTGTCGATGAGCAGCGCCATGGCACCGCGGATATCGCCCTTGGGCGCGCCCTCGAGCGTATCCATAAACTCGTTGGCCAGGTCGCGGCCGTAACGGTAGCCGCTCATGGCACGAGCCTCGCGCTCGATGGCAACGCGCAGCTTGTACGGCACGCCGGGATGCAGGATATCGGCCTGCTCGCCGGCGGCCTCCACCGTGGTCTCGGCATGGAGCTTTTGGTCCAGCAGACCGAGCGCCATGGCAAAGCCGTAGACGGTCTGCGCGGGGCTGGGCGGGCAGCCGGGGATATAGACATCGACCGGCAGAATCTTGTCCGTGCCGCCCCAGACGCAGTAGTTGTCGTAGAAGATGCCTCCGGTGCAGCCACATGCGCCATAGGACACCACAATCTTGGGATCGGGTGCGGCCTCAAAGGCGCGCAGGGCCGGCATGCGCATGGCACGCGTCACGGCACCGGTGTACAGCAACACATCGGCGTGACGGGGCGAGGGCACGACCTTGATGCCAAAGCGCTCGACGTCGAAGACGGGCGTGATGGAACCAAAGATCTCGATCTCGCAGCCGTTACAGCCGCCGCAGTCAACGCGGTAGACGTACACCGAGCGCTTGATCTTCTTAAGAAGGGTCGCCTTGGCCTTCTCGATGCTCTCGTCGAGCTCGATCTTGGTCGGGCGGTACTGAAGCCGCTCGGGCAAAAGCGTGGGTTCGGCCATGGTTACTCCTCCTTCGTTTCAAAATCCATGATGATGCCCTCGACCGGCGCCGGACCGGCGGGAATCTCGGGCGCATCGGGGTTAAGCTCGCGGTCGATATACTCCGGGTTCACGCCGTGGCCGCCCAGATACTCCATGCCGGGGCCCTGGGGCTCGCCGGACGCAAGCGTCTCGTTGGCAGCCATGCCGTGTGCGTTGCCGGTCTTTACGGCCGATGCGGCGCGCAGGGCGTCGAGCTCGCGCTTGCACTCCTGGCACATACCGACGGTACGGGCGGCCTGCTCGGCCTCCATGCCGCCGGCCTTTTGCAGCAGGCGCTTGGCGTAGTCGATCTCCTTGTGCGGGGCAAACGGCTTGCCGCAACGCGAGCAGTGCTCGAGCGTATATACGCTCTTGCTGGTAAGGTCGTCCTTGCTCATGACGGCCAGCTCAAACTCCTCGGTGAGCTTAATGGCCTCCATGGGGCAGGCTTCCTCACAGCGACCGCAAAAGATGCAGCGGCCGTAGTCGATCGACCAGGTAATGGTATCGGCCGCAAGATCGGTGTCCATGCGAATGGCATCGGCCGGGCACGCCACGCCGCAGGCACCGCAGGCGATGCAGAGCTCGGCGTTGTGCTCGGGCTTGCCGCGCATGTCCTTGTTGGTGGGGAACGGCGCAAACGGGTACTTGACCGTCGCGTCGCCGGCCTTGGCGTTGACCTTCCAAAGCTTCAACATATTAGAGCGCCTCCTCATCGAGCGGAGCGGCCATAGTGCCCTCGCCCGCAAGCGGCGACTTGTCGCGCCAGACGTTCTCGAACTGCTCCTTGTCGAGCACGTGGTCGCGCTTGGCGGCGACATCGGTCACCGTCACGCGGTCGGTACAGGAGTAGCACGGGTCGAGAGAGCCGACGATCAGCGCCGCGTCGCCCACGGTGTTGCCGCGGAACATGTAGCGCAGGACCGGCCAGTTGCTGTACGTGGCGGCCTTGGCGCGCCAGCGGTAGCACTTCTGGTTGTTGCCGAGCATGGCCCAGTGCACGTCCTCGCCGCGCGGCGCCTCGGTGGCGCCAATGGCGTACTTGTGCGGGGTGTACTCCCAATCCGTGGTGAGGATGGGGCCCGACGGGCAGTTCTCGAGCATGGTCTCGATCATGTCGATCGAATCGTAGACCTCCTGGATGCGAACGGCGGTACGGCCGAAGGCATCGCAGGTGTCGGCCGTAGCGGCGTGCATCTTTTGGACGTCCGGATCGGCGTAGCCGTCGAAGGGATGGTCAAAGCGCACGTCGCGGGCATAGCCCGAACCACGCATGAGCGGGCCGACCGGCGAGAAGTCGCGTGCGATCTTGCGGTCCAAGATGCCGATGCCGCTCGTACGCTCAATGAAGTTGGGCGTGGAGAGCAGCACGTCGACGAGCTCTTGAACCTCGGAGCGCAGCTGGTGGATGGTCGTGAGCGTGGAGAGCTTCTGCTCGGCCAAAATGTCGCGACGCACGCCGCCGATCACGTTGAGGCCGTAGGTCTTGCGGTGACCGGAAAGCTTCTCGGCCAGGTCCATGGACTTCTCGCGGACGCGGAAGAACTGCTGGAAGCCGGAGTCGAAGCCCGTGTAGTGCGACGCCAGGCCAATGTTGAGCAGATGCGAGTGCAGGCGCTCGACCTCGAGCATGATGGCGCGGATGTACTGGGCGCGCGGCGGGACATGAATGCCCTGGGCGCGCTCGACGGCCTCGGCGTAGGCCACCGAGTGGGCGCAGCCGCAGATACCGCAGATGCGGTCGGCGAGGAACGTCACGGCGTCATAGTTCAGGCGCGTCTCGGCGACCTTCTCCATGCCGCGGTGCACGTAGAACAGACGGTAGTCGGCGTCGACGATCGTCTCGCCCTCGACGAACAGGCGGAAGTGGCCGGGCTCGTCGGAGGTGATGTGCAGCGGTCCCATGGGGACGAGCGTGGTCTCCTTGCCCTTGGTGTCGGCCAAGAACTCGTAGTTTTCCATGTCGCTCGCGGGAGCGGGACGGAAGCGGTAGTCCATGGAGTCCTTGCGTAGCGGGTACAGGCCGCTGGGCCAATCGTCGGGCAGCACCAGGCGGCGACGATCGGGCAGACCCTCGGGGATCAGGCCGAACATGTCGCGCAGCTCGCGCTCGCCCCACACGCAGGCGGGGACGAACGGCGTCACGGACGGGAACGTCATCTTGGCGGGATCGACCTCGGTGCGCACGGTCACCCAGCCGGGGTCCTCCCCCTCCATGGAGATGACGTAGTACACGGCGTAACGGCCGCACAGGCTGCGCTCATCGTTGCCGATGATCACGGGAATCCAGCCGTAGCGCTCGTAATACAGGTAGTGGACGGCCTCGGGCAGCTTGTCCTGCTTGACGGTGATCGTCAGCTGGTCCTCGCACTGCCACTCAACCTTCTCGATAGCGCCCGGCACTGCGGCGCGCAGGGCCTCGACGTGGCTTTCGCAACGACGAGCGTAGTCCTTCTTTTCAGGTTCTGCCATGGTGCTAATTCACCTCGCTTGTCTTGGTCTGGGAACTGAACACCATGCGGTAGAGAGGAGCCTCGTGGAGCTCTTCGACGCTCTGGTTCAAAACGACGGACGTTGCATCCTCGACGCCGCTCGTGATGGCGACCGGGGTGGCGATACCGAACCACATGACCACGATCGCGAGGGCGATCTCGGGGATGATCATGAGGGCGGGCACCTCGTGGCGCTTCATGCCCTCGGGCGCCTTGCCGAAGATGGACTTGAGCGCGATGCCGGTAAGGGCAAAGTACACGCCGGTGAGGCCAATGGCCACGAGCACGACCACCCAGATGGGACCGGACTGGACGCCGGCCACGAAGGTGAGGAACTCGGAGATGAACAGGGCGAACGGCGGGAAGGCGGCGAGCGCGAGCAGGGCGATGATGGTGAGCGCTGCCGTGACGGGAGCGATCTCGACGACGCCCTTGATCTTGTTCAGGTCGCGGGTGTGGTAGATGTGTTGGATGTTACCGGCCATGCAGAAGGCGAGCGCCTTCGTGAAACCGTGGAAGATGCAGTGCAGCAGGCAGGCGGCGATACCGAGCGGACCACCGATACCCAGGCACAGCGCGACCACGCCGACGTTGTCGACGGAGGAGTACGCGAAGCGGCGCTTGATATCGTCCTGCTTAAAGATGCACAGGGCGGCCACCAGGATGGACAGCGTGCCCAGGATGAGCAGGAGCGTACGCGGATAGGTGTCGCCCACCGTGATGATGGACAGGGAGTAGAAGCGGATGATCACCAGCATGGCGCACTTGAGCAGCACGCCCGAGAGCAGCGCGGAGACCGGGCTCGGAGCCTGGGAGTGCGCGTCGGGCAGCCAAGTGTGCATGGGGAACAGGCCCGCCTTGGTGCCGAAGCCGATGACGATGAACGCGAACGCGAGGCGCACGAGCATCGGGTCGAACTGGTCGGCGTAGGGCATGATGGAGGTGAGGAAGGCTGCCTCATGCGCGTTGGGCATGATATCGGCGGCGTTCGCGTAGATGAGCAGCGTGCCGAACAGGCCGAAGGCCACGCCGGCGGTGCAGACCATCGCGTACTTCCAAGACGCCTCGAGCGCCTGCTTGTTCTTGTAGATGCCCACGAGGAACACGGTCGACAGCGTGGTGGCCTCGACCGCCGCCCAGGTGAGGATGATGTTGTTGGACAGGCAGGCGAGCAGCATCGTGAAAACGAACAGGCTAAACAGCGCGTAGTACTGCTTGGTGCGCTCGGCCGGCATGGTCTTCTCCTCGATATCGATCTTGATATAGGAGATGGAGTACACGCCGGTGATGAACCCGATGATGCCTACCAGAAGGACGAAGATCGACGAGAGCGAATCGAGATGGAGCCACAGGCCCAAAGCGTCGATATTCTGCCCGCTCGAGAGCATGGTTCCCGCGGTGACGACCGAAAGGACGAGGGTCGCCGCGACGGAGATGGTGTTGAGCCCCGCAAAGACGCTGTAGGACGTCGTCTTGGGGAGCGCAGCCATAATCAGGGAGAACACGAGGGGACAAGCGAGCAGGGCGACCGTCAGCATTGAAACATCCATGGCCTACCCCTTCAATTCGGTCAGGTCGTGGGAGTCGAGCGACTTGATGTCGTTCCAGATCCTCACGACGACGGCGGACATGATGATGACGGCGAAAATGGCGTCGGTGGCGATGCCGATCTCGATGATCTCGGGGGCCGTGGGCGCGAGCAGGGCGAGCGTCACGTGGCTACCGTTCTCCATAAGGCAGTACCCGAAGATTTGCTTGAGGATGTTGCGCTGGGAGATGATGCACGTGAGGCCGACGAAGAAGTGCGCGAAGCTGATGGCGAGGGCCGGAGTAGCCACCTCAGCGGTGGGCAGGCTCAGGCGCGTGACCACCGCGAAGCAGATGGCCACCTCCAGACCGGTGAGGATGATGGTCCAGGCCGGCTTGATGGAGGAGGTCAGCGTGCTATCGGCAGGCGAACCCATCTTTTTGTAGGCACGGTTGAGAATGAACGGAACGAGGATCACCTTGGTGACGAAGGCCGACGCGGCCCACATGAGAAGCTCGGTGGCACCGGTGGTGAGGCCAAGGGTGAGCAGCACGCCCACCAGGACAACCGACTGGATCGCGTACCACTTAATGGCGGACGGGATGGTCTTCGAGACGACCACCATGGTGGAGGTCACGATCAGAAGACCGCCCAGGATATTGACTAACGAATAACCCATGTCCTACCTCCTAACCCATCCAACTAGAGGACAGAGGACCGGCGACGACGACCATGATCATGAGGACGACGAACACGAACGCCATGGCGCGCGGAAGGGGCTGGCCGGCGGCCACGGTCTCGCTCGGCTCACCGGGCAGGACCTTACCCATCCAACGCAGGAACCATGCGAAGGTGGCGACGGTCTCGACGACCATGACGCACACGAGGACGAAGATGACCGTGTTGGAAGCACCAACCGCGAAGCCACCGGAAATAATCTGGAACTTGGAGAAGAACGTGCTCATGGGGGGCACGCCGGCGATAGCGGTCGCGGCGACCGCGAAGCCCACGCCCGTGACCGGGTACTTCTTCATGAGGCCCTGGATCTTGGGCAACATACGGGTTCCCAGCGTGAAGCTGAGGGAGCCGGCGATGAGGAAGAACAGGGTCTTGGTGAACGCGTGGTTGAAGATGTGCTCGACGGCGCCGTTGAACGCCATCTGGCTTCCGAACACGGAGAGGCCCAGGCCGAAGAACACATAGGCGAGCTGCGCGATCGTCGAGAAGGCGAGCAGGCGCTTCATATCCTTCTGGGGCAGGTACATGAGGAAGCCGAAGAGCATGGTCACGACGGCGTCGATGATGGCGACCCAACCGACGATCTCGGGGATATCGCCGGCACTCGCAAGAGCGCGGGCGAACACGCACACGCCGACCTTCACCATGGACGCGCCATGGAGGTAGGCGGAAACGGGCGTGGGGGCCTCCATTGCGGAGGGCAGCCACATGTAGAGCGGGAACTGGGCGGACTTGGCCCAAGCGGCGAACAGGATGAGCAGCAGCACGACGGTCTTCATACCGAAATCGAGCTGGGAGATCGCGCTCAGCGCGAACGTGCCGGTTCCGGCGAACAGGAAGGCCGCGCCGATGTAGAGTCCCAGAGCGCCGATATGGGTGATGATGAGCGCCTTCATACCGGCCTTCTTGGCCGTGGGCGTCATGTAGTAGCTGATGAGGCCCCAGGAGCACACGCCGGTGATCTCGAAGAAAACGAGCTGGCCGACGATGGTGGAGCTGTAGGCGAGACCGGCCATGGCGCCGATGAACGTGGAGAAGTACACGTAGAAGCGGCGACGGGGCGCGTCGGGATGCTCCTTGTTCTTATCGCTCATGTACGGGAACGAATAGATGACGACGAGCAGGCCGATAGCGACGAACGCGGGTGCGAGCAGCGTGCTCATCCGGTCGAATATGAAGCCCATGACCAAGGTCTGGCCCATACTCGCCCAGGTTACATCGACCGCGTTCATGCCGTTTCCGGCAAACGTCGCGGCCAAGCCAACGGAAGCGACCGTGGCGATGCCGCCGGCAAAGGCGCAGATCCATTTAGCGTAGGGACGCGGCAGCATGACGATGAGCAGGGAGCCCAGCATGGGGACGGCGATCGCCACCATGGCAAAGAGGGACAAGCTCGATTCGATTGACATAGTTTCTCCCTTCTCCCTACACGCCTACGACGACGAAGACGAACGCGAGGACCGCGATGCCGACGACGGCCCAGGTCTGGTTACCGAGCACCTTGAAGCGCGAACGGGAAACGGAGTTCTCGAGCACGCCGCAGACAACGAAATCGACCAGGCACTTGACAAGGAAGACGACGGCGCCCACGAGAGCGGTGACGCCGATGGTCGCGGGCTCTCCCCAGGGGATGAAGATGGAGGTGAACCAAGCGACGACCACGACCTGCTTCATGCCCATGGCGAGCTTCATCATGGCCAGGGACGGGCCGGAGAGCTCGGCGAGCGGGCCCTCCTGGAGCTCCTGCTCGGCTTCGGCCTGATCGAACGGAAGCTTGCCGAGCTCCATATAGCAGGCGGCCGCGAAGGCGACGCCGGCGAGGATGACGGCGACGACGCTCGAGACGTTGCCCGTAACGATGTGCTGACCCATGGTCGCAATGTCCGTGGAGCCGCACACGATGGCGACGGTAAACAGCGCGATGAGCATGGACGGCTCGATGAGCACGCTCATGAGGAGCTCGCGGATACCGCCGAAGCCCGCGTAGGCGTTGGAGGAATCCACGCCGGACAGCGCGAAGAAGAAGCGGGACAGCGCGAGCGCGTACATGATGGTGATGGCGTCACCAAAGACGGGCATGGGGCTCTCGAGCGTGAACATGGGCAGGCCCATGGCGAGCATGAACGACACCGCGAGGAACAGCGGCGGCATGATGCGCAGCACGAAGCTCGAGTCGGAACTCACGGACTCGGGACGCGCCATGAGCTTCGCGAGGTCCCGGTAATCCTGAAGGATGGACGGACCGCGGCGATTGTGCATCTTCGCGCGAATCACACGGGCGAGGCCGGAGAAGAAGGGCGCGACCAGCATGACCACGAGGCCCTGCGCTATCGCAAGAACGATGTTCATAATATCCTCTCCCCTCTCTAGACCATGACCACGGCGAGCACGAGGAAGACCACGAGCGCCGCGACGATGTAGCAGATGTATACGGAGTAGTTGCCGCCCTCGATCTTGGAGGCGAGGCCGGCCAGCTTATCGGCACCCTCGCTCGGTGCATCGACCAGGAAGCGGTCGGGCAGGGGCTCAACGCCCTGGGCGACACCGGTGAGCTTCTGGAACACGTGCGCGATGGACCAGCAGATCTTGGTGCATACCTCGCGCAGGGTGTAGAGCGGGCCCATGAAGAGCTCTACGTCTGACGCGAAGCTCGTGGCGACGACGGGCATGTGCTCGTTGGGCTCGTAGCCGCACGCCCAAGGGTCGGTCTTCTTAGCGGGGGCCTTGGTGCCGAGGCAGGACCTCAACATGAACGCGAGGCCGGTGAGGACCACGAGCGCGATGGCGATCGCGGGGGTGGAGGTGGCGGCACCGGAAATCTCGTTCACCAGAGACACGCCCGAGGTGGCTGTGACGGCAGAGCCGGCAAGCACGCTCTGGGCGACGTCGCCCAGAACCGGGGCGATGACGGGAGAGCCGATTCCCAGCACCACGCAGATGGCCGCGAGGAGCATCTGCGAGAACAACATCGGAGCCGGGGACTCCTTGGCGTTCGCGGCCTCCTGGGAACGAGGGCTGCTCGCGAACGAGACGCCGTAGGCCTTCACGAAGCACGTGACGGCCAGGGCACCGGTGATGGCGAGGGCGGCCGCGGAGGCGACGGCGAACACCATGACGACCGGGTCGGAGAGCGTCGAGATGTTGAACAGGGACTGGTAGGTGAACCACTCGGAAACGAAGCCGTTGAGCGGCGGGATAGCCGAGATGGCAAGGGCACCGATGAGGAAGCAGACGGCCGTGACCGGCATACGGCGGAACAGGCCGCCCATCTTCTCCATGTTGCGCGTACCCGTGGCATAGAGCAGGGAGCCCGCGCCGAGGAACAGCTCGCCCTTGAACATGGCGTGGTTGAGCGTGTGGTAGAGGGCGGCCATGAGCGCGATCGTCGCGATGACGTCGTTGCCCAGGGCGTGCGCCGTCATGGACGCGCCGACACCGAGCAAGATGATGCCGATGTTCTCGACGGAGTGGTAGGCCAGCAGGCGCTTAATGTCGTGCTCGTGGAGGGCGTAGACGACGCCCAAGACCGACGAGATGGATCCGAAGACCAGGACCATGAGGCCCCACCAGAGCTGGACGCCCGAACCCGCGAGCAGGTCGAGACCGACCTTGAGGATTCCCAGGATGCCGATCTTGATCATGCCGCCGGACATGAGGGCGGACACGTTGGACGGCGCCTCGGGGTGCGCCTGGGGCAGCCAGGAGTGCAGCGGGATGATACCGGCCTTTGCACCGAATCCGAAGAACGCGAGGACGAAGCACGCGGAGGAGACGGCGGGTCCAAAGTCATGCGTACGGAAATCACTGAAGCTGAAGGAACCGCCCACGCCGTTGGTCATGAGCAGGAAGCTCGCCATGATAAGGACAAAGCCCACGTGCGCGATGACGAAGTAGAGCCAACCGCCCCTAATGGAGTTCTTGTTCTCCTCGATAACGACAAGGAAGTAGCTCGTAAGGGACATGAGCTCAAAGGCGACCAGGAACCAGAACACGTTGTCGGCGGTGATGACTAGCATCATCGAGGCGACGAAGGTGTTCATGAAGAAACCGGCGCGCCCGACCTTGCCCGGGTACTCATCGAAGTAGGACAGACCGTAGATGAAGCCCGCAAAGGCGAGGATTGAGATGAGGACCACGATCAGGCCCGCAAGGCCGTTGAGCAAGAGCTCGAGACGGGCGAACGGGAAAAAGAAGACCGTGTTGAGGGACGAAACGTCGCCAAGCACGGCCTCGAGGCCCGCGATGAACGACAGCACGGCCGCGACGGCGCCGATAAGGCAGCCGGCGGTCTTGGCGGCGTTATCGGCCTTGATCAGCAGAACCGAGGCGAGCGCACCGATGCACGAGACGGCAAGCGATGCGATAAACAGCGTCATGCTATCCATTGTTTACGCTCCCTTCTGCTTTCTCGGAAAGGCCCTGGGCCACAGCGGTAACGTCGACGACGGGACCGTTTTCGATCGAGCGCAGGCGCTTGGCCTCGTCGAGCTCGCGATCGGCCGCGCCGCCCATGACGGTCAGCGCCTTGGTGGGGCACGCCGCCACACAATGCGGGCCGTCCGGATCGAAGGCGCACAGGTCGCACTTGACAGCGCAGGTGTACTGGCCGGGAGCCCACGTAAGCAGGCTGCTCAGGGACTTAGGATACGAAGGCGTCGGGTCGCACATGCCTGCGACACCGGCGATAGACGTGCCATCGGGATGGATGGCTCCGAAGGGGCACGCAATGGCGCACAGCCTGCACCCGATGCACTCCTGCTCCTTGACGTGGATGCGATCGCCATCGTGCTCGATGGCATTCACCGGGCAAACCTCGGCGCAGGGGGCACCCTCGCAATGGTGGCAGGCAAGGGCGGCCGAAATACCGCCGGTCTTCACGAGCGCCAGCCGCGGCGTATCCTGAAGACCCTGCATCCGGTGGGCGTCGGCGCAGGCAGACTGGCATGTTCCGCAGCCGATGCACCTCTCCGGGTTGATGTCGATGAAGCGGTTCATCCCCACTTCCTTTCAAAATAACGGGCCGGGCTCCCGAACGTACGGGACGCCCGGCCCAAAAAGCCAACGAGAACGGGACTACACGATTTGGTTCACGTGCGTCTCGTCATCGAACTTGGCGGCGCCGGGCTCAACGTCCTGGGGAGCGGCGGCGTCCACCAGAGCCTGCTTGAGCTCGGTGTACTGACGCTCGACCTCGCCCTCGGCCCAGACCTGGTCGGCGATAGCGTCGACCTGGCAGGCGGAGAACTTGTCCTCGGGCGTGTGCGAGACCGGGTCGACCTTGTGCATGGTCAGCTCGTTGCACTTGCCGATCCACCACTGGTAGGTCATATAGACCGTGCCCTTGTTGATACGGTCGCTCACGTCGGCGCGGCTGTATACCTGACCGCGACGGCTGTGAATCGAGACGATGTCGCCGTTCTTGATGCCGCGCGCCTGGGCGTCCGCGGGATTCATGCGGACAAAACCGGGCTCATCGGCAAGCAGCGCCAGCGTCTTGCAGTTGCCGGTCATCGAACGGCAGCTGTAGTGGCCGACCTCGCGAACGGTGCACAGAATGAGCGGGTACTCATCGTCGGGAAGCTCGGAGGGCGCCTCCCAGTCGTGCGCCATCAGGTTGGCGCGGCCGTCCTTGGTGGTGAACTTGCCACCAGCGAACATGTCGGGCGTACCGTGGTCGTTCACATCGGTGCTCTTGACCGGCCACTGGGCGTAACCGCCCTCGGGAGCCATCTTCTCGTAGGTCGCGCCCACAAAGTTGGGGCACAGGCTAATGCACTCGTTCCAGATCTGCTCGGTGTTGTCGTAGTGCATGGGGTAACCCATACGCGTAGACAGGTCCGCGAAGATCTCCCAGTCGTGACGGCACTCGCCCTTGGGCGGAACGGCCGCGTCAAAGTGCTGGAAGCTACGGTCGGATGCGGTAAAGACACCCTCGTGCTCGCCCCAAGAGGTGGCAGGCAGGATGACGTCGGCGAGCATGGTCGTCTGCGTCATAAAGATGTCCTGGCAAATGAACAGATCCAGCTCGGAGAGCGTCTTGCGCATACCGGCCGAATCGGGCTCGGTCTGCACCGGGTCCTCGCCGTAGTTGTAGAAGCAGTGCACCTTGCCCTCGTCGACCAGGTGGCCCAGGTCGGTGAGCTTGTAGCCCTCCTCGAGCGGGAGCTTTTCCTCGGGCACGCCCCAAGCCTTGGCAAACTTGGCACGCACAGCCGGGTCGGTGACTTTCTGGTAGCCAGGGTACAGGTTGGGCAGCATGCCCATATCGCAGGAGCCCTGGACGTTGTTCTGACCACGCACGGGCGCGAGGCCGGAATTGGGTTTGCCGATCTGGCCGGCAACGCAGGCGATGGAGGCGATGGTGTGCACCGTCTTCAGGTTCTGCTTCTGCTGGCATACGCCCATGCCCCAGCCAATGATGGCAGAGGGCTTCGCCGTGGCGTACATCTCGGCAGCTTGGTGGATCAACGCGGGCTCGACACCCGTGATGTCCTGTACGGATTCGGGAGTGTAGTTCTTGATGGTCTCCCACCACTCGTCAAAGCCGTTCGTATGCTCGGCGACGAATTCCTTGTCGTAGAGGCCATCGTTGACCAAGCAGTTGGCAAAGGCGTTGAGGAACGCAACGTTGCAACCGTTCTTGATCGGAAGGTAGAGATCGGCGATACGCGCGGTTTCGATATGGCGCGGATCGGCGACGATGATCTTGCAACCCTTTTCTTTGGCTCGCACGATACGCCTTGCGACGATGGGGTGCGAATCGGCAGGGTTATAGCCGAAGAGGAAAATGCAGCCCGCATCCTCCATACCGGGGATGGAGCATGACATGCAACCTGAACCAACCGTGTCCATCAGACCGAGGACAGTAGGGCCGTGTCAAGTACGGGCGCAGTTGTCCACGCTGTGGGTGCCGATGCACGCACGCGTAAACTTCTGCATGACGTAGTTCGCCTCATTGCCGCCGCCTCGCGAAGAGCCGGTGGTCATGACAGCGTTAGGACCATATTCGTCAATTATGGCCTGCATCTTAGATGCGGTGAAATCCAGTGCCTCGTCCCAGCTTACGCGCTCAAGATCCGCGCCCTTAGTGCGACGGATCATCGGGTGCAGTACGCGAGGAGTCAAGATCTTGGTGTCGTTGATGAAGTCGTAGCCGCTCATGCCCTTAAGGCACAGCTCGCTCTGGTTGGTGATGCCGTTGAGCGGTTCGGTACCCACGACCTGGCCGTTTTGGACCAAGAGGTTAAACTGGCAACCGGCGCCGCAATACGGGCAAATCACTTTATGCTTCTCCATGACACCCTCCTTCCTTTTTCTGCTACCGATTACTCGGTACTAATTTGACAATCATTGGGCTTGTCGCCCCAACGCTTACGCCTCGTTTTCGATGGTGGCGCGGGCACGCTCGGCTGTCAGTTCTGCCAGGCGCTCCTCGTCTACCAGGGTGAGGCCCTTGGTCGGGCACGCCTCGGCACACGCCGGACCGCCGGGACGGTCCACGCACAGGTCGCACTTGAGCACGAAGCTCTTGGTCTGCGAACCCACGCGAACGTCGCCCATCAAGACGGGGACCTGCGTGGTCGCCACGCTCACGGCGCCAAAGGGGCAGGCCATGACGCAGCTCTTGCAGCCGATGCAGCTCTTGACGGTGGTGCCGTTGATGGGGCACTTCCGCTTATTCAGGGGATGGCCTGCCTCAAAAACGCCGATTTTCAGATTGGGATCGCGCAAGGTCAGCTCGTAGGCAGAAAAAATGCCGCCGGGACCGGCGCCGATGATCAGGACATCGTAATTCATGGTTTTGTCTCCTAATTTCATTCTGTTTTGTCCAAAGTATCAGAGCATTTTGTTGTCAGGCCATACAAACCCAACATACAGAACTATTATAACAGCCCGGTGCCCGTTCGTCAAGAATTTCCTGAAAGCAAACACCCGGATATCCGGACAAAACAACCGGCCCGCCCCTCTTGACGTTGGGGCGGGCCGCGGTATTACACCGGTATCGACGCTGCCGGGAGGCAGATATCGGATCTTTTTATGTTCTCCCAGCGGAAGATGCTTGCCAATTCCTTTGCGGAAGCGGCTTCTCTGCGGTCCAGAAGCCCGCAGGCATAGGCCAAGGTGCCGAGAATAGCCTCTGGAGTCGTTGCTTTGCGGAGTGCGCCCAGGTCCAGGTCCTTGTCCCGCTTGCTCAGGCGGCGGCCGTCGGGGGCCAGGAGCATGGGCACGTGGGCG
>ERZ825137.3568-NODE-3568-length-16500-cov-3.681788_pt1 | contig 16500 bp, 9 predicted proteins | sample MGYA00519873_ERZ825137 | MGnify/ENA primary metagenome ERZ825137 (study PRJEB31778, sample SAMEA3449190) | human gut metagenome | biome: human gut; feature: human-associated habitat; material: faeces | place: United Kingdom | collected 2010/2012 ...
AAGCGTCATCAGCGTCACTATCGTCACGCAAGAACAGCGCGGGGGTCTGGGGTACACCCCAGAAATGCGTTTGTGGATATCCAAACGCTATGCTAGCAAAACACGTCTACCCCAAAACGATGACAAACAAACCCGATACCCGCACAAATTCGTATATGCTCTCAAGAGTGAATCACTTCTGATTCATCCAAAAATCTTGACTCGAAAAAGTGAATCCGTTCTGATTCATTTCCTGCGGCAGCCAGCCAAAAATTACAATTGCATCACGAAAATTACAATACGCAGATTCCACGGCACGCTATACTGGATACAGAATTCATTCGCGAGAGGGAGGAAAACTGTATGCGTGCAAAATTGAGCAACTTACAAAGCATCCCGCAGGTGGTTGCGGAGATGACGCTGGATGAAAAATTGGATATGGTGGGGTGCTACCGCGCCTGCCACACACGACCTATCCCGGATATGGATGTGCCCGCCATCTATCTGATGGACGGCGCGACCGGGCTGAATGGCACCCATGTGGTGCTGGACTACTTAACAGACCCCTGCCGTGCCGATGACCCGCGTACGGCGTATGCCACGCCGGAAATGGTGGCACTGAACCGCGTTGATCTCAACGAGGCCGCGGCAAAGTACAAGGGCGATGCACTGATGACCGACCTTGTGGAGCAGGCGGCAAAATACCGTCCGGGTGGTCGGCAGCATATCAGCTTCCCGTCAGGCATCAACATCGGCGCGTCGTTTGACCCGATCACAGCCGAGACCATCGGCCGCGCGGTCGGACAGGAATTGCGTGACGTCGGGGTGGATGTCTGCTTTGGTCCCAATGTGGATGTTGCCCGCGACCCGCTGGGCGGCCGTAACTATGAAATGTACGGCGAGGACCCGGAGTTGGTGGCTCAGACCGCGGCAGCCTTTGTACGCGGTATGCAGAGCGCCGGCATTGCGGCCTGTGCCAAGCATTTCCTCGCAAACAACCAGGAATCGAACCGCAACACAACAAGCTCTAACCTTTCAAAACGGGTTATGATGGAACTGTATGCCCGTGGGTTTGAGGCAGCCATCGAGGATGGTCACGTCCTGTGTATCATGAGCGCCTACAACGCCGTGAACGGAGAGTTCACCTCGTATAGCAAAAAGCTGCTGACAGATTTGCTGCGTGGGGAACTGCACTTCGACGGCGCCATTGTCAGCGACTGGGGCGCAGCCGGACAGAACAAGGAAGGTACGCTGGCGGCGGGTATGGATTTGATTCAGCCCGGTCCAAACGATATGACCGCCTGCAAACAGGCGGTGCAGGAGGGGCGGCTTTCCGAGGAAGTTCTGAACGACCGCGTGACCCATATCCTGCAGCTTATCGTGGAGATCAAACAAAATCAACGCCGCATCCCCGCGCAGTATGACGCCGATGCACTGCTGCAAACCGCCTGCAGGACCATTGAAGACGGCGCGGTGCTATTGAAAAACGAGAATGGCGTCCTACCGCTGGCCGAGACCCAGCGTGTTGTGTTCTGGGGGGCGCGCAGCCGCGACACACTGGAGTGTGGCAGCGGCTCCACGGCGGTGGAGACGGCCCTGCACAGCAATGTGCTGGACGAATACCGCAAACTGCGCGGCGCGGCGGCCTTTGAGGAATGGACCGATGCCGACACGCTGGTGTACACAGCGGCAGCCCCGGCTGGGGAAAATGTGGACCGCGAAAGCATGGCGGTAGAGGAACAAGACCGCACCCGCATGACCGAGGTGCTGAAGCAGGCAAAGCAGAAAGGCATGAAAACCGTCGTGCTGTTGAATATTTCCGGACCGGTGGAGATGGCGGACTGGCTGCCTTACGCGGATGCAGTGCTTTGCATCTTCATTCCTGGCTGCATGGGCGGTGTGGCAGCGGCGCGTCTGCTGACGGGACTGGCCGAGCCGGGAGGCCGCCTGCCGGTGACGTTCCCGATTCGTTACGAGGACACGCCCGCCTACCCAAACTTCCCTGGCGAGGGCAATGACGCTTACTACGGTGAGGGCGTGTTTGTGGGCTACCGCAGCTACGCAAAGCGCAAGCTGGCTGTGCAGTATCCGTTCGGATACGGCTTGAGCTACACGGATTTTGCCGTGGAACTGTGTGAAAATGACTTCCGCTGGGATATGCGCACACAAGAGACGTTGAATGTGCCTGTGCGGGTAAAAAATGTCGGCAGCCGCCCCGGCAGCGAGGTCGTGCAGATTTATACCCGCGAGGAAAAGCCCCATATGCTGCGCCCCGACCGCACACTGGTGGGGTATGCCAAGGTGCGCCTTGCCCCCGGTGAGGAAACAATTGTGAATGTATCGGTCAGCAAAAAGGCATTGCGCTGCTATGACGCACTACTGGATAAGTGGGTGCAGCCTATCGGGGCGCACAAGCTGTATCTGGCATTGTCGGCGGAGAACATTTTGGCACAAGCCCCGCTGATGATAGAGGGTAAGAACCCCTATCCCTTGAACGGTGAAAGCACAATTGGGGAAATTCTTGAAAATCCGCGCGCAAAAGAAATCGTAAATCAATTCACGAACGGTATGTTCGATATGATGCCGAAAGAAACACTGGACTTCATGGTGTACCGCAAGCTGAATGATATTCTGTCGGTGGGCATGATTCAAGTCATCCCCGACACAGTAAAACTGAGTGCAATTCTGCAGGGGCTGTATGACCGGCTTGCAAAACTATAAAGGAGGAAACAAGATGAGCTTTCCGAAGAATTTTCTCTGGGGTGCGGCCAGTGCTGCTTACCAGATTGAGGGTGCCTACAATGAGGATGGCAAGGTTCCCGGTATCTGGGATGCTTTGAGCGAGGGGCACGTCAAGCACGGCGAGAACGGTAACATCGCCTGTGATCACTACCACCGCTACAAGGAGGATGTGGCGCTGCTGAAAAAGCTGGGCGTCAAGGCGTATCGCTTTTCCGTCAGCTGGCCGCGCGTGATGTCCGGTCCCGACACGGTCAACCCTAAGGGTCTTGCCTTTTACAGCGACTTGGTGGACGAACTGAAAGCAGCGGGCATTGAGCCGATGGTGACGATTTTCCACTGGAATCTGCCCATGTGGGCGCACGAAAAAGGCGGCTGGTACAATGCGGAAATCAGTGATGATTTCGCCAACTACGCCCGCGTAGTGGCGGATGCCTTGTCCGACCGGGTGCGGTTCTGGTTCACCGTCAATGAGCCGACGACCTTCATCGGCAACGGCTACTTTACGGGGGCGCACGCGCCGTTTGAAAGCCTGATGCAGGAGCAGCCCGCCGTGATGATGAACAAGTTGGCGGTGCTGACAAAAAATGTGCTGCTGGCCCACGGCAAGGCGGTTCGCGTGCTGCGCAGCCGCGCCAAGCTGGCTCCGAAAATCGGTATGGCGCTGAACGGCAGTGTCTACCTGCCGGAGAGCGAATCGCCGGATGACATAGAAAAAGCCCGCACCCAGATGTTCCCGGAGCAGGCATTCTTCTCGCATTTCAACTGGTGGGCAGACCCGGCCGTTCTCGGCTGTGTCCCGGCGGGTCTGCAGCCATTCTTCACGGAGGAGGAACTGAAGGTCATCTGCCAGCCGCTGGACTTCTTCGGCTTTAACTGCTACAATGCCTCCAACTATGAGGAGTACATGGGTCCCAACCCCGCCGTTGTGCCGGGTATGCCCCGCACGGCAATGGACTGGCCCATTACGCCGGATGCTCTGTACTGGGCGGCACGTTTCTTGACGGAGCGCTACCATCTGCCCATTATCGTCACGGAAAACGGTATGGCAAACATAGACTTCGTCATGAGCGATGGCGCAGTGCATGACCCCCAGCGCATCGACTTTGTCAAGCGCTATTTGGCAGGTTTACAGCGTGCCGTGGACGAGAACATCCCGGTGACCGGGTATCTCTACTGGTCCATCATGGACAACTTTGAGTGGGCGGAGGGCTACGATAAGCGCTTTGGTCTTGTGTATGTGGACTATCAGACCCAACAGCGCATCCCGAAGGATTCGTTCTACTGGTATGCGGATGTAATCAAAAACAACAGAATATCATGATTCGGTATGGTGTTGCCTACGATATTGCATCGGGGTAACACCATATTCTTTTTTGAATACGTTCTGAAAATAGCTCTGGCTCGAAAAGCAGAGGTAGCTGCTGATTTCGGCCAACGTCATATCGGTATAATACAAAAGGCTTTTGGCTTCTTCCAGCCGACATTCCGCAATATAATTGCCCAATGTCTGACCGGTTTCTTTCTTAAAGAGATTCCCGGTGTAGGACACACTGCGTCCGATGGAGGCAGCTACATCGTCAAGGCTCAAGGGGGTGTTCACATGATTGCGGATGTAGGACATACAGGTGTATACCTCGCGGCTGATGCCCGCAGGCAGACGCATTTCTCCGATGCGGCGGCAGAAATCCAACGCAGCGCTTACTTGTAAACGATCAATTTCCGGCACTGTCGCGGCGCGCTCACAGTCCAGCACATAGCTGTCTATCAGCTGGTAGGTTAGTTCGGCGTCCATTCCGGCAGGGATGGCGGCCATCATACCGATTTTAGTGATGCCACCGATGAAAATGTTTTTTGCCTGCCGCAGCGGGGTATCAGCCATTGTGCCGCGGCTCAGCCGGGTTGAACTATCATGCATCAGAAAAGCCATTAACCTCTCCGGGTCGCCCTGCCGAATCAAATCGTAAAACATCAATTCCCACTGGTAGGTGTTGTGGAATTTCTCATTTTCCTTGCGCTCCAGCAGGTTCTCGGCGGCATCGCGGCCAACAGTAAAGCTGTCGCGGTCGTTCGTCAAATCAAAGTAGACGGACGGGTCAAGGATTTCACCGTCCATGCAGTAGTAGAGATACGCGGCCTTGTCGAAAAATTCCAGCAGGCTCAGATTGGGTGCGGCCTCCAGAATTGTATCGGCAGCGTGGCGCTGTGCAGCCGGAATTTGATTTTCTGCCATAAAGGCATCCACAAGGTTTTCATTGAGCCTTGCATTATAGACCGGACCGATAATTAGCCGCCAGCCGCCCCGCAGGCGGATGGACGCATAGCCTGCATGGCTGGGGGTGGTGCAGATGTCCAGCGTCCGTGCAGGGTCACGGGCAGCAAACAGTGCAGCCGTGCGGCGCTGCGGCTCCTCCGGGTACTGCAGGTGACAGGTATCTTGTTTGTCGTACAAGGAAAACGCGATTCCCTCGGCCCGGAAAAACAGCATACAGAGATTGGTGATGCGGATATAGCGTGCGGTATCCACGGAGCAGACCTCCCCACAGATTGATAATTTTATTTTACAATATCCAGTCAAATAATGCAATATGCATGGAGAGGCAGATGCTATACTAAATTCAGAAACAAGGGATGAGTTCCCTAAAAAACAGGAGGAAGACAATATGGCATTCGGTAAAAAAGAGCGCCCCACTGTGGATAAGGACGGCGCAGCACTCGTAATGCGCAAACGCGACTATCTCGCGGACTTCTCCGGCCAGTTGGGTCTGGGCCTTATGGCAAACCTTGTAGGTCAGCTGCAATACTTCTACACCGATAAAGTCGGGCTTGCAGTCGGCTCCGTGGGTATGGTCATGGCCATCGCCAAGGTCGTGGATGCGCTGACAGACATCTGGTTCGGCAATATCATTGACCACTCCAAGGGCGGCAATATGAAGTATTACAAGTGGATGCTTCGTATGGCGGTTCCGGCCGCGGCTATCACGGTAATGATGTTCACGGTTCCCATCAAAGCCGGTCAGATTCCGGCTGTCGCTTACGCACTGGTGACAAACCTGCTGGTTACGGCGGTCATCTACACAATGATTGCCACACCCTTTGCGGCAACCATGATCGTGCGCACCAGGAGCCAGCAGGAGCGCGGTAACATGGGCATTCTGCGTGCGGTCGGCAACTATGCTTCCGGCATGGTCATTTCCATCGCAACGATTCCCATCACGAATATGCTGGGCGGCACACAGGCGGCGTGGATCAAGTACGGCGCGGTCATTGCACTGATCGTTCTGCTGAGCTTGCTTATCTGCTACGCCAACGGCAGCAAGGCTATGCGTAAAGCGGTCGAGGATGACACCGCAGCAGCAGAGCCGGAGGAAGAACCCGTTAATTTTCTTACGGCAGTCAAGTGCCTGTTCGGCAACAAATACTGGGTCATCGTGCTGCTGTTCAACTTGATTACAGCGGTTTCCTCGGCCATCGCCGCGTCGTCCGGCGCCTACTACTGCAAGTGGATTTTCGGCAATGATAATCTGGTAGCCATTGCCGGTTCGGCCGGTCTGCTCTCCACGCTTTTAGGCTTTGTACTGTCCAACCCCATCATCAAAAAGCTGGGCGTAAAGGGAACCATCAATCTGGGTCTGCTGGGGTACGCAGCTTCCTGCGCAGTGCGCTGCTTTGTGCCGACCAATCTTGCAGCGTACATCGGCTCCGATCTGGTAGGAAGCTTTTTACAGATCCCTTTGATGTGCCTGTACGGCGTTCTGTTGGCAATGGCGGTCGATTACAATGAGTACAAATATGATAAAAAGCTGGTGGCCGTCTCTTCCGGTGCGATTGGCTTCGGCAACAAGGTCGGCGGCGGTCTGGGTGCGTTGGTTCTGGCACTGTTCCTGATGATTGGCTCCTACGATTCCACCCTAAGCGCGGCCACCACCTCGATGCGCTATGCGATCTACGCATTTTCCAACTATCTGCCCATCGTACTGAATGTGGGCATGTTCTTGATTTTCCGCGGCTTCGATCTGGAGGAAAAACTTCCCGCCATGCGTGCGGAAGTTGCCAAGCGGCATGCACAAAAACCGGAGGAATAAGACCATGAAATTCACGATTCCCGCAAATGCACCTGCAAAGCCGTTCCATAAGCACTGGCAGTTCTGCGTCGGCAGCGGTCATGCAGCCATGGCAATGCGCACCGATTACTGTGAGCAGCTCAAGCAGATCCATGACGAACTGGGTATTGAACGGGTGCGTTTCCACGGTATTTTCAGCGATGATATGCATACCTATGACACCATGTCCACGGTCATGCCGATGCCCGGCTCCGAGCAGGTGCCGTTCTATGAGAATAGCTTCCGCCTGCCGGGACTGGTCTATGACAATGTGCTGAAAGCCGGCATGAAGCCTTTTGTGGAGTTGAGCTTCATGCCCAGCCCGATGGCCAAGCGCCCGACACGCGGCACCTTTTACTGGAAACCATGCATTGCCCCGCCGAAGGATGAGGCACAGTGGCAGGCGTATATTCAGAAATTTGTCCGTTTTCTGCTGAACCGCTACGGCAAAGAGGAAGTGGAAACATGGTTCTTTGAGGTCTGGAACGAGCCGGACTTGAAAACTCCGTTCTTTGACGGCACACAAGAGGACTATTTCCGTCTGTATGAAATCACCGCCAAGGCTGTCAAAGCAGTGGATGATAAACTGAAGGTCGGCGGTCCCGCCACCAGCAACAGCAAGTGGGTCGCGGCGTTCGTGGACTACTGCAAGGCCCATGATGCGCCGGTGGACTTCATCACGACCCATCAGTATGCAGGAGATCCCATCAGCGAGGTGTGTGACCAGAAAGACGCGGATCACATGAAGGATACTGCGGAGATTCAAGCGGAATACAAGGTCGATTTTACCCAGCTGTTTGCCGGCTTAAAGCCGGAGGATGGCTTGCTGCCAATGTTCCGTCGCACGATGCCCGACAACACCGAGACGGATGACCTGAATCGCGATCTGCTGCGCGATGCCGCCGAGCAGGTACAGAAGCAGGCTGACGGTTTGCCGGTATACTATACCGAATGGAACGGCTGCGCAACCTTTGGCGCGCCCGGTAACGATACCCGCAAGGTAGCCGCCTACGATGTGCGCGCGGCTCTCAGTGCTGAGGATTTCATCGACGGATCCAGCATCTGGTGCTTCAGCGATATTTTTGAGGAAATTCACCCCTTCCCGGAGGAATTTCACGGCGGGTATGGTCTTGTGACCCAGCACGGTATCGCAAAACCGCTTTTCCACGCACTGCGCCTGCTGGGGCAGGCCGGGGATAAACGGCTGGAGCTGCCCGGCGCACTGGACGGCGAGGTGAGTGTGGCAGCGTTCCGCGATGCTGCCGACACACAGCTTACCGTGCTGGCTACCAAACAGAACCTGCACCACTTTGCAGGGCAAAGCACCCCGGCCACCCCGGTGGAGATCGAGGTCGAACTGGACGCAAAGCCGCAGAGCGTGCAGCTTTGCCGCATCGACGAGGAACACGGCAACCCGCTGAAGTGCTGGCAGGCAATGGGTGAGCCGGAGGACATGACCCCGGCGCAGGTACAGCAGGTCATTGATGAAAGTGCAGTGGACTACGCCCCGGCTCCGTATGAATATGCGGACGGCAAACTCACCGTAAAGACAGAGCTTGTCACCAACGACTTGGCTTTTATCCGCATCGTAAAATAAAACTGCGGGGTGCATCCGATCGATGCACCCCGTTTTGCGTAAGAGGGAGTTATTATGATATTGGATTTTAACGCCGATTGGCGCTTTTACAAGGCAGATGGAAGCTGCCGCACTGTGCATCTGCCCCATGATGCCATGCTGGAGGAACCCCGGCAGGAAAACTGCCAAAACGGCAAGGACTGCGGCTATTTTCCGGGCGGGAAATATGCCTATGAAAAGACGTTCTCTCTGCCGGGGGAGCACCTGAATGAGGCACTGACATTTTTGTTTGAGGGCGTGTATCAGAATGCGGTCGTTTATCTGAACGGCGAAAAAATTGCCGAACACCGTTACGGCTATACGGAATTTACCGCCGATGCCACCGGAAAAGTGCGTGCCGGGGAAAACACCCTGCGCGTCACGGTGGATAACAGTCTGGAACCCAACTGCCGCTGGTACACGGGCAGCGGCATCTACCGCCCTGTGCATCTGATGGTAAAGCCGAAAGACGGCGTGCGCCCGGTAAAGATCCGCACGGTGTCGATTGCTCCCGCCGTGGTCGAGGTGCAGACCGAAACCGAACACGCGGCGGTGGAAATTTGGGATGGTGCGCAGTGCGTGGCAAAGGGTGCGCCGGGGGCCATCGAGATCCCGCAGGCTAAGCTGTGGGATGCCGAACACCCGAACCTGTACACCTGCGTGGTCAAGACCGAAAACGACGAGGAATCCGTCCCGTTCGGCATCCGCACACTGACATGGAGCGCAAAAACCGGTCTGTGCGTCAACGGCAAGGCGGTCAAGCTGCGCGGTGGGTGCATCCACCACGACAATGGCATTTTGGGTGCCTGCGGCTTTGCCGATGCCGAGGAACGCCGCATCCGCATTATGAAAAAGGCGGGTTACAACGCCGTGCGCTGCGCCCATAACCCGGCAAGCCGCGCCCTGCTGGATGCCTGTGACCGCCTTGGTATGTATGTGATGGACGAAGCCTTTGACGGCTGGTACACACCCAAGACCTACCACGATTACGCCCGCTGGTTTTCGGAGGATTGGAAGCAGGATGTTACCGCCATGGTGGAATCTGCACGAAATCACCCCAGCGTCATTCTGTATTCCCACGGCAACGAAGTATCCGAAACTGCAACCGAGCGGGGCACGGAGGTCTGCCGGGAATTGACGGACTTTATCCATAGCCTTGATCCGACACGGCCTGTAACCGCCGGAATCAATGTACTGCTGAATGTCTATGCCAATATGGGCCTGGGGGTCTACAAAGACAAAGGCGATTATCAGCCCAAACCCCTCCCCAGGAAGGGCGGCTACAAGGAGAAAAAGACCGGGTCGGCCTTTTTCAACGCCATGGCCCAAAAGCTGGGGCCGCTTATGTTCTTCATGAGCAGAGGAAGAAAAGGTGACAAAGCCTGCCTGGGTGCCGCAAATAGCCTGGATGTTCTGGGACTAAACTATGCTTCTTCCCGGTATGATGAGGATGTCAAGAAATATCCGGACCGACTGATGGTTGGCTCTGAAACCATGGTAGCCGATCTGCCCTACAACTGGGAACGGGTGCAGAAATATCCCCAGCTTCTAGGGGATTTTGTCTGGTCTGCCTGGGATTACCTGGGGGAAGCCTGTATTGGCGACTGGACTTACCATTCCTACAACGGGTTGCCCCTGCTTGCCGGACAGGGAATGATCGATATTACCGGAAAGCCCCTGGCGTCGATGTATTTCATGCAGATCGTCTGGGGCCTGCGAAAAGAACCGTTCATTGGAGTACGTCCTCTGAATCACGCAAAGGAAGCGCCAACCACCGGCGCATGGCAGTTTACAAATGCCATTGACAGCTGGAGCTGGCAGGGCTATGAGGGAGAAAAAGCTGTTGTAGAAGTTTATGCGAATTCCGCATCCGTTCGCTTGCTCCTGAATGGCAAAGAGATAGCAAACAAGCCGGTCAAGAAGTACAAGACACTTTTCAAATTGCCCTATCAACCCGGAACATTGACTGCGGAAGCATTGGATGAGCGGGGCAATGTGATCTCCAGTCACAGCCTGACCACCGCAGGCGAGGAAACCGTGCTGAGAGTAACGCCTGACAAAATGGTGCTGTGTGCCAACAACCAGTCTCTTTGCTATCTGCCCATTGAATTCACGGACAAGGCGGGCAATCTGAAACCTTACATGGAGCAGCTTGTGGAGGTCGCGGTTGCGGGAGCGGCCACCCTGGCTGGTTTTGGCAGCGCCCTGTGCAAGACCAACGAGGTCTTTGACAAACCATATCATCATTCCTACCGGGGCCGCTGCCTTGCGGTGCTTCGGGCAGGCAGTACTCCTGGAAAGGCAAAAGTAACTGTAACATCAGCAGGCATGGAGCCTGTAACAATCGAAGTGGAGGTACAGTAAATGGCGAAATTTCGCTTATTTGGCCGTCAGACAGATGAAGTGTCCGAAAGAGAATTGAGCCACAGGCAGCTTGCCCGTGAGGTGGCAGCAGAGGGCATGGTACTTTTGAAAAATGAGGGTGTCCTACCCCTGCAAAATAAGAAAATTGCATTATTCGGCGCAGGTGCCCGAATGACCGTTAAGGGCGGTACCGGTAGCGGTAATATGCAGGAGCGGTACAGCGTCAGCATTGAAGAAGGCTTGAAGAATGCAGGGTTTATGCTTGCTTCCACCCGGTGGATGGATCGTTTTGACGCAGCCTTCGCAGCGGAAAAAGAGGCATGGCGGCTGAGTATTGAAGCTCGCATTAAGGGCTATAAGCCCTGGGAAGTGCAGCGGATGTTCGACGAAGTCATTCATGTGACACCACTGCGCTTTCCCATTGGCGACGAAATTCAGCAAGAAGACTTGCCGGAAGATACGGATACGGCCATCTATGTGATTGCCCGGCAGGCAGGCGAAAGCACCGACCGCCGCTTAGAAAAAGGCGATTATTATCTGGCGGATGTGGAGGAAGCAAATATCCGCACCCTTGCTGAGCACTACGAAAAGGTTCTGCTGGTAATCAACTGCGGCGGAATTTTGGATCTGTCCATTCTGGATGAAGTTCCGGGAATCGGAGCTGTCCTTCACTTTGTGCAGGGCGGTGAGGAGGGCGGCAATGCCTTTGCGGACATCGTCAGTGGCAAGGTCACGCCCTCCGGTAAACTGACCGATACTTGGGCAATAGACTATTACGATTATCCTTGCGCCGAGGAATTTGGCATTCTCGGCGACGTTCTGCAGCAGAATTACCGGGAGGGTATCTATGTCGGTTACCGTTGGTTTGATGCCAATAAGATTGAACCCCGCTGGCCCTTTGGATTTGGGCTGAGCTATGCTGATTTTGAAATCACGGTCCAGAATACACAAATCGTCGGCACCATGGTAACCATAACCGCTTGTGTGCGCAACATAAGCAGTTGCTACTCGGGTAAAGATGTGGTGCAGCTTTACCTCGCAAAGCCGGAGGGTAAGCTCCATAAAGAACATAAGGCGCTTGCTGCATTCCGCAAGACCGGTTTATTGGCACCCGGACAGGAGGAAATCTGCACACTGCAGGTTGACCTGCAGGAGTGCGCTTCTTATGACGAGGAAACTGCCCGCAAATTACTGGAGCAGGGCGAATACGGTGTTTTTATTGGAAGCGATTCCCGTAAGAACGCTCTGTGTGCTGTGCTGACGCTGAAAAAAACTGTAGTCACCGAAAAGCTGACCAACATTCTCCCGATTTCGAAGGAATTTGAGCTGTTTGTTCCTCAAACGAAAGCGCTTGTTTACCCTGCAGAGGTGCAGCATCTAACAATCCAAATGGGTGCATTCGCCAAAAAAGGAATCCACTATGATGCACCCATACCGGTCATTAAAACAAAGCAGACGGGCGAATACCTGAAAACCCTTTCTGATAAGGAATTGATTGAACTGTGTGTCGGTGCCGGCTTTAACGGACTGGGCTATAATGTGACACCCACCACAGTAGGGCGGACCAGCATCAACCTTTTGAAGAAGGGGATTCCGAATGTGAACTTCTCCGATGGGCCAGCCGGACTGAATCTTTGCCCCAAAAACGCCTATACGAAGTTTGGCGTGCCGAACTACGTTGATGAACTTCCTCAGGACTGGCAATGGGGATGGATCCGGAAGATAGAACCCTTTGTCTTGGCAAAACCCGGCAAAGGCTATCGGGTCTATCAATATATGACCTGCTTCCCGGCAGCGACCTTACAGGCACAGACCTGGAATCCCTCCCTGATTGAAGAAGTCGGTCATGCCATCGGCACAGAAATGATTGAGGCCGGCGTGACCCTCTGGCTTGCCCCCGGTCTGAACATCCACCGCAATCCCCTCTGCGGCAGAAACTTTGAGTATTATTCCGAAGATCCTTATGTGTCCGGCATTATGGCAGCATCCGTCACGAGAGGTGTCCAGAGTCATCCCGGTTTGGGTGTTACCATCAAGCACTTCTGCTGTAACAATCAGGAAGACAAGCGGGAGACCGTTTCCGAGAATGTGCCGGAGCGCGCTCTTCGGGAAATCTACCTCCGGGGATTTGAAATCGCAGTTCGGAAGTCCAAGCCCTGGGCAGTAATGACGTCCTACAATCTTGTCAATGGTGTGCACACATTTGCAAGCAATGATCTGTGCACCAAAGCGCTGCGCAATGAGTGGGAATATCAGGGGCTTGTTATGACCGACTGGACCGCCAGTGAGAAAAACCCCGGCGAACATACATCTTGCATCCTTGCGGGCAACGACTTGATCATGCCCGGCCACCCCGGCGCAAAAAAGGAATTGACCGCAGCCCTGAAAAGCGGTCAGATCAAACGTTCTGAGCTGGAAGTTGCCGCGGCAAATGTTCTAAATGTGATTTTCTCCAGCAATGTATGGAGCATAAATGAATAAAGAGGAGATATGGTTATGAAAACACAAGAGCAAATCGATGCAAGAGACCGAAAAGAATTAGCGCAAAGAAAAAAACAGAAAAACAAAAAAGCACTGAAATATGGCTTGCTCCTGACACTGCTTGCCCTGTTCCTTGCCAGCGTAACGGACGAGATCAGTTCTGCCATTGGTGTTCAGGTTCAGTCCAGCGTCGTTACGGAATTCTTTGTCAGACCTCTGAATGTTCCCTACAACGAAGCCATGGCAATGTTCAGCACTGCCACCACATTTTCCTATGCCTTAATGGCGCTGGTTCCTTTCTACAAGGCGCTGGCTGACAAGTTCGGCAGAAAGCCGTTCCTGGTTCTCAACACTCTGGGGATGGGTGTCGGCATGGCTCTGGCATGGTGGTCTCCCAATATGGTTCTCTATTTCATTGGCTACGGTATGACCGTGTTCTTCGTTCAGCATGACATGCAGATCGTTTATCTGTACGAGATTGTTCCGAAGGAAAGAAGAGCTACCATCTACGGTCTGATCAAAGGCATCAGCACCCTAGGCGTCGTTCTGATCCCCATGCTGAGAAGTTCCGTCATGGGCACCGACACAACGTTGTGGAGAGGTGTGTATTTCCTGCCTGCTCTGATCGCCATCGCTGTTTCCGTCTTCTCTCTGGTGGTTACCCGGGAGTCCAAAACCTTCCTGGATCAGCGGATCTCTTATCTGGAGTCCCCCTATGAATTGCGTCACCCCGAAGTGAAAAAACTGTCCAGGGAAGAGAAGAAAGCGCAGAAGGCAGAGGTTAAGCAGCACAAAACCGGCGTGTTCCATGCGCTGGGTCATCTGTTCAAGAACAAGCAACTGTTTTGGCTTGCCATGGTCAGTTCCACATTCGCGCTGGGCAGCACCACCATCTCCGGCTTCTCCGAATCCATTATGACGGACTTTGGCATGACCTCCGAAGCCGTCAACGAAGCACTGTTGATCTATCCCTTCCTGTATGCCGCATTGATCGTTGGCGCAGGCTTCGTAGGCGACAAGCTGGGCAGAAAGACCATCGTCAGCGTTTGCGGTGCTCTGGCTGTGGGCGGCTTCATCGGCTTCAATATTTCCGCATGGCAGGGAGCGTCTCCCTATCTGGTGGGTATTTTCTACGGCCTGTATCTGGGCTGCTGGTGGATTACCCTGGACTATGTTGGCATGATGGTTGCAGAATCTGCTCCCACCTATAACCGTGGCTCCGTACTGGGTGCCGTGAATCTGATCACCATGGTAGGCAGCGGCATTGGCAGCGTGGTTCCTATTTTCGCGGTACTGCTGTTCGAGCGGATTGGCTTCGGCTATATGACCGCTGTTATGCCCTTTGCTTTCATCGGCGTCCTGCTGCTGATCTTCAAGGTCAAAGAAACCAAGGGCGTGGATCTTGACAAGGTTACCTACTAAAAGAAAGCGTTGTGAAGAGATATGGCAAATCCGTTTTTACCCTTAAATACCTATATTGCCGATGGAGAACCCCATGTGTTTGGCAACCGGGTATATCTGTTTGGCTCCCATGATAAAGCCGGCGGCGACACCTACTGTATGCGCAACTATGAATTCTGGTCCGCCCCTGTGAAGGATTTGGAAACCTGGAGCTGCAAGGGTGTATCTTACCGGGCAGATCAGGATCCGCTGTATGGGGAAAAGCTGAAATATATGTATGCGCCTGACGTGGTGCAGGGGAATGACGGCAGGTTCTATCTCTACTATTGTATGTCCGGTGAAAAGGGCGCAGGCGGCTATGGTGGACCGATCAGCGTAGCCGTCTGCGATACCCCGGACGGGCACTATGAATACTATGGCTTTGTCCGCAGCCCGGACGGCAGCCCCATGTTGAAATATGTCACCTTCGATCCGGCCGTGATCAATGATGCCGGCGTGATTCGGCTCTACTACGGAACATGGTATCCCTTTCATGAATACGGGAAACTGCTGGAGCCCATTTTCCGCAAGGTTGAAAGCAAGCTGTTCGGTAAAACCGTCGCAGAGATTCGAGCCTGTCCTGACGGGATTATGGGCGCAAACCATGTGATTTTGGCTGACGATATGCTGACGATTGTATCTGAGCCATGCCACATATTGCCCAGCCGGGTAAAGGGGACCTCCTTTGAGAAACATCCTTTCTTTGAGGGAAGCTCCATCCGGAAGATTGGCAGTACCTATTATTTTATTTATTCCTCCAGTAAGGGCCATGAGCTTTGTTATGCCACAAGTCCTTACCCGGACCGGGCGTTTGTTTATGGCGGAACCATTGTTTCCAATGGCGATGTAGGTTATCAAGGTCGACGGGAAAGGGACAGGCTGAATGCCACAGGCACCAATCACGGCAGCATTGAGCGTATCAATGGGCAGTGGTATGTGTTTTATCACCGCAATACACATAAATCTGCATATTCCAGACAGGCTTGTGCAGAATCCATCGAGATACGGTCTGATGGAAGCATTCCTCAGGTAGAAATGACCTCACAGGGCATTGGACGCTCTCTGGAAGCAGATCGATCCTATCCTGCGTCCATTTGCTGCAATCTGTACAGCGGATTGATGCCCCACATCGGCAACGGTGTCATAAAGAAAAGCATTCCTTTTATCGCCGACGAGGATGGTCGGCAAATCGTTGTGGCAACCAATAAAACCCGGATTGTGTATAAATACTTTGATTTGGCAGACGGTGAGTACATTCTCACCATGCGCTGCAAATCAGGCGGCAGTGGAAAATTAAGCGTACAAACAGGTCTTGATGAAGCGATTGCTTTGACAAAGCCATCCAAAACCTGGGACACCATGGAGATCCCCTGCTCTTTCCGGACCGGTATTCAGCCCTTGATTTTGCATTATCATGGCTCAAAGGAATTTAGAATTCAATCACTTTGCCTTCGCAGGAGGAAACGATATGAAAACGGAAATAAATAAAAAATACGGCATCGTCGCCTTGCTGTTTACCGTATGCAGCGCGATTTCTCTAATCTCAGCGGTTGCTTATTTGATCACGAGTGCGGACGGCGCGCTTTATAATGTCCTTGCGCTGGTATGGCTTGTGACGATTGCTTCCGGCTGTGTACTTGCAGTATTCTCCCATGGGCCCCGCTGGGTATCTTTTGTATACGCCATGTTTTCGTCCTGGAGTGGGATGGAGCTTGCCTTCGGTTTTAACGTCTGAAACGTCGCACAGCCGGCTAACGCGCTGGTATCTGTACTTGGAAC
>ERZ825137.3573-NODE-3573-length-16482-cov-3.179217_pt1 | contig 16482 bp, 14 predicted proteins | sample MGYA00519873_ERZ825137 | MGnify/ENA primary metagenome ERZ825137 (study PRJEB31778, sample SAMEA3449190) | human gut metagenome | biome: human gut; feature: human-associated habitat; material: faeces | place: United Kingdom | collected 2010/2012 ...
GAGAGAAAGGACTCGAAAAAGAGCAGCTTTACTGGTACTACAACACCTACCAAGGCTTGACCGATAAGGAGATGATCAAACAGGAATACCCCTGTACGCCGGAGGAAGCATTTCTGATGTCCGGCAGGCCGGTATTTGATATCGAAAAGATCGTAAAGCGGATTGATTTTTTACGCGAAAAGTACAAGAAAAAGCCGTACAAAGAAGGCTGCTTCCGCTTTGAATGGGAAAACCCGCGCGCAGAAGACAGCATCATAAATTCCAGCATCGAGTTTGTGGAATCACACGAGAAAAACTGGGTGCGGATCTATGAAGAACCAGAAGACGGTGTGCCGTATGTCATCGGCGGCGACACAAAAGGCGAGGGAAGCGACTTTTACACAGCGACTGTAGTAAACAACATCACAGGAAACCGCGCGGCGACGTTCCATCTGAATATAAACCGCGCAAAACCATACACCCATCAGATCTACTGCATGGGCATTTTTTATAATCAGGCGTTAATCGGCGTCGAGATCAATTTCAACACTGCGCCGATCGAAGAGCTGCAGCGCCTGCACTATCCGAAACAGTTTGTCAGACGAAAGTTTGATGATTACACGAAGAAAATCGAGCCACGATACGGATTCAAGACAGACGGCATATCTAGGCCGCTGATTATCGACAAGTACGCAAGCCTGATTTACGAGCACATAGAGCTGATCAACGACATTCCAACGCTGGAAGAAGCGATGACATTTATCTACGACGAAAAGGGACGTCCGGACGCGATGGACGGAAAACACGACGATTTGCTTTTCTCGGACATGATCGCCGAGCAGATCAGAGAGCAGCAGAGGCGAAGAAACGCGAAGGACATGAAAAAGACCAGATATACCAAAGACATGTGGGAGGATTACAAAAACGCGTCGGCAGAGGAAAGAAGACGCATGATTGAGCTCTGGGGAGAGCCGCTATAAGGAGGAATTATGAATCAAAAGCTATCGATTTGGCAAGAGCGATATGACCGCGCGAAGAACGAGTTTGAAGAGGTCAGGGTGCAGATGGAGAAGAACCAGAAGCAGTACGAAGGCACGCTGCAGCCGGAGCGCGGAAAAGAAACCGTCACAATCTACAACTTTACGAAGGAGCTGATTGAGTCAGCAATCGATCCGGCTATCCCGTACCCAAAGGTAGAGCCGCAGATCAAGACCGAGGAAAACATCCAGCTGGCGCGAAAGATTGAAGCGATGCTGGTCAACGAGATCAAGCGCATCAATTTAGATCCGTTTAACGATTTGGACGAACGCATCACAAAAGCGATGGGCGGAGACGTAGCCTTAATTGAATGGAACACGAGGATCAAAACGCACAACAGTGTCGGAGACATTGATCTGCGCCTGATTAAGCCGACAAGATTCATCCCGCAGGACGGGATTTTCGATGTAGAGCGCATGGACTATTACTTTTTGGACTTTGAAGATACCAAGCAGAACATCCAAAGAATCTACGGCGTGGATGTGGACGCGGAGACAGTGGATCCGGACAGAGTCAGCGAGCAGCCGGACGATGTGGTCACACAGAAGTGGGCAATTTACAAAAACGAAGAAGGCGGCATTGGCGCCTTCTCATGGGTCGGGGACAAAGTCCTGATCGACGATGAAAAATTTCAGCAGCGCTCCAAAAAGGTATGCGCAAAATGCGGCATGCAAAAGCCGGCAGGGGAAAGTAAATGCGCCTGCGGAAGCAAGACATGGAAGACGCAGCATCTTGACTACGAAGAACTGACAGAAGATATTATGAATGGCGCGGGCGAGCTTTTGGTACCGGCAACGACCGTAGCAAAAGACGAATTCGGAAACTTAAAATACCGGCAGGAAGAGCTTCCGGTGGAGGAGATGAACCCTCTGACGGGACAGATGGAGCAGCAATACGAGCAAATCTTTGACGAGCAGATGAACGTCATTGGAGATCGTCCGATGACGGAGATTGTCGAAACAGCCTACGAAGAGCCGACAAGGATCCCATACTATATCCCGCGGCACTACCCGATCGCGATCAGAAAAAACGTATCCGAAGCAGACATGGTATTTGGGGAGTCCGATGCCGAGATGATTTTTGAGATGCAGGACAAAGCAAACAAACTTGCCACAAGACTTGTTGAGAAAGCCTTTAACAGCAGCCAGATCCTCGCCAAACCGAAGATGAGCGACTTCACCTTTGAGAACGGGCTGCAGGTGATCAACATAGGAAGTCCGGATGAGCTGGCGCAGATCAAAAGCATTGATTTAAGATTCGACACCTCGCAGGAGATCGCCCTGATCAATCAGTTATATTTTTGGGCAAAATCCCTGCTTGGCATCAACGACTCCTCACAGGGAAAACAGGACACGACCGCAACCTCCGGAAGAGCGAAGGAAGCGCAGATCTCCCGTGCGCAGGCGCGGCAGGCATCCAAAGTCGTGATGAAAGAAAGCTTTTACCGGCAGATATACCGATGCATGTTCGAGTTCGCGCTTGCCTACATGGATGAGCCTCGAAACTACCCGTTCCGCACAGAGACCGGCGACGAAGAAGACGTCACATTCAACCGGTATGAGTTTTTAGAACGCGACGAATACGGAAACTGGCACTATAACGACCTGTTTCTCATCGGAACCGATGCGGCGGGAAGCTCCGCAGAAAATCGCCAGTACAACCTGGAACTGATGCTTGCGGACTTTCAGGCGGGACTTTACGGAAACCCGCAGGATCCGGAGGCAGTTTTAACATTCTGGAAAGACAGGGAGTCGATGAACTACCCGAACGCAAAGCGCCAGGTAACGCGATGGCAGCAGAAGGTAGAGGAAGTAAAGCAAATACAGCAGATGCAAATGACGCAGCAAATGATGCTGCCAGACATGATAGGAGGTGAAGAGGATGAAGTGCAGATGCCGATGTGATCCAAGGGTAAAAAGCGGGCAGCCGGTGAAGGAAGGAGATAAAGTTTACTGGCAGCAGATTTTTTCCTGCGATAACCCGGGCTGTCAAAATTACCAAAAAGACATTGGAAAAAGAATGATCAACATTTTTGACGAACAAGACGTAAAAGAGGAGACCTACTAAAGCACTGCGCCGCACAAGAGAAAGCCGGCGCGAAAAGAAAGGACAGAAAACATGGATGAAAGAGAATTAAACGCTTTATTCGGCACTGAAGAGGAAGTTGAAGACGAAGCGCAGGATGGAGTCGTGGACCAGGACGGCGAAGCTACAGACGAAGGAGCGGAGGACCTCACTGATACAGAGCTCGATCAGGAGGAAGACGCAGATGGAGCCGCAACCCATCAGCAGACGCCGGAACTCAACCATCTGTTTTCGCAGGCGCGAAAGCAGGCAGAGCAGCAGGCGAGAGCCGCGGAAGAAGACGCGCGACGAGCAAGAGCCGAAACTGCGATGCTGCAGGAAGCGCTGCGACAGTTTGGCTATGACGGAAGCCCGCAGGAGATGGCGGATGCCATCGAAGCGGCAAGAAGCCAAAGGACGGTAGAAGAAGTTGCTGCGGAAAGAACGCGGCGAGAGGAGGAGCTTGACGAGCAGATCGCCAACCATCCGGACGTAATCCGGGCGCGTGAAATCACGCAGGCGATCATCAGTCAGCGAAACGAAGAAATGTTCACAAGAGAGCTTGCGAACATCAAACGGATCAACCCGGAGATCAAATCTCTTTTAGACCTGCAAAATCTTGGAGCCGATCAGGACTACTTTGACTTTTTAGTAAAAGCCAAAGGCATGCACATTGATCAGGCATACAAAGAGATCCAAAGGGGAAGGCAGGCCTCCCAGAAAGAGAGATTAGAGGACACGAGAGCAGGCATCCAAACGTTCAACGGAGCGGCAGGCGGAAAGAGCCTTGCGGACGTACCGAAAGACATCGAGGAGCTTTGCCTGCAGATGAATCCGGGCATGTCGAAAGACGAAATCAGAAAGTATCACAACAAGTACACGAAAGGAGCAAAAGCATGAAAAAACCTACTTACGCGGGAAAGATAACAAACAAAGGCAGTCAGAAGGTTGAAGCGCTTTTCAAACCGGGAAGAGGGAAATCCGGCATCGTAAAGAAAGGCGAAGACCTTAGAACGAAGGGAGGCAAATAGATGAAACTCTATCAATCGCAAAGCGCGTCCCAGCCGGCATTGGAGCAGGTGCCGTGCGGCGCGGGCACAGCATATAAAATCGGCATGGCGCTGAGTGTATCGGCAGATGCAGCGGCAAAGACGGCCGCAACAGCCGTACCGGAATACATCTGCGTGGCAAACAAGACCGGAGCAGCCGGCGAGTTTGTACAGGCGATCCGGGTAAGCAAAGATGACACCTACGAGGCGGCGCTTTCGGCTGCAGGAACTACTCTGAAGATCGGTGACAAAGTCACCCTTGACGCAGACGGCATTCGCGTCACAGCAACCACTGCAAGCGGCGTTGCGCAGATTATCGGCTTCAAAACCAAAGAGAAGGCGGCCGGAGACGGCGTCTTAATCAAATTTTAGGAGGTACACATGGGCATTATTTTCTCAGAAGGATCCGGTGTCAACGATTCCATCTACGGAAAGTGTCAAACACCGATCAAAATCTTTATGGAAAAAAGAGCGGAAGCATTTGAGAATCTGTCTGTGGCGGAGAAGATCTTCCACAGAGAGGCTTCCAAACACTTCGCGGAAAAAGCAACCGGCATGACGTCCATGCATGGGTTCTCTCCGGTAGGAGAAGGCGGTGCGTATCCGAAAGACGAAATGCAGGAAGGATACGGGCAGGTATTCGAGCACGAAACCTGGAAGGACTCTTTTGCAATCACACAGGAGATGGCAGAAGACAGCGTGCTGATGAATCTGAAAAAGCGTCCGGCGGCGTTCTTAAACGGCTATTACAGAACAAGAGAGCTGTTCGGCGCAGCACTGATTGGCGGCGCGCTTGCGGGAAGCACTTCGATCGCGTTCCGCGGCAAAAATTTCAAAACAACCGCAAACGACGGGCTGACCTTATTCAACACAGGCCACACGTCCATCACAGGCGGCTGCGAAAACCAGTCCAACAAATTCACGAACGCGTTCACAAACGACGTACTCGGAAAAATCGAATCCCAGATGCAGAACTTAAAGGACGACAACGGAAACATCCTTGCGGTAACACCGGACACGATCATCATCCCAAACGATGCGGGTCTGAAGAAGGACGTATTCGAAGCCATCGGTGCGGATAAAGACCCGAACACCTCAAACAACGGCTTCAACTACACCTTTGGACGCTGGACGGTCATCGTATGGGCGTACCTGAACCAGTTCATCGGAACCACGGCAAAACCGTTCATCCTGATGTCCTCACAGTACAACGAGGACTACGGCGGTGCGCTGTGGTACGATCGTAAGGATCTCACCATGAAGTCCTACATCGACGAAAACACTGACGACAACGTTTGGAAAGGAAACGCAAGATGGTCCGCGGGATTCAACGACTGGAGAGCGTTCGCAGTCGGCGGCGCGGCAGACGGAACGACACTTACCTAAGAGACGGGGGGCGAAAGCCTCCCTCTTTTTGAGGTTTTTGGAAAAAAGAAAGGAAATCGACATGGAATTAAGAAAAGGTTTAAAAAAAGGCGAATATTTTGAAGATGCAGGAAGATTTTTTGTCATTGAGGAAGTCCTCGAAAGCGGAGACTACGTTTCGCGGCAGGTTGAAAAACCGGAAGAAAAACCGGAAGAAAAACCGGAAGAGAAACCGAAGAAGACAAAGAAAAAACCAAAGGAAGCGCAGGAGAGCGCACAGGCAGAAGAAACTCCTGTGAATGAAGAGGAAGAATTTGCGGATGAAGAGGAAGCTCTTGCGGATGAAGAGGAAATCTCAGAACGTGAAGAGAAAAACGAAGGGAAATAAAAAATGAACTGGCAAGAAATCAAGCTGGCGGCGCTGAAAAAAATAGATCCGGCCGTAACAAGCCTGACGCCGACCAGAAACACGAGAGATTATCTGAACGCTATCATACCGGCAGCGAATCGGGGGCTGAACGACCTGTCCTCTGTGGGGAAATTTCTAATCAGGGCGTACAACGTTCAAATTCCGGATCTGCAGGGCGCGTTTACCATACTTGAAACAAGACAGCATCTGAATGAAGACATCATCCTTGAAAGCGAAGGCGCAAGAGCGTTTTCCTTTGAGATTACAGGACCGGCAAACGTAAAGATCTATACAGGAGAAACCTTAGCGCTGGAGAAGGAAATCAAAGCAACGAGCGATTTTCAGACGGTCAAGGGGAAAATACCTGCCGGAGAAGAAAAAAACGTTAAAATCGTGTTTTCGGGCGCCTTTCCGTACCAGTTTCGAAATATTGCCTTATACAGCATAGAATTTGAAAGCGATGAGACTGTATGGGAATGCGGGAAAAACAGAAGATTTGATTTAAAGAAGCTGACGCCGGATTTTTACAAGCTCGTTTCCACGGACGTAGTGCGAGAAGAAGACTGTGAAAAGTTCCACGACTACAGATGGGAGGGAGACAGCACCCTGGTGCTTGCTGCAGGAAAGCCTGGAAACTACAAGGTCCACTATTACGCGTATCCGAGAGAGATTACAGAAGCAACGCCAAACGATTACGAGCTGGAGCTGGATCAGGAGGTGGCAGCAATCCTTCCGATTTTTATTGCGGCGGAGCTTTTAGAGGATGACGACAGCTCCCTGGCATATTACGTGCGGGAACAGTACGAAGAAGCGAAAGCAAGGCTGCAGCCGAGCATGCCGCTCGGAAGGCCGAGCTTCATAGACAGATGGGGGTGGAGCTGATGCAGGCACCGAAAGCAAAAACTGTTTACGGAATCGGGATTCGAAACTTTGCCGGCATTGATATGCGAAACGCGCCGTCAAAAGTGGAAATGTCAAGATCTCCGATGTGTGTCAACATGATCAGAGAGACAGTCGGAAACAACCGAAAACGGCATGGATACGAAACGGTTGTGACGCTGGACGGCAGAGTCAACGGCTTTCACACCTTGAAAAATCCTAGCATGAAAAAGACGATCATTCACGCGGGAGAAAAGCTATACCTATACAGCGAAGAAACAGAAACCGCACAAGCGATCTACACAGGAGTCAAAGACGCGCTGTCAACATCAAAGCAGATCAATTCCAAACTCTACATTCTCGATGGAAAAGGAATCTTAGTCTACGACGGCCAAGAAGTAAAAATGCTGGAAGAGGTTGCTTATGTGCCGGTTGTAACCATAGGGAAAACCTATCAGGGAGGCGGAAGAAGCTTAAATCCGGTCAACCTGCTCACACCGAAAAGAACCGAATGGTTTGAGGGAGACGATACGCATCTGACCTTCCAGCTCGGCGCGGCAAACATCGACACGGCTGCGGTAGTCATCAAAGCAACGAACGCAAGCGGCGGACAGGACACACTCCTGGAAGGAACAGATTTTACTGTAAACAGACAGCTGGGGACCTTTACTCTAAAGGCAGCAAGACCGACACCGACAGGAAAGGGAACAGACAACCTCTTTGTAACCTATGCCAAAACAGTAGCAGGCTATGCGGATCGGATCAAAAAATGTGACATCTGCACCCTGTACGGGCTAAACGGACAGAGAGACCGCCTTTTCGTCTCAGGAAACAAAGATTACCCAAACTATGACTGGTACTGCAAGTCAAACGATCCGACCTATTTTGGCGATACCTGGTACTCGGTGCTGGGGCAGGATGATTCCTCAATCATCGGATATTCTATTCTGAACGGAAACCTCGTAACCTACAAAGACGGAGAAGCGAACGACAGCAACATTATCCTAAGAAGCGGAAACTACGACACCAACACAAACACGGTAGTATTTCGAAGCACAGGCAATTACGAAGCTGCCGGCGCACTGGGAAAATACACATTCGCGACCCTAAAAAATGAGCCAACCTATCTGACAGTGGAAAAGAGCATCCACGCGATCACACCCTCAGACGTCTTAGGAGAGCGAAGTTCTCAGGAAAGATCCTACTATATTTCATCTGCTTTGGCAAAAGAGGAAAATATAAAAGATGCCTATGCCATCGCATACAAAGACTTTTATATGCTTGCGGTAGGAGACAAGATTTACATTTTAGACACCTTACAGCCATATTACGAAAAGAACACGCCATACTCCACCAGGCAGTACGAGGCATATTTATGGACGGGCATCGGCGCGCGAGTCCTTGCGGAGATCGGAGAAAAACTGTTTTTTGGAGATGCGGCGGGAAAAGTCAAGCGATTCATGGAAGAGAACACAGCAGCATGCTTCACAGACGATGGGGTGACGGTCAACAAAACCATTCAAATTGACGGTGAAGAGGTAACCACAAAAGAGTCCTTCCCGTGCTACTGGGAAACCTGCGAAATCTATACCGGAACGGGCACGGATCACTCGGAACTGAAAAAAACATTCCGGCATCTTGCGGTCGCCTTAAACGCTTATCCGCACACAGGCTGCAGGGTATGGGCAAAAATAGACGGACTGTGGGAAGTGATTTTCGACTATGACTCAACAGCAAACTATTTGGATTTTAACGACATCGATTTTAACGACTTTTCATTCAGAACAGACGACACACCGACGCTGATCGGCGGCAAGTTCAAAGCAAAGAAGGTATTGCATATTCAGTTCCGGTTTGAAAACTCAAAGCCGCAGCCGTTTTCGGTGCTGTTTGCGAAGATGAAGTACACAGCAGGAAACGAATATAGGAAGTAGGAAGGAGGATACATGGGTTTAACAGACTTGAAGTTCAAAGAAACGGACTTTACAAACAAAAAAATCGCGGATCTGTCCGACACGCCGTCTTCGGACGGCATGACGGCAGAGCAGCTGAAAGCATATTTTGACTATATCCCGAAAGCAATGATCGCACTCGGTGCCATCAATCAAATCATCGACGCGCTTTCAGGCTCATCCGGCGCGCAGGACATCGGCGCGAGTGTAACCGGCGTAACCGGGATCAACGTGCAGGCAGTCATGAATTCGCTGAAAGAGCTGATTGACGACCGCTACACAAAAGCGGCCGCAAATGCCCTGCTTGACGAAAAAGCATCGACAGAAACCGTCTCCGGCATGATTGCAAGCGTTGACTTTGAAGCCGGAACAGGTGTATTCACGTTCACGGAGCAGGGCGGTACCGTACACACCTTTGACACAGGACTGGAAAAAGTGGTCACAAACTGGGACTATGACGAAGAGACACAGAAGCTGGTTTTAACCCTGGAATCCGGAGAAACAAAAAGTATCGACCTATCCGCGTTTGTGACAATCAACGAATTCTTGCCAAGCGACACGATTGCATTTGAAGTAAACGGAGCGAAAGTGAGCGCGAAGATCAAAAACGGTTCTGTGACCGACGAGATGCTCGCCTCCTCACTCCTATCGGCCGTACAGGCTTATGCCGAAAACTGCGCGAGCAGCGCGCAGATCGCAGAAAGCGCAAAAACCAACGCCGGGCAGTACGCGGATGCGGCGGCGGGCGCCGCCGGTGCAGCAGAAACGGCAAAAAACGCAGCGGAAGCGGCAAAGACTGTAGCGGAGTCAGCCAAAACCGCAGCAAGCAACCACGCAATTCTTTCACAATCCTACGCCAAAGGCGGCACCGGCACAAGAGAAGGGGAGGATGCAGACAACGCAAAATATTATAAAGAAGAATCCTCGGTATCGAAAATTGACGCGGAGAGCGCAAAAAAAGCGGCAGAAGCCGCAAACACTTCCGCACAAGGCGCAAAGACCGCCGCCCAGGCTGCGGCGCAAAGCGCAGAGACAGCAAAACAAAGCGCGCAAAGCGCCGCTGCCTCTGCCGAAGCTGACGCGCAAAGAGCAGAAGACGCTGTTGCGCATAACCCGACTATCCAGAACGGCATCTGGTACGTTTGGAATCCGGGAAGCGGTTCCTATGTTTCCACCGGCGTACCGGCAACCGGAGAGATGACCGTCGAGGTCACCTATCAGCAAGGCGATTCACCGGCTGTGCCGCCAACCGGCGCATGGCTCACATCACCGCCGGAAGTCGCACAGGGAAAGTTTCTGTGGACGAAGATTCTGTTCAGCGATAACACTACCGGTTACAGCGTAGCGAGGCAAGGTGTAGACGGAACCGGCGCAGTCGCATCGGTAAACGGAAAAAGCGGAGACGATGTAAACGAGGGAACAAGAAAGTACATGACCGCCGCGGAGAAGACCAAACTCGGAAACGTCCCAAACGACACAAACACCGCATTAAACGGCAAAATTGGAAAAGTCGCGCCGGCTGCCGCAGGAAACCTCCCGACTCTAACCGTAGACGGGCAGCTAGCAGACAGCGGGAAAAAATTAGACGACTTAGGTGGCGACGGCGCGTTTATAGCCGTATACAATTCCACCACCTACGAAGAAATCAAAGAAGCCTACGAGAGCAGCACACCGGTCATTTGTTTTTATAACGCAAATCTTACCGCTGGCGGTAAGGTGGAATACAGGCTGCATGCCCTGACGGACGAAACAGCAATCTTTGTCGGAATGGAGTCGGCATATTCAGATTTGACGGTAGATTTTCTGCTATGTAGTTCTAGCAGTGAATGGACAGTAGATTATGCACATTTGCTTCCAGCGGCTCAAACAACACACAAAGGTTACATATTGGCGGTGAACGATGTTGGCGACTGGCAGATTACTGCACCACCGTTCGAAGCTAAACCGATCGTCGCCACCGGCACCCTGTCCGCAGGTTCTACGACGCTTACCTTGCAAAACGCGGCAATCACCATAAATTCTGTGTACGACATCTACACTGACAAATGGGGCGTGAACCCGACGGATGTGGTGGTAACAGCGGGCAAGATCGCTTTAACATTTGAAAAGCAGAACGCAAGCCTTGGCGTCAGAGTGGAGGTGAGGTAGATGGCATGGTTTAAGTGTCCGAGAGGGCAGAAGAAGATTCTTCCTGCAGAGCTTGTCATACACGCAACCAAAATCCTGTCGAATGTGCCAAGCGTTAGAGAATTTGATTTCACATTTCGGGCAGCCGATCAGACAGGAAAAGAGGTTGCGCGCGGCGGGATCCTTATGCAACGGGGAACGGAATCTTTTTCGTTCAGTAAAATCGAAATCAAAGAAGCCGGAACCTACAGCTACACGGTAACAGAAGATCAAGGATATGAAAACATTGTTTATGATACTTCCGTCTATCAGGTCATCGTCACAGTGGGATTAAACACCGCAAAAACAAAACTGGAAATTAAACAAACAACCTATAAGAAAGACGGAAGTGTCGTAGACGGTATTGTATTTGAAAACACAGGAATTTAGGAGGAGAAAGCGATGGCATGGTTTAGATGTAATCAAATCGGGGGGGGTAGCGCACCATACGCATGGACGCGTTTTAACACGACAAGCGGCGCCTCTGATTTTGTAACCGCAAACGAGGAAAACAAATATCCGGACAAACAGACGCAAAACGGCTTTTATTACGAAAAGATCGCGCCGTATGTTGTGAATGTTCAAACTGTGTCTTGGCAAACCGGAACAGACGAACAAATTGCCGCAATGGTAGCGGCAGCCGATTTAGGATTGATAAACCTCAAAGACTACTGGAATGTTGGGGACTACAGAACCGTTCAGCTCTCTGCAATGGAAGCGACCGGAGTCGGTGAAACACATGCGGCACAGACAGCAACGCTCGTTCTGATGGATAAAACCTGTACAGGCTTCACGCTTGCGAATGCTACTTCCGGCGGCAAAAATACACCGGATTTCATCGTGGGACTGCGGAATAGTCTCGTGGAAACAGGATACATGAATCCGACAGACACGAATGAAGGCGGCTGGGCAGGGTGCGCGAGAAGAACGTGGTGCAACGACGTGTTCCGCATGGCAATCCCGGAATCAATCAGGGGCATCTTCAAACAGTTTAAGTGGAAACAAAGGAATGGAGGTAAAAACTCAAGTGGGCTTGTTGAAACAATCGACTACTTTGGACTCGCACCGGAAAAGGTGGTTCTAGGTTATCGTACCTATGGATTCGCAGACGAAGCCGCGCTGTATACCCAATGGGAATGGTACGAGATAGGGAGAAGAAGAAACAAAAAGTTGGGCGATACAGGTTCTGCGAATGGTTGGTGGAAAGGATCTCCTTACTCAGGCAACAATGATGACAATGATATTGGTTATGGTTACATTATTTCAGGTTTCTGCACAAACGGGATTGGCGGCAGCGAAGCAGGCTATAAGAAGGCGGATACCTACTTTGGCTTATCCCCGTTCGGCTGTGTCTAATCAAACGAGCCCGGAACTTCACACGAAAAAAGCGTGCAAAGACTACACGCTTTACTTCTCGTAATGACCGCGGCAGGAGAGGACAATAATATCACCCTCGCCGGAAACAGCATTATTGTTCTATCATACTATACGGTATGATTGTCAAGAAAGAAGGGTGCATTTTTTAAGAGAAAGGAGAAAACAATGGACTGGAAAGAAAGAGTGCAGCTTGAATACAAGCAGCTGAAAGAACGCTACGACAAGCTTCATAGCATGCTTGTAAAGTATGAGGCAGGAACCTTGGAGTTCACTCCAAATTGCCCTCTTGATCTGTTAAAAGAGCAGGCAGCAGCAATGGGAAAATACCTGTATGTGCTGGAGGTCCGCGCGCAGATCGAGGGCATCGACTTGTAAAGGAAGGAGAAAAGTATGGCATCAAAAGTCTATAGTAAAAACAACATGAGCAGCTCTGACGTCAAAAAAATGCAGACTGCATTAAAAAAGCAGGGCTACTATAGCGGTGCGATTGACGGGATTTGGGGATCCGGAACCTCGCAAGGACTCTCGCAGTATAAGAAAGCGACAGGCGGCTCAAACACCTACGGAAACACCGTTGGAAATGAGACATTCAAAAAACTATACCCGCAAGGAAACTCCGGAGGAAGCAGCGCGACGGCAAAGTCGTCTGCGACAAAACCTTCGCCGACATATGTTGTGCGGGCAGGAGAGACAGGAGCTTATGCGGACATTGTAAACAAAGCGCAGGCATATTTGTCAGGCGGCCTGTATGATTATATCCCGGGTGCGGAGATTGACACAAAATACTGGGGAGAACTTGGCGGCAAGGCGTCCATGTATGGCAACAACAATACTTACAAAGGAAACGCCATGACGCTTAAAGACTTTCAGACGGCGGCAGGGTATGCGAACGCGTATGATCAGATGATCGAGCAGCAGAAACAACAGCAGCTGCTTGCACAGCAGCAGGAAATGCAGCAGTATTATGATCAAATGTTCGCGCAGCAGCAGGCGCAGTACGCGGCGAATCAAGCGGCAGCGCAGCAGAGAACACAGGCGACGATTGACAGTATTAACGCAAATCGTTACGGCATCGACAACGAGTTCGAAAAAGCGCAAAAGGAAAACTACATCAACCGCATACTGCAGCAAAATCAAATGGAAGACTACCTTGCAGCGATGGGATACAGTGGCGGCATGGCGGAGTCTACGCTGCAGGGAATCGCAAGCAACTACGAAAACAACCGCCAAAGTGCTTTAGCCGAAAGAGACAGCGCGATGCGGCAGATTGACCGTTTAGTAGCAGAGGCACAGACGAGTGGAAACTCTGATCTTACAGACATAGCAAACAACTATTATGATGCATATGTTAACGCCCTGCAGCAGCAGGCTCAGATGAACTACCGAATTGCGGCAGACAGGCAGGCGCAGCAGAACGCAGACAGAGAATATGAGTTCAAACTTGCGCAAAACAGATGGAACCAGCAGGTGTATCAGGATGAACTGGCGGCAAGCAAAGCGAGCGAGCAGGAAAAACTCGCGCAGCAGATCGCGGCGAATGATTTTGACGCATTCCTGAATACCTATAAAGGAAAATACAACAAAGCGGGCACCTACCGTCAGTGGATTGAGAAACTTCAAAAACAAAACGATCCGTATGGATATAATAAGCAGAAGATTATGTATCTCACGCAGTATTTAAACGGAATGAATGCAAACACAAGGAAGACTGTCAGCCAACAAAGCGCTGAAGGGGATCCTAGTGGGGCTGTTCAGAGCGCAGTATCTTCTGTCGATAACATCCAAAAGATGGCGCAGGCATACGCAAGCGGGCAGGTTCCTTATGCGCTCGGCGCTGGCACAAGCATAGGCGCAGACGGACCAGAACAGGCAATCAGTTATTTGGAGAGCATGATTAAAAAAGGCGCGATTACAGAAAAACAGGCAAGGCAAATCGCTGCAAACCTTGGGCTGTAAACAGGAGGAGGATATGGGCGTATTAGATGATTTAAGAGAAAAAAACAAAAACACGCTAAGCGAAAAAGAGAAGATGTGGCGTGAAATCAAAAAGACGCCGAAGAAGATCCCACAGCCAATTCCGGAAAGCCAGCAGCGGAAAGAAAAAAAGACGAATGGGAAGCCGCGGGGAAATCAGCACAAACTGAATGCCGGCGCGAAAGCCATACAGGAGACCGCATTTAAAACGAACGCATTTCCTCAGGCCGTTGTGAGATTTAACGAGCGGCTGTTAAACGATGGAGTGCTGGCACCGGTCAGCATTCCGTATCAGATTGCGACCGGAAAGAAGTTTTTGGACTTCGGTTTAGAAGCAGAGACAGACAGCGCCCAAAAAGGCGCTGCCGTCGGAAACTTTCTCGGAACAGCCGCCGCCTACGGCACGGGATACGGAGCTGCCGGAAAAGGAATCACAAAAGGCGCGGAGAAGATTCTTGCGACTGGCGTGGGCAAGAAGGCGACCGCGAAACTCATTGCCGGTAAAATCGGAAAGAAGTACGGAAAAGAAACGGCGGAGAAAGTCGCGACAGGTATCGCGAGAAATACGGTTGGAGACGCGACTGTAGGGACCTTAATGAATCTTTCTCACGCAAGGGGAGAGGGACTTAAAGGAGAGGCGCTGGCAAAAGATATGGCAATCAACGCCGCGATGGATTTCGGTCTTGGAAGTGCCTTCGAGTTTGCGGGGCCGGCGGCAGGAAAACTCATTGATGCGGTAGGGAATTTGCATCTGGAAAGAAGACTGGATGGCGGAAAGCAAAAAAACATCTGGACGAAAACGCCGGAGCCTATCCCAAGAAAAACATACAAAGTTTCGCACAGCGGAAACGTCAACCAAAGACTCGGCGCGAAAGAAATAAAAGAGACTTTAGGAAGTATCCCGACAGCTCCGCAGCCAATCCCGTATGCGCCAGGAAAGACGGTAAAAACCCTGACGCCGGAAGCGCAGGAAAGGATTTTTAAGGCTGTTGAAAAACGAAGCGGCGCGAAAATCACTTATGCGGACCTTCCGTCTGGCATTGACGGTACCTATCAAAACGGCGTAATCACCATCTCAAACAGTGCGAAGAATCCGGCATACACGGTGCTGCGGCACGAGCTGACGCATCACATCGAAACCTCCGGGCATTACGTGGAACTTTCGGACTTCATTCAAAACTCCATGCGAGATGCCGGCTACGACGTGGATCAGAGCCTGAAAGACATCATATCAGACTATGCAGCTGCAGGAAAGCAGCTCACAGCAGAGGAAGCGCAGAAAGAATTCACCGCAAAGTTTGCCGAAGAATATCTCTTTAACAGTGAGAAGTCCATCGAACGCCTGGCAAGAGAAAACCCGAGCATTTTCCGTCAGATTTATGACTGGATCGTGGACACCCTCCACAAGATCGGCGCGTCAGACGAAACGAAATTCCTGATTGAAGCCCAGCGAAAATATGAAAAAGCGCTGTGGACAGTCGGAAGCAGCCAGAACACAGACGCCAAGTATTTACTTGCAGGCTCTAGGGCGCTGAATGCGGACCGCGCTATGAGACAAGAAGCGGAAGCGATGCTGAAAGCCGGAAAAACTCCGCGGGAGATATGGGAGAAGACCGGATGGAAGTACGGACTTGATCGCAAATGGCGCTTTGAAATTGATGATAGCAAAATGAAATTCTTCCCGGACGGTGACGCCGTATTCAGAGAACGTCACCCGGAATATGCAAGGCTGCAGGAACTGTACGACAAAGTCTGGGATGGCAGCATTTCGGAAACGGAAATGAAAGAACTTGATAAACTGAATCAAATCTGGGGAGGTGAGAATATAAGACTAAGGGAACGCGTAGAAAGTGGAAACGCAACACTGGAAGATGTGCTTCAGCATAACGAACTGTTTGGCAACTATCCGCAGTTGAGAAAAACGAATTATATCCCAAGAGACATTGAAAAGCTAGGTCGAATAGGAGGATATCTGCCGGATGCAAACACGATAGAAATCGAAAAGCAGCTTCATAATGACAAATATTTAAGCAAAAAAAGAGATGAGACCGTGATACACGAAATCCAGCATGCGATTCAGAATGTAGAGGGATTCGAACGGGGTGGGGATCATGAGAAGGGTTTAAAAGCATTAAGAGAGGCGGCATCGAACGCTCTTGAAAAACACCATGACGGGCGATACCGAAAAGCATACCAAGAACTTTTAATGGCAAGGTTATTCGACCAACAG